>Ga0134128_10002060_pt1 | contig 25161 bp, 24 predicted proteins | sample KB31754_FD_96462 | JGI IMG/M metagenome (GOLD analysis project Ga0134128, IMG submission 96462) | Terrestrial soil microbial communities with excess Nitrogen fertilizer from Kellogg Biological Station, Michigan, USA - KB3-175-4 | ecosystem: Environmental > Terrestrial > Soil > Unclassified ...
TCGTCGATCTTCGACGCAACGCTGACGAAGATCATCGACGGCACCCTGGTCAAGGTGTTCGCCTGGTACGACAACGAGTGGGGCTTCTCCAACCGCATGATCGACACCACGCTCGCGTGGGCCAGGGCGTCATGAAGATCCTGCGCATGACGGACATGGACCTGCGCGGCAAGCGGGTCCTGATCCGCGAGGATCTCAACGTTCCGGTACAGGATGGCGCCGTCACCAGCGATGCACGCATTCGCGCATCGCTCCCGACGATTCGCTATGCGCTCGATCAGAAAGCCAAGGTCATCATCCTCTCGCACCTCGGCCGCCCGGAGGAGGGCGAGTTCGATGAGGCGCTGTCGCTGAAGCCGGTGGCGACGCGGCTGTCGGAGCTGCTCGGCAAGTCAGTGCCGCTGCGTCGCGACTGGCTGGACGGTGTCGACTGCGAGCCCGGCGCCGCGGTTCTCTGTGAGAACGTGCGCTTCAACAAGGGCGAGAAGAAGGACGACCCGGCGCTTGCCCGCAGGATGGCCGATCTCTGTGATGTGTTCGTGATGGACGCGTTCGGCACCGCCCACCGCGCTGAGGCCAGCACGCATGGCGTCGTGAAGTTCGCGAAGAGCGCCGGTGCGGGACCACTGCTCGTGGGTGAGCTCGAGGCGCTCGAGCGTGCGCTCGAGAAGCCCGCGCGGCCCCTGGTCGCCATCGTCGCCGGCTCGAAGGTCTCGACCAAACTCACGGTGCTCGAATCGCTCCTCGCCAAGGTCGACAAGCTGATCGTCGGCGGCGGCATCGCCAACACGTTTCTTGCTGCCGCCGGGGTGGCGGTCGGCAAGTCCCTCTATGAGGCCGACCTGCTCGATGTCGCACGCCGCCTCATGGAGCAGGCGCGCTCTCGCGGTGCGGAGATTCCCTTGCCCACCGACGTCGTGGTCGCCAAGGAGCTGGCCGCGACCGCGCACGCTGACGTGCGCCCCATCCACGAGGTCCGCCCGGACGAGAGGATTCTCGATATCGGCCCGGACACCGCGGATCGGCTGAGCGGTATGCTGCAGTCCGCGGGCACGATCATCTGGAACGGCCCGGTCGGAGTTTTCGAGTTCGAGCAGTTCGGCGAGGGCACACGTGCCATCGCCCAGGCTATCGCCCGCAGCAAGGCATTCTCACTGGCCGGCGGCGGCGATACGCTGGCGGCAATCGAAAAATACGGAGTCGAAGATGGAATTTCCTACATCTCCACGGGCGGCGGCGCCTTCCTCGAGTTCGTGGAAGGCAAGACCCTGCCCGCCGTCGCCGCCCTCGAGGAGCGCGCAGGCGGCTGACCCATGTTGAGACGAACGAAGATCGTGGCGACCGTCGGCCCGGCGACGGACGATATCACCATCCTGACGGACATGATGCGCGCAGGTCTGGATGTCGTGCGCCTGAATGCCTCGCACGGCACGGTGGATGACCGCCGCCGGCGCCTCGCGCTGGTGAGTGAGGCCGCCGCCAGCGCCAACAAATGCATCGGGGTGCTGCTCGATCTCGGCGGCCCCAAGATCCGCATCGAGAGCTTCCGCGACAGGAAGGTAATGCTCAAGGAAGGCCAGGCCTTCGCGCTCGACACGGCACTCGACCCGAAAGCAGGCACGGCCGAGGAAGTGGGCTGCGCGTACCAGGATCTGCCGAAGGATGTCAGCGCAGGAGATACGCTCCTGCTCGCAGACGGCCAGATCGTCCTCGATGTAGATAAGGTGGCCGGTACGAGGATCGAGACGCGCGTGCGCGTGGGCGGTGAGCTCTCGGACCGCAAGGGTTTGAATCGCCAGGGCGGCGGCATCTCCGCGCCGGCCCTGTCGGACCGCGACCGGGAAGACATCCGCTTCGGTGCCGAGCACAAGGTCGACTACATTGCGGTTTCGTTCGCGCGCGACGCTGCGGATATCGAGCAGGCGCGCGCTCTGGTCCGGCAGGCGGGCGGTGAGGCGCGCATCGTCGCGAAGGTGGAGCGGCACGAGGCCGTCGCGAATCTTCCGGGCATCATCGATGCGGCGGACGTCGTCATGGTGGCCCGCGGCGATCTCGGTGTGGAGATGGGCTACGCCGAGCTGACGGGCCTGCAGAAGACCATCATTCATCAGACGCGCGGCAGGAATCGCGTGGTGATCACCGCCACCCAGATGATGGAATCGATGATCCAAAACCCGGTGCCGACGCGCGCGGAGGTCAGCGACGTCGCCAACGCCGTCATGGACGGCACCGATGCCGTCATGTTGTCAGCGGAGACCGCTGCCGGCCGCTACCCGGTGAAGGCCGTGGAGGCGATGGCCGAGGTCATCCAGGGCGCGGAGAAGTATCAGCTCACCCACAGCCGCACCCGCCATCGCACGGAGGGTCAGTTCAGGGGCTCTGAGGAGGCGATCGCGATGGCCGTTATGTACACGGCCAGCCACTTGAAGGTCCGCGCCATCGTCGCTCTCACGGAGTCAGGGGCGACGCCGCTCTGGATGTCGCGCATCCGATCAGACATTCCCATCTACGCCTTCACCCGGCACGAGGCGACCCGCCGGCGTGTCACCATTTACCGTGGGGTCTACCCGGTCATCTTCGATGTGACTCACCCCACCTCGACCGAGGCGCTCTACGGGGCGCTCTTCTCGCGGCTGCTCGAGCTCGATCTGGTCAAGCGCAAGGACCTGGTGATTCTCACCAAGGGAGAGCTGTCGGGCGTGCAGGGGGGCACGAACTCCATGCAAATCCTCCAAGTGGCTTAGCTTATTGGCTATTGGCGCAAATCGTTCCCGACGATTTGCGCGGCCAGCCGCGTCACAGGGATTCATCTCGCGGCCCAGGGAGCGGCCCTGGGCCGCTTAATCAATCGCTTTTGTGCGGCGGAAGCGGGCGGGCCAGCGGCGGGGGTTGTAATCTAGGCGGGAGACTCTATAGCGTTTTACTGATGGACGCGCCCGTCGAAATCGCGAGAAAACCGCCGGGACGCCCCGCCGTCGGACTGGTGCTGACCGGCGGCGGCGCGCGCTCGGCCTATCAGGTCGGCGTTCTTCTCGCGCTGGCCGAGCTGCTGCCGCGCGCCCGTAACCCCTTTCCCGTCATCGTGGGCACTTCTGCCGGGGCGGTGGCCGCCTGCGTGCTCGCGGCGGAAGCGCACCGCTGGCGCCGCGCCGTGGCCGGACTCGAGCGTGTCTGGGCCAACTTCCGCACCGGCCAGGTCTTCCACGTCGATCCCGTGCACATGCTGCGCGCCGGCATGCACTGGATGCTCGCGCTGCTGTCCGGCGGGCTGGTGCTCTCGCCGCCCAAGGCACTGCTCGACAACAGCCCGCTGCGGCGACTCCTGGGGACGGAAGTGGACTACGCGAGCATCCATCGCAGCATCACGCGCGGCCATCTGCAGGGCTTCGCGCTCTGCGCGACGAGCTATGCGACCGGACAGTCGGTCGCCTTCTTCGACGGCCGGGAGTCGATTCCCGAATGGACGCGGGTGCAGCGCATCGGCCGTCGCACCGAGCTCACACTGGACCATCTGATGGCGAGCGCCGCAATCCCGCTGCTCTTCCCGCCGCTGTGCATCGGCCGGGAGTACTTCGGTGACGGTGCCATGCGCCAGCTCAATCCGCTGAGCCCGGCGATCCATCTGGGCGCCGACCGCCTGCTGATCATCGGAGTGCGTGCCCGGCAAGCCGCGGGCGTGGGCGCCGGCAGCGGCACCAGCCGCACGATGCCCACTCCGGGCGAAGTGCTCGGCTACATGATCGACACGCTGTTCACCGATCAGGTGTACGGCGATCTCGAGCAGATCGAGCGTATCAATCAGCTCGTGCAGCAGGCACCCTTCGCTGCGCGGGGACTGCGCCACGTGGACACGCTGATGCTGGCTCCGAGCATCGATCCGCGCGAGCTCGCTGCACGCTACACCGGCGACATGCCACGGAGCCTGCGCGCGCTGCTGCGCGTCATCGGCGGCCGGGATGTGTCGGGATACCAGCTGGCGAGCTACCTCATGTTCGAGGCGGGTTATACGCGGGCTCTCATCGAGCTCGGCTATCGCGATGCCATGGAGGGGAGATCGGCGCTGGTCGCCTTCATGAGCGGCGAGCGCCTGCCGCCGTTAATGACGGCGGCCGGAGTCGCGCAAGCGACCTAGCGGCTGAGACCGGTGTGGCGCGCGGTAGCGGTCGGGAATTCGCCGCTGAACTGCGCCACCAGCTTGTCGACGATGTAGACGGAGCGATGCTGCCCGCCGGTGCAGCCGACCGCCACGGTGAGATAGCCGCGATTGCTCGCCACGTACTCCGGAATCCGCGCCCGGATGAACTGCGCAATGTCCGCGATCAACGTCCCCACGTTGGTCTGACCCTCCAGGAAGCGGATGACCTCGGCGTCGCGCCCGGTGAGGCCGCGCAGGGCGGGCTCCCAATAGGGGTTGGGAAGGGAGCGGGCGTCGAAGACGAAGTCTGCGTCTCCCGGGATGCCATGCTTGAAGCCGAAGGACTCGAAGGCGAGCGACAGCCGGCCGACATGCGGCTCGCCGACGCGCAGCTTGATGAGCTCCCGCAGCGCGTGCACTCCCAGCCGGGAGGTGTCGATTACGAGATCGGCCGCATAGACGATGGGCTCGAGGATCTGGCGCTCCAACGCCATTGCCGCGCGCAGGTCGACATTGTGCCGGCTCATGGGGTGCTTGCGCCGGGTCTCGGCGAAGCGGCGCAGCAGCTCCTCGTCCGTCGCCGTCAGGAAGATGACCTCGCACTCGATGCCGCTGCGCCGCAGCTCATCGATGAGCTGGGGGACGGTCGCGATCTCCGCCGCGGTGTTGCGCGCATCGAGGCCGACCGCCGCACGCTCATAGGTATGCTCGGGGCTGCGCACCGCGTGGGAGATGAAGGGTTTGAGCAGTGCCGCCGGGATGTTGTCGATGCAGTAAAAGCCCAGGTCCTCGAGCATGTGCAGCGCCACGCTCTTGCCGGAGCCGGAGAGTCCGCTTAGGACCGTGATGCGCATGGCGGGCGATGGTCCTCGAGTGACCTGTCAGCTTCCCCCGGGGCAGAGGGTCAGGCGCGTAAGGCCCGGCCCTCGACGGCGTGATGGTCCGTCAGCTTCTCCTTGTGCTTCTTGATGCACCGGTCGAGCTTGTCTGCCAGCAGATCGATGGCCGCGTACATGTCCTCCTCGGTCGCATCCGCGTGAATGAAGTTGCCGCTCACGTGCAGGGTCGCCTCCGCCTTCTGCCGCAGTTTCTCCACCGTCAGCACGCAATGCACGTCGATGACCTGCTCGAAATGCCTTCCGATGCGCTCCAGCTTTTTCTCCACGTAGCCTCGCAGGGCAGGGGTGACCTCGACGTGATGGCCGGTGACGTTGAGCTGCATAGCCGTCTCTCCTTCTCGCTTGTTAGAGCTGACATCATCTCAATGCACTGTGAATTTACATCTGGCCCAGTCCCGCCCGCCGGCGCTCGTTGGAGGGAGCAATGCCCATCGCTTCGCGGTACTTCGCGACGGTGCGGCGCGCGACCGGAATGCCTTCGGCCGAGAGGAGCTCGGCGATGCGGCCGTCGCTCAGCGGCGATTCCGCATCCTCGTCCTTGACGAGCTTTCTGATCTTGGCGCGGATCGCGGTCGAGGACGTACCCGATCCGTCCGCGCCCTCGACGTGGCTCGAGAAGAAATAGCGCAACTCGAACACACCGCGCGGCGTGTGCATGTACTTCCCGGAGGTGACGCGGGAGATGGTCGACTCGTGCATGCCGATGGCCTCGGCGATGTCCTTGAGGATCATCGGCCGCATGTGCTCCTCGCCATGCTCGAGGAAGGCCGTCTGGCGCTCGACGATGGAGCGTGCGACCTTGATCAGGGTCTCGTGGCGGATCTCCAGGCTCTTGAGCAGCCAGCGCGCTTCCTGCAGCTGCGCACGCATGGTGGCGTGGCTGGCGTTGCGGCCGATCAGGCTCGCGTAACTCTGATTGAGCCGCACGCGCGGCAAGGTGGCGGAGTTGATCTCCACCGCCCAGCCGTGCTCGGTACGCCGGACGAACACGTCGGGCACCACGTACTCGGCTGCGCCGGCGCTCACCGTCGCGCCAGGCCGCGGGTGACATGAACGCACCAGCGCGAGCGCGCAGGCGAGATCCTCGTCGCTCGCCCGCAGCTCCCGCTTTACGACCGCGAGCTCGCGGCCCGCGATGCGCTCGAGATGATGCCGGGCGATCTCGATCGCGGCGCTGTAACCGGGAGTCGACGGATCGAGCTGCCGAAGCTGCAGCTCGATGCACTCACCCACTGAGCGCGCGCCGATTCCCGGCGGGTCGAGCGCCTGGACTCCGGCGAGCGCGGACTCGACTTCGGTGGCGTCGCAGTGGATCTCGGGCCGCAGGGTGTTGGCGATCTCCTCCAGCGGCTCGGTCAGATAGCCGTCATCGCTGATCGCATCGACGATGGCCCGTGCGATCGCGAGCTCGCGCGGCTCGAGCTTCACGAGCTCGAGCTGCCAGAGGAGGTACTCCTGCAGGGACTGGCCCGCCGAGTCGGCGAACTCCTGCTGGCGGTCATCGTCCTCGCCGCTCCAGGAGGCTTCCGCCGGTCCCACACTGTGCTCACCCCAGCCCTCGTCCAGCACCTCGACCGCGCTCTCGCGCTGGGCTGCGGGGGGCTCGATCGGCTCCGGCGTCGTTGTGTGCTCGAGTGTGCCGGCATCGAGACTTTCCTCGTGTCCATCCTCCATCGGCTCGAGCATCACATTGGTCTCGAGCAGCTCGCGGATGTGCGCCTGCAACTCGAGGGCAGGCAGCTGCAGGAGTCGGATCGCCTGCTGCAGCTGTGGGGTCATCGTCAGCTGCTGACCCAGCTTGAGCTGCAGAGAGGGTTTCAGCATGCTGGCACGGGTTTCCTCGGCGTACGGGCGGCCTGAAGGCTTCCTGTGATAAGTCTATGATCCTGCGCCATTTTACAGCTGTTCCGATTACCGGGTAAGCGGAAGACTCGAAGCCTCCCTGAAGCGGCTTTGGGCGGTGCGGACTGTCCCGGGGACCGCTCTCAGAGCCGGAACGACTCGCCCAAGTACACCTCACGAACTTGGGGATTGGCAAGGATTTCTTCCGCACTTCCCTGAGCGATCACCGCCCCCTGATTGACGATATAGGCCCGGGCGCAGACCCCGAGGGTCTCGCGCACATTATGGTCGGTTATCAGCACCCCGATGCCGCGGCTCGTCAGCTCGCGGATGATGCGCTGGATGTCGAGGACCGAAAGCGGGTCGACCCCGGCAAAAGGCTCATCGAGCAGCATGAAGCGCGGCTCGGCCGCGAGCGCCCGCGCGATCTCCACGCGCCGCCGCTCACCGCCGGAGAGCGAGAGCCCGAGGGTGCGCCGCACGTGTCCGATACGCAGCTCCTCCAGCAGCTCCTCCAGCCGCTGCTCGCGCGCCGCACGCTCGAGATCGCCGCGCGTCTCCAGGATGGCGAGGATGTTGTTCTCGACCGACAGCTTACGGAAAACGGAAGCTTCCTGGGGCAGGTAACCGAGCCCGAGCTGCGCCCGCCGGTGCATGGGCAGGAGCGTCAGATCGGTGTCACCCAGGTGAATGCGGCCCGCATCGCAGGGCACGAGCCCGACGATCATGTAGAAGGCCGTCGTCTTGCCGGCGCCGTTGGGTCCCAGGAGGCCGACCACCTCGCCGTTCGAGACCTCGAGGCTGAGACTGCAGACGACCTGGCGGGATTTGTAGCTCTTTTCGAGCCCGCTCGCGCGCAGGGCGGTCATAACTGACCCGGAGGCGCCGGGGGCGGGGCGCTGGAGGCCCGCGGTGGCCCCTTGGCGCCCTTATCGTCCCGGGGCGGCTCCGGCTTCGGCGGGGCCTGGGTCGGCGTGATGACTATGTGCACACCCTGACTCGCGCCCGAGGAGGTTGCCAGCACCTTCTGCTCGCGAATGCTGTAGGAGATCGATGGCGCGCTCATCTCGTTGTGCCCGTCCGAGATCCAGGCATCGTTGGTCAGCAGCACCGTTCCCTGATCCACGTCGTACACGATCTGATCCGCGTGACCTTTCTCCATGCCGAGGTCGTCCGCGCGCTGCTGCTCGAATTGCGCCGGCTTGCCGGTGATGGTGACGCCCGCAATGCGATTGTCGCGGAACTCCACCGTCGCCTGCTCGGAGCGCAGGCTGCCGCGCGGCGGCGCATCGATCTGCACGTTGCCCTGGAAGGTCCAGCGGCTGTTCTCGAAATTCAGGCCCGTGGCATGCGCATGGTCCGCCCGCACGCGGGTCGCGCCCTGCGAGACCACGATCTGCGTGAAGGCTACGGTGTTGGTGTGGTAGTCGAGCTCCTGCGACGCAGCGTCGACGTTGATCTTCTGCTGCGGGTTGAGGGACAACGGCTGGCGACCGTCGGTGCCGGGCGCGGCCGTGGTGCCTGCTGCGGTCGCGCACGAAACGAGCGGCGCCAGGGCCAGACAGAGAAAACGGAGGTTACTGCGGGAAAGTGCCATGTACGGCCGATTCTAAGTCCACGCGATGGTCCTTCAAATCCGCCGTAAGGCCTATGGCGCTCACCTGCCGCCCTGACCATAGCAGCTGCACCGGATCTTTCGTGCTCACGACACTGCCCCGGATGTCCAGCGACAGAGCGCTGGTGGCGATCTGGGCCGGTCCCGAAGCTCCCTTGAGATCGCCGGAAACATGCACGTTGCCTGCAAGCTGCACCTGCTCGGTCCCCTGCTCGAGCTCGCCGTGATCCGAAGTGGCCGTCCACAGGTTGCCGTCCGAGTCCCGAAAGCTCATCTGCACCTGGGTGAGCTGCACCTGGTCCTGGTTCGGCAGCTGGCGAATGGTGGCGGCGTTCAGCGTGTAGAGCGGCAGGCCGTCGGTGCCGGTCTCGATGAGCTTCGCATCGCGGGCGGAATAGCCCTCGTCCCAGTCATTCTCCTGCACCGTCGCGGATACGGGAGCGGCACCCTGCTGGCGGGCGAGAAGGAGCAGCGCGACGACTATCACGATGATGCTGAGGAATGCGAAGAGCCGGTAGATCACGTGCCCGCCGCGGTGGGCCGGCGCGCCTCCAGGAGGAAATCGCAGATCTCGCGGACTGCTCCATTACCGCCAGGCAGTCGAGTGATCACCTGGGCTGCGGCGCGGGCCTGTGGATGGGCGTCCGCAACGGCAAAGGACAGGCCCACCTCACGCATCAGGGGCACGTCGGGCAGGTCATCGCCAACACAAGCGCACACGCCGGAGGTCATTCCGAGCCGGTCGCGCAACCGGTGAAAGGCGGCGAGCTTGTCCTCCACACCTTGTGACAGGTGGCGCACACCCAGCTCCCGGCACCGCCTTGCGGTCATCGGCGAGCGCCGGCCCGAAATGACGGCCACCGCGACGCCCGCATCCGCCAGCAGCTTGAGGCCCAATCCGTCACGCACGTGGAAGACCTTGAGCGCTTCGCCCCGCGCGCCATAGTAGAGGCGCCCGTCCGTCAACACGCCATCGACATCGAGCACCAGCAGGCGCACCTGGGCGGCGGCTGCGCTCACGGAAATCGCAGCCGCGGCGCTCACACCACGCCGGCCCGGAAAAGATCGTGCACGTTGAGCGCGCCGACGAGCCGCCCCTGCTCATCCGCAACGGGGAGCGCGGTGATGCGATGCACTTCCATCAGGTGCACCGCCTCCGCAGCGAGGTCCTCCGGGGAGATGGTCCTGCAGGGCGAGGTCATCACCTCGCTCATGCTGGCCGCGTGAATGTCGATCTGGCGGTCGAGCGCGCGGCGCAGGTCACCGTCGGTGAATACTCCGAGAATCCGGTTGCCGGCATCAACGATCACGGTCATGCCGAGACCTTTGCGCGACATCTCGAGCAACCCTTCTGCCAGGCTTGCTTCGGGGCCGACCCGTGGCAAGGCATCGCCGGTGCGCATGAGCGCATCCACATGCTGCAGCAGCTGCCTTCCCAGGGCTCCGCCCGGGTGAGAGCGGGCAAAATCCTGCTTGGTGAAGCCGCGCGCCTCCAGCACCGCGACTGCCAGGGCATCGCCCATCGCCAGGGTGGCGGTCGTGCTCGCGGTCGGCGCGAGGTTGAGGGGGCAGGCCTCTTCCGGCACGCTGACATCGAGCGATACGGTGGCTGCCCGGCCCAGAGTCGAGGCCGTCTTGCCCGCCATCACGATGAGAGGCACGGCCAGGCGCTTCAGGTGCGGCAGGAGCAGCAGCAGCTCCGGGGTCTCGCCGGAATTCGACAGCGCGAGGACCGCATCCGTGCGGGTGATCATGCCGAGATCGCCGTGGCTGGCGTCGGCGGGATGCAGGAAGAACGCGGGCGTTCCCGTGCTGGCCAGGGTCGCGGCGATCTTGCGCGCGATGTGGCCGGATTTGCCCATGCCCGTGACGACGACCCGGCCCTGGCATTCCAGGCATACACGACAGGCCGCGGCGAATCGGGCATCGAGCCGGTCAAGCAGCGCCTCGACCGCCCGCGCCTCGATGCTCAAGGCGCGACGCGCTGACGCCAGAAGGCGGCTGTGATCGGCGGAGGCGGCGGCGGAGCTCATGACGGGGGGTGATAATATCCGACTATGAGCCCTCAGGAGATTGCGCGGCTGATCCGCGCCGGCCTGCCCGGAGCCGATGTCCGGGTGCAGTCGGACGACGACACGCATTTTCAGGCGCGCATCGTCGCCGAGCAGTTCGCCGGCAAGCGCGGTGTGGCACGCCACCAGCTCGTGTACCAGACCCTGGGCGAGCGCATGGGTCGTGAGATCCATGCGCTCTCGATCGAGGCGCTGACGCCGGCCGAAGCCGGGCGGGAGTAAAAATTGGACAAGCTGCAGATCCAGGGAGGCGTGCCTCTCCAGGGCGAGGTACGCATCTCCGGCGCCAAGAACGCGACCCTCCCGATCCTGGCGGGCGCGCTGCTCGCCGACGGACCGGTCATGGTCGGCAACGTGCCGCACCTGAAGGACGTCACCACGACGGTCGAGCTGCTGGGAGGGATGGGCGCAACGGTGACGGTCGATGAGCGCATGCGTATCGAGGTCGACTCGACTACGGTGCGCGATTGCTTCGCACCCTATGAGCTGGTCAAGACCATGCGGGCGTCCATCCTCGTGCTGGGCCCGCTGGTGGCACGCCACGGCCGGGCCGACGTATCGCTGCCGGGCGGCTGTGCCATTGGTGCGCGACCCGTCAACATCCACGTGGCGGGGCTGCAGGCGCTGGGGGCGGACATTACCATCGAGGGTGGCTACATCCGGGCCCGCGCCGGGCGGCTGCGGGGCGCGCGGCTCGTGCTCGACACGGTGACCGTCACGGGCACGGAAAACCTGATGATGGCCGCCACGCTCGCCGAGGGCGAGACGGTGATCGAGAATGCCGCGCGCGAGCCGGAAGTAGTCGACCTCGCGCAGTTCCTCATGTCGATGGGCGCGAAGATCCAGGGTGCCGGGACTGACAAGATCGTCATCGAGGGCGTCGAGCGGTTGCGCGGTACTTCTTACGAAGTCCTCCCGGACCGCATCGAAAGCGGCACCTATCTGGTCGCCGGGGCCATCACGCGTGGCAATGTGCGGATCAAGAACACGCGCCCGGACCACCTCGATGCGGTGCTCGCCAAGTTGGAGGAAGCCGGCGCCAGCGTCGGCGTGGGAGACAGTTGGGTGGAGGTCGATATGCGCGGTCGCCGTCCGCGTGCCGTGGACGTGCGCACCGCACCCTACCCGGCTTTTCCGACGGACATGCAGGCCCAGTTCGCGGCACTCAACGCAGTGGCCGAGGGCGTTGGGACGATCATAGAGACGATCTTCGAGAATCGCTTCATGCACATGCTCGAGATGCGCCGTCTCGGTGCGGAGATCCGTCTGGAGGGCAATACCGCGATCATTCGCGGCGTCGACCGTCTGACCGCCGCGCCCGTGATGGCGACGGACCTCAGAGCGTCGGCGAGCCTGGTGCTGGCCGGCCTGGTGGCCGAAGGTACCACCGAGGTCGAGCGCATCTATCACATCGACCGAGGCTACGAGGCGATCGAGGAGAAGCTGGCGCAGCTCGGCGCCCAGATTCGCCGCACTCCAAACTAGCAGCGTCGAGCGCATGCGTTAGCTCCACCTGATCGAAAGCAAATGCTTAAGCGGCCCAGGGCCGCTCCCTGGGCCGCGGGGTCGATAAGGCGATATAGTTGGCCGCGCAAAGCGGCAGGATGCCGACTTTGCGCCAATAGAGGAGACGGTTATGCGAATCGGAATGGTGGGGCTCGGGCGAATGGGCGCCAACATGGTGCGCCGGCTGATACGAGGCGGCCATGAATGTGTCGCCTACGATAGATCAAAGGAAGCGGTGCAGGCGGTTGCGGCGGATGGGGCCATCGCCGCCAACTCTCTCGCGGAGCTCGCCGCCGCCCTCACGCCGCCACGCGCGATCTGGATCATGGTGCCCGCGGCGATCGTCGACAGCGTGATTGCGGAGCTGCGGCCGCGGCTGGCTTCCGGCGACATCCTGATCGACGGCGGTAATTCCCATTATCAGGACGACATCCGCCGGGCCGAGGAGCTGCGCCCGGCTGGCATCCACTACGTCGATGTGGGTACGAGCGGCGGTGTGCTCGGGCTCGAGCAGGGCTATTGTCTGATGATCGGTGCCGAGCCTGGAGTGTTCAGCGCTCTCGAGCCGATCCTGGCGACCCTCTCTCCCGGCGGCCGCAGGCAGCAGGCGACGGCGGGCAAGAGCGCAGCCCAAGCCGCTGCCGAGATGGGCTATCTGCACTGCGGTGCGAATGGCGCCGGGCACTTCGTCAAAATGGTGCACAACGGCATAGAGTACGGTGTGATGGCCGCGTATGCGGAGGGTCTGAACCTCCTCCAACATGCCGACGCCGGCTCGAAGCGCGAGGAGGCCGACGCCGAGACCGCGCCACTTTCCAACCCACGCCTCTTCCAGTACCGGCTCGACATCGCCGCCGTCGCCGAGGTCTGGCGCCACGGCAGCATCATCTCCTCGCGCCTCCTCGACCTGACTGCCGAGGCGCTGGCAGCCGATCCCGTGCTCGGGCGGTTCGGTGGCCGGGTGTCGGATTCCGGCGAAGGCCGCTGGACGGTGCAGGCAGCTGTCGAGATTGGAGTGCCGGCCCACGTGCTCTCGGCGGCGCTCTACTCGCGCTTCGAATCGCGCGGGCGCGCGGAGTTCGCCGACAAGCTGCTTTCGGCCATGCGGCTCGGGTTCGGCGGCCACCTCGAAAGGAAGTCCTGAGATGGAGCGACGTGACAGTGACACTCTGGTGCTCTTCGGGGCGACCGGAGACCTCTGCTATCGGAAGATCTTTCCGTCCCTTTACAACCTCGTTCGCCGAGGACTCCTGCACGTACCGGTCATCGGCGTCGCGCGCGCAGGTTGGAACCTCGATCAGCTTGCGAATCGGGTGCGCGACAGCATCAAGGCGTTCGTTTCCTCACCCGATGAGGCCGCAGTCGGAAAGTTGGTTGCTCTGCTGCGCTATCACGACGGCGATTACCAGGATCGGGAGACATTCGCCGCGCTGCGCAAGGCGCTCGGGGACTCGCAGCGCCCGCTGTACTATCTCGCCATTCCTCCCAGCATGTTCCCGGTGGTCATCGATCACCTGGGCACGACCGGCGCCGCTCAAGGCGCGCGTGTGGTGGTGGAAAAGCCGTTCGGGCGCGACCTTGCCTCCGCGCGGCAACTGAATCAGGTGCTGCACAAGCAGTTTCCCGAGAGCAGCATCTTCCGCATCGATCATTACCTCGGCAAGGAGGCGGTGCAGAACCTCCTCTACTTCCGCTTTGCCAACTCCTTCCTCGAGCCGATCTGGAACCGCAACTTCGTGGCGAGCGTGCAGATCACCATGGCGGAGACGCTCGGGGTGGCCGGCCGCGGGAAATTCTACGAGGAGACCGGCGCCATCCGCGATGTGATGCAGAACCACCTGCTGCAGATTCTGGCGCTGCTCGCCCTCGAGCCGCCGGTGAATTCCGCGGGTGAGTCGCTGCGTGACGAGAAGGTGAAGGTGTTGAAGGCGGTGCGGCCCGTGCGTCCGGACGCCGTCGTGCGCGGGCAATTCAACACCTACCGGCAGGAGAAAGGTGTGTCGCCCGATTCCAGGGTGGAGACCTATGCGGCGATGTGGCTCGAGATCGACTCCTGGCGCTGGAGCGGAGTGCCGTTCTATCTGCGTGCGGGCAAATGCCTGCCGGTGACGGCAACGGAGGTGGTGGTGGACCTGAAGCCGCCGCCGGCGCGCGTGTTCGGCGAGCTGGGACCGGATTATCCCAACTTCGTGCGGTTCCGGGTCGGGCCGGATGTGGCAGTCGCCTTGGGCGCGCATGCGAAGAAGGCGGGGGCGGCGATGCAGGGGCAGCAGGTGGAGCTGTTCGTCGCGCAGCACGAGGCGGACGCGATGGATGCATACGAGATGCTGATCAGCATGGCATTGATCGGTGATACCTCGCATTTCGCGCGGGAGGATGAGGTCGAGGCGGCCTGGGCGATCGTCGACCCTGCGTTGAATACGGGACAGACGCCTCATCTCTACACGTGCGGCACCTGGGGGCCGCGGGAGTCGGAGCGGCTGCTCACGGGAGCGTGCAGCTGGCACAATCCGGGAAAAGAGCCGCAGGGATGGACGCGCTCGTGCGCGCCTTCGCAGCTGCCGATGGGGAAGTTCGCGCCTTAGCCGGAGGGCTCCAACCCGCAGCGGTAGACGCGTTCGGCACCCGTCTCCAGGCGGACCGCATCGCGCCACTCCGGTCGATTGAAGGCGTTGGCCATGCATTCCATTGGCTCCAGCGCGACCGAGCGCCGTGCATCGCGCTGCAGCGTGTCACCGGTGAAGACATGCATCACGCCGCGCTCCTGCCAAACGGTGATGCCGGATCCGGTGCTCGGGTCGGTGAGCCGCGTGCGGATTCGGCCGTGCGCGTCCGTGAGCAGATCGCTGAAACCCTGATCGAGAATGCTGCCTCCTATCAGACGCGAGCGGCGGAAGTCGAGCTCCGGCGCATTGCTCAACGGCACGTAGGCGGTATTGCCTTCCAGCGCGATGAGATCGCTCCCGGTGCGGATCAGTGTGCGCGCGGGTACCTCCAGCATCCACTCATCGGCTGCTCCATCGCTGACACGGAGGTATGGATGCCAGCCGAAGAAACAGGGGGCGGGACTGTCGCCGCTGTTGCGCATCCGTGCCTCGAGCGTGAGGCCGGCGGCATCGAGGGTGAAGCTCACCGAGAGATCGATGTTGAACGGATAGCCTGTCCGGCTGCGGATCGACGTGCTCAATGTCGCCCGCGCGGAACCCGCTTGTGCCACGAGCTCCGCGACGGCAAAGTCCGCATCGCGCACGAAGCCGTGGCGCGACCCGCGCTTTCCCGGGGCTGCTCCGGGCTGCAGATCGTACTCGGCGCCATCGAAGCGGTAGCGCGCATCGGCGATCCGGCCGGCGAAGGGCGCCATGATCCCGAAGCGCGAGCCCGGGCGCGCAACGATTTCGGCAGCATCGCGGTAGCCTGCCGCGATGTCGAACGAGCGACCGTGGCGCGGCACCTCGAAACCGATGAGCGCGGCGCCGCGGCAGGCGATGCGCACGCGCTGACCGGCGCCGTCCCGAAGCACCACGATCGGCTGATCCGCAATCGACGAGCGCTCGACCGAGCAGGTCATACGGTCAATTGCTCTCGGAAGGGGCGAGCTCCGCGGCTCGCTCGATCCACAGCTCCACGCGCGGGCATGCGGCGACGGCGCGCAGGGCGACGAGCTTCGGATCCTGGCGGATGAACGCGGCGATGGCGTCGTGCTTGCCGCTGCCCGCTACGACGAACAGCGGGTCGGTGACATGGGCGAGGAAGTCCGGGGTGACGCTGATGCCTTGCATGCCGTCGGGTCGTTGAACGGCAATGGCGAAGCGGCCGCGGGACTGCTGCAGATGCTCCGGGCGGAAGAGCGAAGCGGTGTGGCCGTCGGGCCCGATCCCCAACAGGGCGAGGCCGACCCTGGCCCCTGAATCCAACAGGGTACGCAGGTGGCCCTCATAGTCGCGGGCGGCTTCCTCGAGCGGGAGCTCGGTTCTGACGCGCAGCACCCGGTCTTCGGGAAGGTCGAGGGCATCGAGCAGCGCGCGGGTCGCGTGGTAGTTGCTGGCATCGGAGTCGGCCGGCACGTAACGGTCGTCGGAATAGATGATCGTGAGCTCGTCGCTGTGCTGCGGGCTTCGTCGGGCGACTTCGCGATAGGCGGGGAGGGGTGTGTGGCCTCCCGAGAGCATGATGATCGGAGGGCCGCTGCCCGTTTGCGCTGCAGTGGCCAGAATCGCGCGCTCGAGACGGTCGGCAAGTGCGCCGTCGAGCTCGGTGCGGGTGGAGAAGCGGCGAACTTCGATTTTTGGCATGGTGAATCCTCTTAGCCGGCCGCGGTGCGTGGCCGCTCGACGACCTTCACTTTCACGTCGAACTGACTGCCACCTCGCTGATCGTGGAGGGTCATCGTCACGCCGGGCTTGCGGCCGGCAATACGGGCGCGAGCGTCCTCCGCCGACGTTACGGGGACGCCGTCTATGGCGAGCAGCAGATCGCCCGGCTTGAGCCCGGCCTGCACGCCGGGGCTGCCGACATAGAGATTGGCGATCACGACACCGCCGCGGGCGAGCCCGAGCTGCCGCGCCTGGCTGTCGGAGATGTCTTCCGGCACGATCCCGATCCAGCCGCGGATGACCCGTCCGTACTGGATGATGTCGTGCAGCACACCGCGGACCATGTCCACCGGGATCGCAAAACCGATACCTTCCACGCCCAGGCTCTTGGCAACGATGGCGGTGTTGATCCCGACCAGCGCGCCGCTGGAATCGACCAGCGCGCCGCCGGAATTGCCGAAATTGATCGGCGCGTCCGTCTGAATGAAGTCCTCGAACGTAGTGATTCCGAGCTGCCCGCGGGCGGTGGCGCTGACGATGCCGTGCGTCACGGTCTGCGAGAGGCCGAGGGGATCGCCTATGGCGAGCACGACGTCGCCGACCTTCAGCTCATTGGATTGGCCGAAGGTGATCACCGGAAGGTTCGGCAGGTTGATCTTGAGTACTGCGAGATCGGTATCCGGATCCGCACCGACGACCTGCGGGTCCGCGATCCGACCGTCCGCCACCTGCACGCGAATGGCACCTGCGTTCGCGATCACGTGATAGTTCGTTACGATGTGACCGCTGTCATCGACGATCACGCCGGACCCGAGACTGCGCTCGACGCGCTGCTTGTATTGCGGCAGAACGTTGCCGAAGAGCTCGCCGAGCGGCGATGGGTCGATGCGCTCGGTCACGAGGCGGGCGGTGTAGATGTTGACTACGGCGGGGGCTGCGCGCTGCACTGCCGCCGAATACGTGAGGCGTTCCGGACCGCTGGCACTCGGCGCGCTCGGGGCAGGCGCGGGTGTCGCGGCTGGCGCGGGCTGCGAGCCGGCGTTCCCGCGGATGAGATCCGGCCGCGTGGCGACGATCACGAAGGCGAGCGCCAGCCCGCCGACCACCGATCCGGCAATGAACGTCAATCCTCGGCTCAGTCGCTCCAGCATGTCTCGACCTCTCGCTGTGTATAATGCCGCGCTACTGCGGGATTTGGGGAGCCTGCCGAATGATTGAATGCCGAATGACCGCCAACTGGGCTGGCCTCTCGAAGGGGGACGCCTGATGGCCACGACCGAGCGCGGCAACGAGCTGCGCGCGCCGGGCGAGCCGCTGCCGCCCGGGGCGACGCCCGTCTCGACGAAAAAAGGCTTCTGGGCATGGCTCAACAAGCGCCTGCCCGTCGACGAGTTCATCGCCAACCAGCTCACCGGCTACTACGCGCCGAAGAACTTCAATATCTGGTATTTCTTCGGCTCGCTGGCGCTGCTCGTGCTGGTGCTGCAGCTCGTCACCGGTATATTTCTCGCGATGTTCTACAAGCCGAGCGCGGCCGGCGCGTTCGACTCCGTGCAGTACATCATGCGCGAGATCGACTGGGGTTGGCTGGTCCGCTACATGCACTCGACCGGCGCCTCCGCGTTCTTCATCGTCGTCTATCTGCATATGTTCCGCGGCCTGATGTACGGCTCGTACCGGCAGCCGCGGGAGCTCCTGTGGGTGATCGGCATGCTCGTGTATCTCGCGCTCATGGCCGAGGCATTCATGGGCTACGTGCTGCCCTGGGGCAACATGTCCTTCTGGGGTGCGCAGGTGATCGTCAACATCTTCAGCACCGTGCCGCTCATCGGATCGGGCCTGGTGCAGTGGATCCGTGGCGATTACAGCATCGCCGATGCCACGCTGAATCGCTTTTTCGCACTGCATGTCGCGGCCGTCCCACTCATCCTGCTGCTGCTCGTGATGCTGCACCTCGTCGCGCTGCGTCGTACCGGTTCCAACAATCCCGATGGTATCGAGATCAAGGAGCACACGGACGCGGACGGCAAGCCTCTCGACGGCATCCCATTCCACCCGTACTACACGGTCAAGGATGTCGTCGGCGTCGGCGTGTTCTTCATCATCTTCGCGCTGATCGTGTTCTACGCTCCCAGATTCTTTGGGCTCTTCCTCGAGCAGCCGAACTTCGAGATGGCCAATCCGCTCTCGACCCCGGCCGAGATCCACCCGGTGTGGTACTTCACGCCCTTCTACGCGATCCTGCGTGCCGTGCCGAACAAGGGCATGGGGGCGCTTCTCATGCTCCTCTCCCTGGTCTCGCTCCTCGCGCTGCCCTGGCTCGATCGCTCGCCGGTGAAGTCCATCCGTTACAAGGGCTGGATTTCCCGAGTCATGCTCGCGGTCTTCGTGATCTCCTTCGTGGGGCTCGGGTATCTGGGTCTGCAGCCTGCGGAGGGCGTGTACGTCATCCTCGCGCGCATATTCGCGGTCTGCTACTTCGCCTTCTTCTGGCTGATGCCGTTCTACTCACGCATCGACCGGGCGAAGCCGGTGCCGGAGAGAGTGGTTTACCATGCCCATTAGCGCTCCCTTCAAGAAATTACCTGCGCTCCTGCTCGCAGGGTTGATTGCGGCGGGCGTGGGCGGCGCCACTCGGGCTCTTGCCGCGGACGAGGCCTCCGCCGATACGGATTGGCAGAGCTGGACTGCGAACACCAACGTCTCGGACATCGCCTCCCTGCAGCGGGGCGCACGCGATTTCGTGGGGTACTGCCTGGGCTGCCATTCGCTCAAGTACGAGCGCTGGTCGCGTCTCGGGCAGGATCTCAATATCCCCAAGGCGCTGCTCGTCAAGGACCTGATCCCACCCGGGGAGGGCCCGGCCGACTACATCACTTCCCCGATGGTGGAGGCGGATGCGGAGAAGTGGTTCGGCAAGGCACCGCCCGACCTGTCGCTGATGGCGCGGGCGCGTGGTACGGATTATCTGTACCAGTACCTGAAGACGTTCTACGTCGACTCGGATCGGGCGACGGGCGCCAACAATCTGGCGCTCCCCCAAAGCGCCATGCCTGACATCGTCGCGCCGCTCGAAGGCCTGAAGATCGCAGTCTACAAGAGCGTGGAGACCAAGAGCGCGGACGGCCGCACGACCCAGGAGCAGGTCTTCGATCATTTCAAGCAGATCGCTCCCGGCAGCATGACGCCGCAGGAGTTCGATCAGTTCACGCACGATCTGGTGAACTTCCTGGATTATGTCGGCGACCCGCAACAGGCGATGCGGCGGGCCATGGGTGTCTGGGTGATCCTCTTCCTGCTCGTTTTCACCTGGCTGGCCTGGCTCCTCAAGCGCGAATTCTGGAAGGACGTCAAGTAGGAGAGCCGCGGACCCGGTAGAGTAAGGGCAAGCTCGGGTGCTGGCTGGACCGCGGGAGCGGAATCGTGTCGAGCAGACGTTCCATCATGACGCTGTTTTCCGCGCCGGGCGATCCCTGGAGCCATCGTACCCGGATCGTTCTTGCCGAGAAGAACATCGGCATCGACATCGTCAGCGTGGAGCCCGGGAAGTACCCTGAAGATCTGCTGGACCTCAACCCCTATCACTCCGTACCCACGCTGGTGGACCGCGACCTGGTGCTCTACGACTCGCGGGTGATCATCGAGTATCTCGACGAGCGCTTTCCGCACCCCCCGCTGATGCCGGTCGACCCGGTGACCCGGGCGCAGTTCCGCCTGGCGCTCTATCGGATCGAGCGCGACTGGTACACGCTGCTGCAGCAGATCGAGGGCGAGGACGACAAGAAGCACCTGCCGAAACTGCGCAAGGTGCTCGCGGATACCATCGTCCAGGGTGCCGACCTCTTCAAGGTGAAACCGTACTTCATGTCGGACGAGTTCTCGCTGGTCGATGCGACCATCGCGCCGATTCTCTGGCGGCTGCCGCACTATGAGATAGAGCTGCCGCCGAAGGCGCAGCCGGTGCTCCGATACGCGACGCAGATCTTTTCCCGTGCCGCATTTCGCGACTCGCTGTCGGACCGGGAGCGCGAGATGCGACGTTGAGGCGTTGAGCCATGCTCAAAGCACCTCCCAAGCGTCCTTACCTGCTGCGCGCAATGCATCAGTGGATCACCGATAGCGGCCATACGCCGCACGTCATCGTCGACGCGGAGCGCTCGGGGAGTGAAGTCCCGCGCGCGTACGTGCAGGAAGGAAAGATCGTCCTCAACCTGAGCTACACCGCCACGCAGCGGCTGAAGATCGACAACGACGTCGTCGAGTTCGACGCCCGTTTCGCCGGCGTCGTCCATCACGTCCGTTTTCCGGTCAGCGCGGTATTGGGCATTTATGCGCGGGAAACCGGCGAGGGCATGATGTTCGCCGAACAGGACGCCGGCCCCGAGACACCCCCACCCTCAGGCCCCGCCCCCTCCGAGGAAGGTGGCGGCTCGCCCAAGCGCCCGCAACTGCGGGTCGTCAAGTAACGGCAGGGCAGTACCGTCGCGATCTCCTCAGCCCGAAAGCGATTGACGAGCGGCCCCGGGCCGTTCCCGGGGTCGCGACAAGAATCCCTGTCAGACAGCGCGCTCGCGCAAATCGCCGGGAGCGATTTGCGCCCATCAAAAGGAAGGAAGCCGGCCTGTAAGCCGGGTTCTGTCGAGGGCAATCATTCCTCTGCGATCCACGTCGCCGTGGACCTCTAGCGGCCTACCCGGAAGCGCGCGCGGATCGGCGCTGCGCGCTCTGTTGCCAGAGCCCGCTGCTTCCCTATTTGGCCTTGCTCCAGGTGGGGTTTGCCATGCCAGCCTTGTTACCAAGGCCGCGGTGCGCTCTTACCGCACCGTTTCACCCTTACCGTCTCCCGCGGCCTGAGCCGCGAGAGCTTAGGCGGTCTGCTCTCTGTTGCACTTTCCGTGGGCTCACGCCCCCCAGGCGTTACCTGGCACCTGATCCGCCGGAGCCCGGACTTTCCTCCCCCCCGACTTGCGTCGGAGCAGCGATTGCCCGGCCGGCTTCCATCGTCATTATGGCGCACAAAATCGCCGGGAGCGATTTTGAACGGTTGGCGAAGCCAAGCGGGCCCGGAGGGCCGAGGCCCAGGATGGGGCCGAGTAAAGTCGCCTGCGGCGCTTTTAATTGGCGCAAAGTCGGCATCCTGCCGCTTTGCGCGAGCCCGCCCTTGGACTTTATCGATCTCGCGGCCCCGGGAGCGGCCCGGGGCCGCTTGGTCAATCGCTTTCGGGCGCCGGAGGAGAGGGGCTCCGGTGCTGGATCAGGGCGTAGGCCTCCGCGCGGGTGGCGCCGGTCAGCTGGGCGGCTATGGCGGCGGCCCTCCCGGGGGAGAGCTCTTTGGAGAGCAGGTCAATGGCCCGGCGCAGAAGGGCGGTGTCGACACCTGCAGCCGCGCGCGCGGCGCCTGCGACGACGATCGTGATCTCACCACGTCTGAAGTTGTCTTCCGCTATGGCCTTTTCTGCCAGCTCCGCAAGCGTGCCCCGATAAATGGTCTCGTGCGCCTTCGTGAGCTCGCGCGCCACGACTGCACGCCGCTCGTTGCCGAGCCCTGCGGCAAGATCGGCCAGGGTTGCTGCGATGCGGTGGGGTGCCTCGAAGAAGACGAGCGTGCGCGGCTCGCCGGCAAGCTCGGAAATGAGGGCACGCCGCTCGCGCTCTTTCGCGGGTGGAAATCCCTCGAAGCAGAAGCGGCTGACGGGAAGCCCGGCGACGGCCAATGCGGTCGTGATGGCGGAGGGTCCGGGAATAGCCTCGACAGCGATGCCTGCCTCGGCGGCGGCGCACACCAGCTCATAACCGGGGTCGGACAGAAGTGGGGTGCCTGCATCGCTGACGAGCGCGATCGTTTCCCCGGCCGCGAGCCGAGCCACGATCTCCGGTACTCGCTGGGTTTCGTTGTGCGCGTGCAGCGAAAGCAGCGGGCGCGCGATACCCAACGCCTGCAGCAGCAGTCCCGTATGCCGAGTGTCCTCGGCTGCAACGGCGGTGGCGCTCTCGAGCGCCTGCCGCGCTCTGGGACTGACATCACCCATGTTGCCGATTGGCGTCGCAACGACTTGCAGTCGGCCCGCTGGCTTGCCCACTATAATCCTCACCTCATGCCGCACCCCGGGCGCCGGGGGCGGTCGTAAGCTTGGCTCCGGCACAGAGGCTTCTCAACCATGCACGCGCGATGGACCGTCAGCCTGGCTGCGCTCGCAGCAGTCACTTTAGTCCTGGCAGGCTGCGCCGGCGTTCCGCGAGGCCCCGTGCCGACCGCCGACCAAGCCGCGGCGCTCGCCCGCCAGGGGAACCCGGGTGGCGCCGCGCAGATGTACGAGGCGCTGGCCGCCGGTGCGAGCGAGGGCGCGCAGCGCAATGAGTTCGCGCTGCAGGCTGCTCAAGCCTATCTCACTGCGCGGCGGCCGGACGATGCGGCCCGTGCCCTGGATCTTATTTCGCCGCCGCTCTCGGCCGATGCGACCTTCGATCGCTCGCTCATCGAGGTCCGGCTGGCGCTGCTGCGCGGCCATGCAGCAGAGGCCTGGACACGTATCCAGGCTCTGGCGGTACCGAATCAGGCGGATCCGGCGACCCGATATCTGCGTCTGAAGCAGCAGGTGGCGTTCGCCGCCGGCCAGCCCGCTGCGGCGGTCGAGGCGGAAACCCAGCTCGAGCATTGGCTGCTCAATGCCGCTGCCGTTCAGCAGAGTCGGGTCGGGCTCCTCGATGCCCTGCGCGATGCAGCCGAGCGCGGCGTCAGGGCGCAGCCGGGCGCAGAGAATAGCCCGGTCGTTCGCGGCTGGCTCGAGTTGGCGCCCCTTGCGGCGGAGGCGGCGCACAACCCGACCGCGGCGACGGCGGACCTGAATGCGTGGCTGTCAGACCATCCAGGCCATCCGGCAGAGGAGGCCGTGCGTATCGAGCTTCTCGGGCAGCAGCCGCAGTCGCTTGCCGCCCAGGCGCACGTCGCCTTGCTGCTACCCATCACCGGCTCTGCGGGTGCTCTGGCGGCGAGCGTACGTGACGGGTTCCTGAGCGCGTACTACCAGACCCCGATGCAGCAGAGGCCCGTGGTCCGCGTCTACGACACGGGCGGCGAGCAATCCGTTACAGATGCGATTGCTACAGCAACCCAGGCGGGCGCCGACATCATCGTGGGACCACTCACCCGGCAGGCGGTGGCCGCCGCGGCGGCGGACAGAATGCAGCGGCCGCCGCTGCTGGCGCTCAATTTCCTGCCCGACGGTGAGCAGGCGCCGCCGCTTTTTTTCCAGTTCGCTCTCTCGCCCGTCGAGGAAGCGAGGCTGGTCGCCCGTCGGGTGTTGAGCGATGGACACCACATGGGCATTGCGATCGTACCGGCGGGAGATTGGGGCTCGCGTGTGCTCAGCGCCTTCACCCAACAGCTTCAGAGCGGTGGTGGCACCCTGCTCGCAAGCACCATGATCGACGTTTCGGAGGCGGACTACTCCGACCGGCTCAAGCAGGTGCTTGGCATCGATGAGAGTAGTGCCCGTCTGGACCGGTTGGAATCCCTTCTCGGCACCCGTCTCGAGTTCGTGCCGAGACGGCGAGACGACATCGAGTTCATCTTCTCGCCCGCGCCGGCGGGCATCGAGCGGCAGCTGCAGCCGCAGCTGCGGTTCTATTACGCGGGCGGCATACCGGCCTACGCGACCTCCGATGCTTTCGAGCCGGATCCCCGCGCCAACCAGGATCTCGACGGGCTGATTTTCCCCGACATGCCGTGGATGCTCGGTGGCCCGCTCGCCGAGGCCGTCCACTCGGCGGCGAGCCAGGCCTGGCCCGTCGGTGGCCCGGCGCGCGGGCGTCTCTTCGCCTTCGGTTTCGATGCCTACCGGATCGCCGCGGCCTTCCGCGAGAGCCGTACCCCCTCGTCGCTCGATCTGAGCGGCCTCACCGGACAATTGACTCTCGATCCCGATGGGCACGTCCATCGCCAGCTCATGTGGGCCCAGCTTCACGGCGGCGAGGTCATTGCGCTGCCGAGCGCACCGGGCGGCGGCTGAGCTGAGCGGAGCAAGCCCGCATGGAAGGCGCCCTGCTCACATGGAGGCAGCGGATCGGGATGAGTGCCGAGCAGGCCGCGGCCGGATTTCTGCAGGCACAGGGCGCGCAGATTCTCCTGAGAAATTACCGCTGCCGCTGCGGTGAGCTCGACATCATCGCCCGCATCGGCGCGGACGAGCTCATCATCGCAGAGGTTCGCACCCGCTCATCGGATGCTTATGGGGGCGCTGCCGCGAGCGTTGATGGGAGTAAGCGACAGCGGCTGATCCGGGCCGCGAGCCGCCTGCTGCAGGAGCGCAGGGATTTCGCGCGATTGCGCGTTCGATTCGATGTCATCGTCGTCGCCGACCCCTGCTCCGACTGCCCGAAAGTCCTCTGGATCAAACACGCCTTCTCCCTCTGAAGAGCCGCGGTCGAGGCCTAGATAACCTACTGGATAAGGTTACCCGGGCAAGCTGCTGATTGCTAAGACGAATGGCTGAAAAGCACTGTTTGAAGCGCTTTTTGGTTCTACATAACTCCCTGTGATTGCGACTAATTTCTCACTTTTTCAATTGACATAGCGCGTCCGCGATTCCTATAGTGGCAGCGAGTGGGAGAAAGTGGGACGAGATGGGGTAGTCTCCTCGTCCGCTGAGACCCGCACCCACGATGCCGAGGGCATTGGGAACCGGTCCATGTTTCGCGGCGCCACAAAAATCACCCTGGACGAAAAAGGTCGGATGGTCATGCCCACCCGTTATCGGGAGCAGATCGTCGAGCGCGCCCA
>Ga0134128_10002061_pt1 | contig 25160 bp, 25 predicted proteins | sample KB31754_FD_96462 | JGI IMG/M metagenome (GOLD analysis project Ga0134128, IMG submission 96462) | Terrestrial soil microbial communities with excess Nitrogen fertilizer from Kellogg Biological Station, Michigan, USA - KB3-175-4 | ecosystem: Environmental > Terrestrial > Soil > Unclassified ...
AAAGATCATTTGAAAAATTGTACCATGTCTGGTTAGAGAAATAGTTATTGACGGTCTCATTAAGTAGTGTGTTAAGCTGTACAGTATTTCCAAGAACTGAAGAGCTGCTATAATTTTTCTGAATAGAAAGGTGAGGCTCTATCAAAATAGAGTTTGCAGAATCTATATTGTAATTAATCCTGAGACTCAGGTTATGATTGTAATTATGATACGATGTGTTATTCGTTTCATTATATACCTGCCCTGAATCAGCATCCAATACATAGGTTCTTCTTAGCTCACTTTCTATATTGTTGTTGGTTTGCTCAAAAAGATAGCTACCTGTAACATCTATTTTCTTACCCCATTTATCTGAATAATTAATGCCCAGGCTATTTGTTGTAGCAATTCCAGCGCCACTACCCCCGGGTAACGCCACCGGGTTCTGGTCAGAAAAATTCTGATAATTGATGTTGTTCGTTTGGGCTGTTATCGTGATCCGCCGGTCTCCGCTAAACTGGTTGATATTGCCGCCTGCCAGGTATTTACCATCTGTACCATAACCTGCCGAAAACCTGCCGAATGCGCCATTCCGCTTGTCAGGATCGGTAATAATATTTATTGTTTTTGTGGTAGTCCCTTCACTAAAGCCTGTGAATTGTTCCTGCTCGCTCTTTTCGTTATAGACCTGAACTTTATCTATTATTGATGCCGGTAAGCCTTCCAGTGAAGCATAAGGATCGTTACCAAAAAACGGTCTGCCATCTATTAATACCTTATTTACATCCTCTCCTTGTGCTTTTACATTCCTGTCGTCTATTTCTATGCCGGGCATTTTTTGCAATAGGTCCGCTGCCGCTGCATCCGGATTTACTTTGTATGCTTCCGCATTAAATTCCAGTGTATCTCCTTTCTGTTTTACAGACGGAACGGGTTCCGTTATATTTACTTCTTTTAGTGTAGTGCTGCTATTAGATAAATAAATTCTGCCCAGGTTCACGTCAGTAATAGCTATATGCACTGTATCCTTGTAAGATCTATATCCAAGGTAGCTGATATTTAAGCTGTATTTGCCCTGGCCAAGACGGTCTGTACTAAAATGACCTTCGCTATCAGAGGCAATGTAAAAGCTTATTGAGTCAGTAAGATGGGTGATTGATATATTGGCATTTACCAAAGGCTTGTTGCTCTTTGCATCAAATACAGTTCCACGTATTTTATGATTTTGCCCTTGCGCTGGCAGATGGCAAAATATTCCTATCATTAAAATGCCCAGGAAATATTTTGTCAATCTATAATTCATGTGATAAAGGAAAAGGGATTTTAGTTTTCTCTATACGGTTTTGCAAGTTATGATATAACATTTATGATAGCCATATAAAACTATCATTTTTGATATATATTGTTTCTAATCAAAGAATAAATTTAATAAGACAAACAAAATATACATTACCCTCAGTTTATTTTAGAAAAAGTTTCACTTTTTGCATTTAAATGAAATTCTGGATAACCAAGACTGATATATTCTTAAATTAAAAAAGCCGGCGTTAAATAACGCCGGCTTTTTTAATATTCTTAAATTTTACTCCTACCTGATCAGTGTCACATTCCCGTTTAGCTCTACTTCGTGATCTCCTTTATCTCCACAAATGAATTTGATGTAATAAAAATACGTTCCTATATCCTGCACTACACCAGCAAAAGTGCCATCCCATCCATGATCGGGATATATGGTGGAAAATATTCTTTGCCCATAGCGATTATAAATTGAGAAATTTTCGAGTTTTATATCGCCTTTAAAGCGCAGCCTGAATACATCATTCTTACCATCACCGTTAGGTGTAAACGCGCTCGGTATATACGGTGTACAGCAATCATCATAACCAATCATTGCTATAATGCTATCCGTACAATTATTTTTATCATATACGTATACTGTATAGATGCCGTTAGGCTTTTGGGTTATTATATTATTAGTTTCGCTTTCTTTTGTGTTCCATATATATCTGTATGGAGGGGTGCCCCCTGTAACTGCAACCTGTGCTGCACCGTTTGTATCAAGCCCTATGCAACCATTTGGCGTTATAGTAGTGGCAAGCAAAAGGCTATCTGGCTGACCTACCGACACAACAGTATCTATAAAACACCTGTTTGCATCTGCAATTTTTACCTGGTATATACCTGATGTAACACTATCAAATATCCCGTTTACAACTGAAGGTCTTTTAATGCTGTCAAAAACTACATCTCCGTTTAGCTCTGGAACAAGGCTATCAATGGTAAACAAATATGGTGCGTCACCTCCCGAAGCTTTTATATCTATTGCTCCTGTTTTAAAGCCCGGGCAGGTAGCCGGCGTAATGGTAACGTTGGTCACGACAATTGGCGGATAAGCCACTACATTTATCGTTTGATTTGCCATGCAACCCAGGGCATTAGTAACAGTTACAGTATAGGTACCCACCGGTAAGCTATCTATAAGTACATCCGTAGCTGCTTTTATTGTATCGATCGGTTTATTGTCCTTGTTAAATATGTTTAAGAGATATGGACTTTTTGAAGTTATTTTGAAGAGGCCCCTTGTGTTGCAGCTGCCGAGGCCCGTTTGTGTGTATTGAATCACCGGCCCAGGCAATACAGTGACTGAATATGCCTGTGATTGTGTACTACCCAAAGGACATTCATCACCTTTGAAGGTAAGGAAGAAAGTATACTTACCAGGTTTCACACCCGTAACATCCCATGAAAATGTGCCTATTGGATTTGTTGTATTATTACTATCAACATTAAATGCAGCACCTGCGGGAAGACCTTGTGCCGTAATTGTAATATCAGCACCATCAGCATCCGTCGGGTCTATTTCAAATTGAAAAGGTCCTTGTGAACTACAAACTTCTATATCGGCGCTATCCAGGATTATACCTCCTTTTGTTTTTGTGATAGGGCCCTTTGGCGGTGTATTATTACAGCTGATAACAACAAAAGTCATTTCACGCATACTTGTACCCACCAGTTTGCCATTTTTATATTTATCTACCTGCTCCACAACTAATGACTTCTGCAATTGATTTGGTGTGAAAGACAATTGTCCAGTAGTGTTATCGGATCTCAGACTACCTGCAACAATTGCAAGAGGTGATGTAGCAGAGTATCCCGGATTGTAGGAAACAGTGCCTGCAGAAAGATCGAGTGCCGGAACTAATTTTATAGAAAGGCTATCACCATCAGGATCTACTGCACCAGGGTTATAATTAGCAGGCTCATTATCGCAAAAGAAAGGAGTTGGGATAGTAGTAAATTCTGCTGAAGAATTAGGGCCATTTACATTATTTAAAGTATCCTGAAGCAGCATAGTGCTACCACCTAAAATATTGGTAATGCTACCGCTTCTTCCTGCGCTCGATGCTGTTAAATTGCCGTCGAATTGTATCAGCCAGTGTGATGATGTATCGGGAATATTAATGTTCCCTGAAAAAACAAATTTTTTAATGCCAGGCAACATACCGCCATGACAGGCTGTTTGATTTGCCTGCTTTGGGCAAACAGGAGTTACTTCAACACCACTGGCCGGATTCTGCAAATGCATCTCCAATGTGTCAGACACAGTTGTTTCGTTAGTGACGACGATTTCGGCAATGGATGATGGAAGTGTAGGAAATGCAGAACCACTACAATCTCCGTAAATTACCAGTGTGATCTTATATGTCTGCCCTGCCACCCATGTATAGTAAAGGTCGCCGCCAAACATATGTGAGGCATAGGAGCTTATAGTGGTCACTAAAAGAGCTATTGTAAAAACACCTAAACGAAAAAAAGTTGGTAACTTTTTATTCATAAAAAAATAATTGAAAAATTGTTTTTTAATTGCATTTTAATAATAGACACTTAAAGATAGTTTAAGGATGGGTTTTTACATAAAAATCATCCGGTTTTTATATTTAATTAATTCTTAATAAATAATTATAATTAACATATATAAATGTTATAATTTAAAAATAACATTCAATTCATATTTAAGTGATAACGCCGTTATTTTACTTAAAAATTAATTTGTACCTTGCTAATTACTATCCTATTACCTTTAAATATTATCATGATTTTTATTGCCTTTTTTAAAAGGACTTTAATTAGTAATTAAAAAATCGGGGAAATATTATAACTACTATGAATACTGACATCGTTGCATATTACAGAAAAAGAGCAAATGAGTATGAAAAAGTTTATCAAAAACCGGAGCGACAGGACGAGCTAAAGGAGATAACTGATTGGATGCAGGAATCTTTTTCTAATAAAACGGTTTTTGAGATCGCCTGCGGAACAGGTTTCTGGACGCAGCGTATATCTGAAAGCGCTCTAAGTATTTTCGCTACCGATATTAATGACGAAGTGCTGGATATTGCTATGTCTAAGTTATACAGACGGCCCAATGTTCATTTTGAAAAAGATGATATTTTTAATCTGCAGCATAAACATAAGCATGACGCTATGTTTGGGGGCTTTATATGGTCCCATATAAAGTTAGGTGATCTTGGCAAATTCATTGACATCTGTAATAATTGCGTACATCCTGGGGGTAGTGTAGTTTTTATTGATAATAATTATGTAGAAGGCAATAGCCACCCTATTACAAAAACAGATGATGAGGGCAATACTTTCCAAACCAGAAAGCTCGCTGATGATTCAATGCATCTTGTACTTAAAAATTTCCCGAATAAAGACTTGATTCTGAAGGTGCTGAAAGACAAGGCAACTGATATTAATTTTATCAGCCTAAAATATTATTGGCTGTTGCAATATAGAACACCGATTGTGTAGACCTTACTATATAAGAAGATAAGCTGCATTTACCATTTCATATGTGGCCACTTATTCATAAAATAAGCCCTTTCAGGTCTTAGATCTGTCAGCTTCCTTAGTTCAACAGTATATTTTGAGATCACCTGTGGTAAAGTAAGCCTCGTGAGCCAAAACTCGTCAACTAACAGATCTATTATTACTTCATAACGCTTGTCTGTAAAGTTGCGATAATAGTAATACCTGGCTATAAGGCATTCATTTCGCTTTTCTATCAGTTTGATATTGCGGCCTTTACGCCAATCTTGCCGGAGCTTATTATCTTTTCTGATCTCATTAAAAACCTGTTTGCCGCGCATAGTATATTATTTATACCACAAAAATAAATCAGCCATCCGGGGGTTCTGTGTGCAAGATTCCAACAATAAACCCCGATATACATTCCCGGGATTTATCCACAATTGCTATAGGCAGAGAAATACCTGTTTTGCTATGAAGGACTCTGATTTTAGTTAATAAGTTTTTTTAATAGTGAAAGTCATTTCATTAGTTTTGTAGGCTAAAGTTATTATTATGGACACTCAAAAAATTACTGTTGATGGCTTAACACAATATGGATTTGAGTTTGTGCCTGATGACTATAAGGAGGGCGTAGAAGTGGCATATCTCCCGGACATAGATGTACGCATGCTGCACAATCCCCAGGAAAACCAACCTGAGTACTGGACAGTTTTTTACAATGGAGAATGGCTAAGGATACAATACATAGACGAGCTGAAGAAATTATTCAGAGAGGAAATTATCAGCTAATAAAGAATTAAATAAATTTTTGAAAAAGTGAAAATTAGGCCGCGTTATAGCTGCCGTAAAATTTTTACATAGTAGTTTATCCAAAAAATATTATTTTTGCTGCATACTACATGAATATAAAGTCCAACATACTGGTAGCATATTATTACTATTCTAAACGATACTGTTCGGAATAGCGGTTACTTGTATATCTAATACTTTCTCAACCCGGTTCCGAAAAAGGACCGGGTTATTTTTTTGCTCACACTTATCATAATCAACTAAAAATGTTACGAAACAAACCACACAGGCAGGATTACAATGCTTATACAAAAGAAGATTTTGAGGTATGGCATTTATTATTCGAAAGGCAATTACAATTATTAAAGGATAATGCAAGCAAACTTTATCTGAATGCATTAACCTGCATTGGCTTTAATGCTGATGAAATACCTGATTTTGAAAAGACGAATAAACGAATGCTGGAAATGACAGGCTGGCGACTGACCGTAGTGCCAGAGCTGGTGCCACAAAAACAATTCTTTGAATTGCTAGCTCAAAAAATATTCCCTGCTACATGCTGGCTGAGAACAATGAAGGAGCTTGACTACCTGGAAGAGCCGGATATGTTTCATGATGTATTTGGTCATGCTCCTCTATTAGTAAACTGTGCATACGCATCATTTATGGAAGGCTTTGGCAAACTTGCGATACAGTGGCTACACAATCCTGAGGCTATAGCGCTATTGGGACGAATATATTGGTTCACTATTGAGTTTGGTTTGCTGCGAGAAAGGAATGAAAACAAAATATTTGGAGCAGGAATCATTTCATCAATCGAGGAAACAAAACATAGCATGAGCAGTAAATCTGGTAAAATAGCATTTGATATAGAAGAAATGCTTACTACTGACTATAGAACTGATACGCTGCAAAACAATTATTTTGTAATTAATTCTTTTGAAGAATTGTGCGCAGCTTTACCGACAATAAGCTTGCTGATAAAAAAAACTTTTGTGAAATCGAGATACTTTATGAAAAGTAGCGCCCAATAATACAAATAACGCCTTATTAGGCGCTATTTGTATTATTTAGGCTAAATGTTATTTATTAGCAATTATACTTAGGCCTAGCGCTGAAGAACCAGAACCTGATTGTGTACCAAGGAGTATAATAGTATATATTCCGCCTGATGCAAACGTTTCAGAGTTTAATGTGACGGCCGAGCCTAGATTTTTAGGGTCTTGCGCTACCACCTTATAAGTACCACCGGCGACCTGCACAAATGACGTTGTTCCTTTAAAAGAAATGTTTGAATCTATTGTAGTCGTAGTGCCTCCACTGCTTAAATATAAACTTTCATTCAGGGTATCTGGGCTTAGATTTACAAATCTTATTTTAGTCATCCCTGAAGATGGTGCACTAAGGTCATCCGATGTCCATACAAGAGCAGGTGATGTAATGATACCACCAGCATAAACCGAATAATTGTTGTTTACAGTAAGTCCAATAGTGGCACTTGCTAATGTGATGCCGGTACTTGGCAATATAAAAGCTACCGGGGCAGCAGATGATGGAGTAAACCCTTGATAACCAGTGGTTGCTATGAAGGCGATAGATGAATCTCCGCTGTGCACTGTATCGTTCACCGATGCCATAATGGAGCCAGCACCAGGACAGCCATTGAAAAATAATACCTGGGCTGTGGCAGGCGGAGTTGGCTTTGGTTTTGGAGAACTTTTTTTACTGCACGATGCAGCAAAGAAAACGATTGAAATCGCGCAAAATGATAATAAGGTATTTTTCATCATAGATTGTTTAGTTTATTGTTGCAAAAGGAATGCCAATATTACCTTTTTTTAAGATAAGTAAAAAGAATTGCCTTTTTTAGGCCATAAACATTTATAAACTACCTGAAGAATTATGACTTATTCTCAGTACTATTAGGTATGGGTGTGGATGTGGGCATTGGTTGGTTCTGGTTCACGGTAGGGGTAGGCGCCTGAATGGAATTTGCAGCAGTGTTGGTATTATTAACCGGTTGATCCTCCTTTTTCATACCTGATTCTATTTCTTTCTTTACACCATCTTTTGCATCGTTAAATTCACGGATACCCTTGCCAATCCCTTTTGCAAGTTCCGGTATTTTCTTTCCTCCGAAGAGGACCAATACTACAATAAGCACTAACAGCCATTCACCTTCACTTGGCATTGTTAACCATAGCTGCGGATCAATATTTAATAAAGACATCGTAATAATATTTTAATGTACTAAATACAAAGTTATAAACAATTAAACATACAATGCCATATCAGTTATTTATTAATAACATAACCATTGTAACCTTACCCTGAGTATATAATTGGATTATTCTGCTATTTTGGTATTATCGTTTATCTTCTTAATGATGTCATCCAGGTCCGTAGCAGCAGTCCTGATACCATCTATCACTTCATTATTAGCGAAAGTTGCATCTTCGTCATTATATAGTTGCAACAATCCTAAAATGCTGGCTACATGATTACGTACCTTATGGGATTGTATCCAGGCGATCTCTTTTAATTTTTGATTCTGTAATTCAATCTTTTGGAGTTGCTTTCTACGCTCTGTTATATTCCTTGAAAGACAACTTATACCAACTACCTCGCTCTTCTGATTATAGATAGGATTAAACCGTATCTCAGCATACCTCGGGGCATTATTGTAAATAGTCTCTTCTATTACCGTAAAAGTTTCGCCGTTCAGTGCCCGGCTGTAATGCTTCAGCCATTTCTCCAATTTCTTTTCACCATGTTCTTTTAATAGCACCGTTTTCCCTATTGCTATCTCTTTTCCTATGCCGGCTTTAATATGCGCCTTGTATGGATTATTGGCAGTGATGATAGTATAATTTTTATCAACAGACCAGATAAGATCGTCTGTATTATCTATCATTGACCTTAAATTCTGTTCATCTTTTAATATTTTTTCATGAAGCCTTTTCTCTTCACTAATATCTCTTGAAAAACAGCTTACACCTACTATTTCATTATTGTTGACAATTGGATTAAAGCTGGTTTCCTGGTATGTGACAGCTTCACCGGTAAATGTTTCTTCCACAATTTTGAAAGTCTCTCCGTTAAAAGCTCTTTCAAAATATCTAATCCATGAATTGGCCAGCTCTTTGCTGAAATCGCTGACAGTAAAATTATTTTGAGTCTCTGTTTGCTTTCTACCCGTAACGAGCGACACTTTATCCCAAAAAACCTGATTGGCTGACACAATATTAAATTGCCTGTCTACAGACCAGATTACATCCTTTGTATTATTAATTATAGCTCTGAGATTTTGCTCTGCAATACCTATTTTTTCGCGCAGCTTTTTCTCTTCTGTAACATCGTGCAGATAAATGGCAAGCCCATTTTCTATAGGATATGTATGTGCCGAAAGCCATTTTTTTGCAGATGGAGATAATGCTTCGCAATGCACACTGACACGCTCTTCCATAGAACGGCGGTATTCCTCACAAAAAACACTTTTCTTTACTTTTGGAAAAACTTCCCATAAGTTCTTCCCCAATATATCTTCTTCTTTTTTTTCGAATATAAGCTCGAATTCTTTGTTTACGTAGGTGATATTCCAGTTTTTATCTACAGTATAAAAGCCATCGGTAATACTGTCAAGTATTTTAGTTATTTCATTATTCTTTTCCTTCAGAGCGTTTTCTATTATGCGCTCGCTGGTAACATCCATGGTTACCCCGTTGATCACATCGGGCTCACCGTCGCTGTTTCGTGTCAGCACTGCCTCACTCACCAGGTACCGGATTTCGCCGCTTTTAGTATACGCGCGAATCTCGAAACGTACATTTCCCTGTGTAAAAAGTTTCTCTATTTCCCGATCAAGGATACCTTTATCATCCGGATGTATTTGAGAATTTAAAACTGAATTTGTACCGATGAGCTCGTCAGGAGAAAAACCGTAAACTTTTATCGAGGCGTCATTAATATATAATATGGTCTGATCGTCTGCATTCATTGACCATATCACTTCGTTGACTGAAGAAAGGATATTATCGATCTGTTCTTTTTGCTTCTTTACAATGTTGTTGAGGCCTTTGTTTATTTTCTTTGTTACAACGTTTTCATTGATATCAATAGCCTGTACTAATTGTCCTTTTCGGCCATCAAATTCTACCGGATGAAAATAAACGCGTACATAAAATACCTCGCCATTTCTTTTTACATGCTGCCAAATTTCACTTTCTAACAGGTCGAGGCTTTTTTCATTGGAGGCGAGCTCTAAAATAGGGATCGTATCATCCTGTATCCTTATCTCCCTTATGGTCATGTTAAGAAACTCATCCTTACAGTATCCATAATGATTACAGGCAGCATCATTTACATATAAGAATTTTAATGTGGCTAAATCAAATATCCACATTGGTATAGGACTATCTTTAAATAATGTATCTATTCCTAATTGCCTGATGATCATTGTCCACCTTTATATCTTATGCAAATCCATAACGTGGCTAGTACAAATTTGCTGTTAGTGAATAAATTTATACATCTTAAACTCCTGCAACCTTAGCAAAATTAACTTACTTATCTTATTAAGATTTGCCTATAATTACTAACCTTTTCTCTCTTAAGTTATCTTGACTTATCCACTAAATCAGGAGCTTAACCTTCTGACAAAGGTATTACATTATATTTACTTTGCAGGTCTATACACTAATTTGCTATTACCTATTTAAAATATCCTCTATATCTTCCATCCTGAGTGGCTTATTAAAGAAATTCTTCACTGCTGGGAAGGCCATTGCCTTTTCTCTATCTGCCGGATTAATTGAAGAAGAAATTATTATTACATCAATATTCAGATTGTTTTTTTCCATTCGCTGCAGAAACTCCCAGGCGCCAATCTTTGGCATATCTATATCAAGAAAAATTAAATCGGGAGGGATTCTTTGAATATATGCAAATGCCTCTTCGGGCGTTGTAAACGATGATATTACTTTCAGTTGCCCATCGGGGATGGCCTTAGAAATCACTTTTTCATGTATCAGGTTTGCCACCGGTTCATCATCTATCAATACAATATGCTCTATTTTCTTATCCATCGCTATAGCATTCCCTTTGATCACATTTGTAGAGACGATCGAGTTAATATCGTAAATTACTTTATCCAGTTTTTCAGCTTGTTGCTGCAGGTTTAGCAGCAATGTTTTCAGATTCTGAAAATCTGTTCCCTCATCTGGTGAAAAATCATGCAGCAAATTGGATAGCCCTAATATATTGCTTAAAGGAGCGCGCAATTTGGCTGAGGTTACTAATGCGTACTCACTCAGCGACTTATTTTGCAGAATAGCCAATTGTTCTCTTATTTCTTTAAGCTTTCTCTCCAGTAGCTTTTTTTCAGTAATATCTACATTTGATACAACAATTGCCTCGGTAGTTTCATTACTAAAGAGTTTATAATATGAGCTTTGCATCCATAACCACTTGTTATCTCTATGCTTTATCTTGTATTCGCCCACTATATACGTTTGCTTTCCTTTTTTAATATCTGCAAGTATTTGTTGAACTTTAGGCGCGTCATCAGGGTGTATAAAATCAATCAGGTGTTTCCCTAACATTTCACCGGGTTCCATACCCAATATCTTCTTAACAGAATGATTGGCATAAATAATAGAATTATTATCATCTAAAACATAAATAGCATCATAGAAGTTATTAACGACAGCCTGATAAAAAGTATCCTTCTTAAATAATTCATTCTCAAGAGTTAAGCCAAAAAAGCCATCCATTTTCGGGTATAATATTTTCTGATAAGATTAATAAATAATTGTAATTTATGACAATTGAGTATATATTCGTAATTAAGTTGGTCTATAAATACTTAGATAAACTTCTTTTGATCATAAGCTTCTAAAACCTTGGGCTGGTTTGTTTGGTTCCAAACATAGCTATAAATAATATCAAATGCAAGAAATAATATCAAAAAAAGACATAGGAGGACGGATAAAATCGCTTAGAACTGATAAGGGGTTTTCACAAGAGCAATTTGCGGAGACCATACATCTATCAAGAAGTAATTATTCCCAGATAGAGCTTGGAAATCAATTTCCTACCTATGAAGTACTACTTAAGATATCACGCTATTATGGAAAATCGTATGAGTGGATATTGCATGGCAAAGATGGAATATTTAGTAATATGAAATTTCCAAAAGAAGCCGCAGAAGTCAATTATATATCAAAACTTCTACAATTGTCAGAACACCTGGGTGGTTGTATTACAAAGTTTGAATCAACGATTCAGGAACTACAGAATGAAATTACAAAGCTCAAAGAAACACAAAACAAACAAAGCGTATAATTTTTATAATTCTCCACTTCCTTCAGGTAGGTTAAATCAATTTGTAAATAACCTGTTAACGACAGCAAAATATTTTGACAGCGGACATTGCGTGTACACCTTTGTGTCACCAAAACGCAAAACCAATGAAAAACGCCAACATCAAAGCCGAAGTAATAAAAAAGGTAGCTCTTTATACCACCATACTTTCATTTATTGCTGTTGCGATCAATTTCTAATTTCCATTCGTTCTCTCTTATCCTCTATATTTCAAAGAGCCTCTCAGGCTCTTTTTTTATTTTTAAAAAATCAGGATTTAAATTTATTCCAAAGGAATTAGAATCAATTTATGTTTTGAATATTTTTAGCCTGGCTATTAAACCTTTATTAAATAACACAATCAAACATTAGATTTTTTTCATGTTGGAAGGCTCTAAAACTATGAGTACTGAGCATTAAACAGGAGGGCTATATGTATAGCTCTCTTTTTATTACTATCCCTTGGTCAGATAGTTTATACATTTCAGGAGTAAAAATCTGCTTTTCGTCGGTTTTTCAGGAAAGGCATCTTAAACTTAGTTTATTTTGTATAGCCAATTTATTAAGGCTTAAATAAATTAACCCAATTACATCCTGGTAGGGTAAATAGCCATTTCCAACCATTAAACTTTTAATACTAAAACTTGTATTTTTAAAACACAATGTCCTTTTATTAATGATGCTTTTTTCAATGTTTTTAAAATGTCTGCAAAAGAAAGCATCATTTCTTAAACCTCTATTTATTTTAGCATTTCTTCTCTTATGTAAACCATACTTTTTAAATGCGCAAAATCATAATCAATATCATATTGATATTTATAACGGTTTGCCATCAAATCATGTTTATCAAACATTAAAAGACAGGTATGGATATTTATGGATAGCTACAGATAAAGGAGTCATTAGATATAACGGCTATGAGTTTAAACTGTTCAACATAGCGAATGGCTTATCTAATGACGACGTATATCATCTGGTAGAAGATAAAAGAGGAAAAATATGGTTGCAAACTATTTCAGATGAATTTGGATATATATATCATGACAAGTATAAAAGTTGTTTTTTAAAAGGTATTACCGGTATCATCTATCCTCATATTATTCACTCATTGGGTGGTAATATTCTTTTTGATGCAAACCTTAGAAATGATAATGAACACGATGCCCTATATATAGTAAAGAATGACACTGTCACACGCGTTGATATAAATAATATTATATCAACGTTAGATAAAACCGGCGACCCTTCACAATTTCTCTGGTATGTGGCTAGTAAAGGAATCACCGCAAGTAATGATAAGGGTGTGTTCTATCATATCGGCTTAAATGGCAACATAACGGAAAGGAAAAATAAATTCAGACTTCCTGTTAATTTCACACATCAAGAACTATGCCGGGAAATTCCAATAAAAAATAATCTCTTTTGTTACGGAACATGGGGAACAGATTCTTTAGGATACATTGATAGTAATGGTGACTGTAAAGGATTATCGTTGCCTGAGAATGATCGGATGGGAATCTTAATACCATATGTAGAACATGACGTTTTATTCATTATCACCCACACAAAAGTTTATGAATATGATACTAATATGCGTTTTATCAGATCGATTCCGTTCTCATCATTAATAGATAACACTGATGAAAGCGTCACTTACTTTTTGGCCGATAGGTTTTGGGATACCAGCATTTCTACGAGGAGCAATGGATTTTTTATCAATTATAATACGAGGAGCAACTTAAAAAAATTTAATAAGTTCTCCCTCAAAAATTATTCTTATATCGGTAAAATAAATGACAGTACCTGCTACTGGTGGAGTAAAATAGATAATACAATGGCCGAAGTAATAAATAATGATAGGATAAATTATTACAAATTCAACGCCGTATTCTTTCCCAGAAAAATTATCCCATTTAATAAAAAAACTTCACTACTGCTTGACCTTAATACTACTTACTGGTGGGATAATAAAACCAAAAAAGTTAAGCTAATTTATAAAGATACCAAATCATTTTTCCTGAATAAAATCTTAACTAATCCTATTCCCCAATATTTTATTGCTCCAATAGATGGTATATGCAGGGATAGTACAATCTATTTAATATTAAGTTCAAAAGAATATACAATACAGGTCCAATTTAAAAACAATAATTTATATCTAAATCGCTTTGGCACCGGGAGGATTGTATATGATAGTAATGATAAAACAATGTGGCTGTACAACAAATGGAAGATCTTAATAATAGACTCGAATAATAAAAAAACCGTCGTTTCTAAAAACATGCTCAAGCTATTGGGTGTAAAGGAGGTACAGAAAATATTGATAGATAAATATTCCAACGTTTTTATAAAAACCTATAACAAAATATACGCGCTGAATCTTAAAACGAATAGGTATCAACAGATTTTTAAGAATTATAACTTTTATAGCGCATACATGGAAATTTACAACAATTCGCTTATAATAGCCGGCAAATATGGGTTATTGTTCAGCAACATAACAGGCCCACTAAAAATTTCATCTCCTATTATTTATCAAAATATAAAAAATTTAAGCTACGCCTATATAGATGACATGCAGGTTTCGGATAGGAAGGTGTTACTAAAAACAGATAGTGGCATGTATATAGCAGATGTTCCAACCGATTCTCAATTTGCCACAAATAGTAATAGTGAAAATGCATATCAATTTGTTGTGAATTATGGAGATAGCGTTTTAGATGTAGGTGCAAACGATACTCTACTTATTGATCAGAAAAACCGTAAACTTCTGTTTGATGTTATTAATCCTTTGGGAAATGGTTCGCTTCATTATTCTTATTACCTGTCGGCGGATAGAGATTGGCAGGAACTAAATGGCAATGAATTAAATCTGCCACAACTATCTGCTGACAAATACTACACCTTATCAATTACCACACACGATGATGCATGGCAGAGTGATGTTATAACTATTCATTTATTCATTGTCCCTTATTGGTGGCAGACAACTGCCGGAAGTCGTATTATTTGGGGTTCACTTATCCTGCTGCTTGCAATAATAATTTTTGCAATAGTATATGTGACAAAAAGAATATTGACGAATATGAATACAAGGAGAAACTTTCAACGGGATATTGAGCTGAAATCAATCTACTCACAAATAAATCCACATTTCATTTTCAACTCTCTGAATTCCGGATTACTATTGATTAAGAAGAATAGAACCGATGAGGCTTATCTGCACATTTTTAGATTTTCAAAATTGTTGAGAGCTTATATAAAATCCTCCAGGAATAAATATATCACGCTGGCTGATGAAATTACTAATCTAAAAACTTATGTCGACTTACAGCAGACGAGATTTAAAAACAGGTTCGATTTTGAGATTGCTGTAGACGAAAACATTGATACTACACAAATAAAGATTCCTTCCCTTCTATTGCAACCAATAGTTGAAAACGCTATTAATCATGGCTTGTTCCATAAGGAAGAAAAAGGGCATTTAAGAATAGAGTTTAAAGCCGGCTCATCAAAAAGTGAGATAATTTGTATTGTTGAAGATGATGGCATAGGAAGGAAAAAGGCCAAACTATTAAAAGAAGACAGCAGCATTAAAGAAGTGTCTTATGGTGATGATTTAATTAAGGATTTGGTTAGCATTTTCAACAAGTATGAAAAAATGCACATTCTAGTTAAATACACTGATAAAGAAGAACCACTAACCGGTACGATCGTAGAACTAATAATAAAAACAGGCCATGCAAAATAATTTTACCTGCATCGTTGTAGATGATGAACCCGATGCAATAGAAATGCTTACTGATAGCATTAAAGGGTTATCTGCAAATATGGCTATTATTGGCACTTACACTTCGTGGAAAGAGGCATTAGTCGCTATGCGGCAACAAAACACCGATATACTATTTCTGGATATTTCGATGCCGGGAAAAAATGGTATAGATCTTTTAAAACTTATGCCGGATATAGAAAGTGAGATAATATTTACTACTGCATATTCAGAATACGCAGTTGACGCTTTTAAATTTTCAGCTACCGGATATCTTTTAAAACCAATAGACGATGCAGAGCTAATGAAAGCAGTGAACAAGGCTATAGAAAGAATAAAATATAAAAAGGCCGCAAAAAAAGAAAATACAATCAAAAATGTGGATGCAAAAATCGGCATACCGAACAATAAAGGAATAGATTATGTAAGTATGTCTGACATTATCTATTTAGAAAGTGTAAATAAGTGTACTAAGATCATTACTAAAAATTCACAATTTTTAAGTTCATTTAATATTGGCAGGTTTAGGAATATTACGGAACATTCTCAATTTTTTCAAGTGCACAGATCTTTTATTGTGAATGTAAATTACGTTGTACGATATGAATCCACCGGAAATATTATTATGACAAATAATAAAGAAGTGCCTGTTTCCAGGAATGTAAAAGAAGAATTTTTGAGCCTGTTTAATACTATAAACTCTTCTACTGCCGATAACGAAGAATAACATACGGCAGATAGTTTACATAGCTTATAAAAAGTTTCACACTAATAATTACTGAAATACAAATAATAAAACAACACATTCGTTAACCGCTCGTTAACGAATGTGTTGTTTTAGGAGGCGCTATATGGCCGTTTTACCTTGTATTGAGTCCAAATTAATTAATTCCTAAATGAAATGTCGATGAAAAATTTCAATTACATGAAGCTTTTGATGGTAATGATTTGCATATGCGCGCCTTTGGCGTCTTTTGCCGATTATTGTCCTCCGCCGCCTCCACCATCTGGTGCGCCTATTGATGGCGGATTGAGCCTTTTGCTTGTTGCAGGTGTAGGATATGGGGCAAAGAAAATAGCCGATTCCAGGAAAAAACAAAAAAGAAAATAATTCAACCAAATAATAGCTGTTGATCTAATTCGATAGCAATATATACAAGCAAGGCAATCTAACGGGTTGCCTTGCTTTCTGTTATTTTATTTCATTGAGCCATACACTTTCTTTTCATTGTTGCGTTTTATATCTTTTATCTTGCAAAACGCAGAAATATGATAAACAAAAAATCCATTCTATTAGTTGCGATTTACAGTATCGCCATGGGATTTTTAGAAGCTGCTGTGGTTATCTATTTACGTAAAATATATTATCCCAATGGTTTTGGGTTTCCACTTCAGCCTGTTCATCACGAAATAGCAATAACAGAATTGTGGCGCGAAGTTGCAACTATTGTTATGCTTATTATTATAGGCAATCTTGCCGGCCGTAATCGTGCTGAACGGTTCGGATATTTTATTTTCTCGTTTGGGATATGGGATATTTTCTATTACATTTTTTTGAAGGTATTTATCAACTGGCCTGCATCGCTTGTTACATGGGATATTTTATTCCTTATTCCTGTGCCATGGGTCGGCCCTGTTGTAGCACCTGTTATCATTTCAGCTACTATGATACTATTTGCGGTAACCATTATTTATTTCACTGATCACAATGTCCCTGTAAAAATGAAAAGTATCGAAAGAATATTATTGCTGGCAGGCTCACTCATTGTTATTGTCTCCTTCACCCAAGATTATATTGAGCGAAAGGGTGCTATCCTATTTGATAACGTAACGTCATCCCGATCATTATTTACAGACCTGGCAGATTATGTACCTCAAAATTTTAATTGGGCGATATTTATTTTGGGCGAAGTCGTGATCTTATTGTCTTTTGTACTCTATCTGCTACGATTAAAAAATACAAAACCGCTTAATGATATCAGGCTATTTTAGTTCCATTTTGCACCACTCGCTCTGTCTGTAGCACCGTAACAGTGTCGCCTTCAACAGCACCTAACAATAAACACTCACTCCAAAAATTTGCTATCTGCTTTGGAGGAAAATTTATTACGGCTATCACTTGTTTTCCTATTAGCTCTTCGGGCCGGTATAATTTGGTTATTTGTGCAGAAGTCTTTTTAATGCCTAACGGACCAAAATCTATATGAAGCTTGTAGGCAGGTTTCCGTGCTTCTTTAAACTCCTCAGCCAAAATGATAGTACCTGTGCGTATATCTACTTTCTCAAAATCGCTCCATGATATTTTCTGGTCCATGGATCTTTTATTAGCTAAGCAGAAGTGTTATAAATGATTTGTAGCAGTATCAGCAAGCTGCAAATGTGTTTGCACTTGCTTCAGGTATTGGGTAGCATAGTTTTTTACATGTACATCATTACCGTTACTTATTTCATTTTGATATACAGAAATCGCATTTTGATCTGTTGCAATTTCGTACTGCACATAAGCCGAATCGAAACCATGCACAGATGAAATATTCGATAGCGTCTGTTTGTAAGTATTGTAACTTGTATCTGTTGACTCTGTAACGATAACGCTTACTTCATTGCCCAAAGACATCAGGTAGGCTTCAGAAGTCTGCAGATCGGTTAATACTCCCTTTGCAAAACTTCTTACTGAAGTATCTCCCTTTGTCATTGCTAACTGAGCTGCATCTTGTTCATCCAGGTTGGCGTAGGCAGCTTTATATATAAATTGCTGATCGGTATTATTTAATCCGTTTCCGTCATTAGTACTATTTTTAGTACACGCCATAAAACAAACACCCACACTTCCCAGCAGTAAAAAGTGCTTTATTTTCATACTTTCAAGATTTTGGGCTGCAATGTATAACCTTTTTGCAAGATTAATATATAGCACACAGTTACTTATAAAAGCATGGATTTAATGATCATTCGGTTTACCAACGATTATTACTGCAGGAAAAGACTAAATTTCTGCTGTATGGCACACTAAAAATAGAAACCGTTTTTCTGTATTTGTTGCACATCATGTATTTCCTGTTCTTTTTCCTCGCGCACCTGGTGCTTGTGCTTTCTTTCACCATACCATTCTCCAGCTTTAAATACAGCCAACAATATAATTACAGGAACAAGCAATACATACCAATCACTATTACCAACAGCCATTAAAAATAGTGAAGTCATAATTGTATGTTTTAGTCTTTACAAGTTAATATCTATCCGATAAATATCAAAATTTATTAACATTCGTTAACCTTCATCCTTTCTTCGCATTATTACCTATTTATGTCTTAGAAAAACATTTTGCCCTTGGCTCCATCACTACTATTAAGTGTCCGTTGCCGCGCTCGCTTTACTGCAAATAAACTCTGAACTATTTCCACCTCTTCCCCAAACTCAATCCCACAAACTGGCGCTTGCAAATTATATGCAGGTCTATCTGCCATTACTTAATTTAGAAAAAACAAATGGATAGTAAAGAATTTAAACCCTTACCTTCCTTATTACATAAAAATACATGTCCCTGCTTTTTTCGAAGCCCAGGCTTTCGTACAGTTTTATGGCGCGGTCATTATCAGATTTCACATGCAGGTACGGGATCTCCGATGCTTCTCTGATGCGATCGATCTGGTAAAGTAGCAATTGCCTCGCGTAACCTTTACCGATATGGTCGGGATGGGTGCAAACCGCGCTCACTTCAGCAAAATAATAAGCATGCAAGCGCTGTCCCGCCATTGCCACTAATTTATCCCCTTCAAAAATGCCACGGTAATGCCCGAATTCAATGGTTTTGGTATCAAATGGGCCAGGGTTGGTCAGCCTGGTCAGCGCAATCATTTGTGGAACATGCTCATAAGTAAGTGGAATTAATGCTGATGGAGAAGCATTTGCTTTCGCAGGCTTATCGCAAATCATTTGTATGCCCTTAATGAGGAACAACACTTCCCAGAAAGCAGGTATATTAATTTCAATGGGGGTCATGAACAGGACACCCCTTTCGTGAGGCAGCATGTCGTAAAGCAATCTGAAATTTGCCGGTGTATTTTCCCGCATGGCTGCAAAAGGAGATACCTCACGGTCAAAGCACCTTACCTCCTCATTGCCGAAGGAAAGGTTTTTATTACCAGAATTCAATGCATGCCAAGCCGGGCTGTCCAGTATATATTCCATCAAAGCAAACCTATGAAAAAGCAAGTGATGTCATATCGCCCGCAGAATATTTATAACGCTTTTGAGCACGTGATCTCAGATTATTTTCTTGATTTTGAAGCTGATTTTGTGAGCGGGATTGAGCAAAAGTTTTTTTATCAAAAAAATAAGGAGTAAAAATCCGCCGGTCTTGGTTTTGAGAAGAGCCGGCGGTTGAACTTGCCCATGAAAACACTCTTTCGTGTTGGATGTAGTACACATAAGACTTAAATTTTTATGAAATAGTTTGGTCGTTTTGGAATATCACCCCATAAATCACCCGTTCTATCTTATAGTTAAAACCTATCAATTAATAGCTAACCCCTTAAAATAATAGATGACTTATTAAGTATCTTTGATTTATGAGTGTGGAAAAACAACTTAAAGAGTTATTGAACCGGCGGATACTTATCATAGATGGTGCGATGGGCACAATGATACAACGCTACAAGCTGCAGGAAAACGATTATCGTGGTGAACGATTTAAAGACTGGCAAAGCGATGTAAAAGGCAATAACGACTTACTGTGCCTTACCGGGCCCAATATAATACAGGCCATTCATAAAGAATATCTTGATGCAGGTGCAGACATAATAGAGACCAATACTTTTAATGCCCAGGCTATTTCATTAGCCGACTATAATATGCAATCGCTGGCTTATGAAATAAATGTGTCAGCGGCAAAAATTGCTAAAGATGCCATTAAAGAGTATATAGCTCAGCATCCCGAAAGCGCAGGTACTAAATTCGTTGCCGGCGCTATTGGCCCAATGAATAAAACATTATCTCTCTCTCCTGATGTAAATCAACCTGGCTATCGGGCGGTAACATTTGATGAAGTGTCAAACGCTTATTATGAGCAAATAAAAGGATTGGTAGAGAGTGGTGTGGATATACTGCTGATAGAAACAATTTTTGATACGCTAAATGCAAAGGCGGCAATCTTTGCGATCAATAAATATTTCCGCGATACTAAAAAACAAAAATTGCCTGTAATGGTATCCGGTACGATAACCGACGCATCGGGCCGTACATTGAGCGGACAGACACTTGAGGCATTTTATATCTCGGTAATGCATGCCGATCCCATCAGTATAGGATTAAACTGTGCATTAGGGGCACAGCAGATGAGGCCGCATATAGAAGAGCTGTCGCAAATAGCAGCTTGCTATGTGAGCGCTTATCCCAATGCAGGGCTACCGAATGCAATGGGCGAATACGATGAAACACCGGAACAGACAGCCTCTATCATTTCAGAGTTTGCGAAAGAAGGCTGGGTGAACCTTGTAGGTGGCTGCTGCGGAACCACACCGGATCATATCCGTGAGATAGCAAATGCAATGAAAAAATATGCCCCACGCCAATTGCCTCAGCTTGTAGAAGCATAGTCTTTTTACCTTTTCATAATAGTTGTTTAGCCTGCAATCCCTGCAGGCTTTTTACTTTCTTAAAAAACTTCATAATTATATAACCTCCTATTTTCGACAGATTGTTATCATTCAGAGACTTTTGCGGCTTGCTTATAAATATCTGAATGTTTTATGCTTCTTAAACGGCTTTCTATTGTTGCCTTACTACTATTCATTGTTATTCCGAATGTAAAAGCTCAGGATACATTGAGAGTAATGGCTTATAACGTTCTTACCTATGGAGATGGCTGCCAGGGACCTCCTGATACGCTGAATAAATATTTGAAAACTATCGTCGCATATACCAATCCAGATGTGATCAGTATGGAGAAAATGGCTTCTATCCAGGTAAGTCCCAGCGATATTAGGGGAATATTACCTTATGGATACGCCGATAGCATCGTTCAGAACGCGTTAAATGTAGCTTATCCAAATCGTTATGATCATTGTCCTTTAACCAATACAGTTGAGTCGACAGATATGTGTGTATTATTTTATGATAAGCACAAGCTCACTTTTGAATCGGTAGCAACATTGGTAGCATACATTACCGACTTTGATATGTACAAATTCTATTACAATGATCCCAAGCTCTCAACAATACACGATACTACCTTCCTGTACTTTGTACTGAACCATACACAATCGGGCGATAATGCCACTATGCGTGATACACAAATAGCGAATGAATCAAAGGTAATAGAGAGCAGGTTTTATCATTTACCCAATATGATAAGCATGGGCGATTTTAATACCAGAAGCTCTTATGAGGGATGCTACCAGGCACTCACAAATCCTGCTGATACCAATTTCCGTTTTTACGATCCGGCATTTTATCCTGATGCTACCTATACCTATCCTGCCACCTGGGACAGCGATCCAGCAGCCTTTACAACACACCTTACAACATCAACCAGGCAGTCAGGATCAATACCTAATAGCTGTGGCACCAGTGGTGGTGCAAAATCATGGTACGACCATATGTTTATCTCGCCATGGATCATTGAAAATGCTAACTATGTAAAATATATACCCAATTCGTACCGGACTATTGGTAACGACGGTCATAGATTGGGCATATCTGTAAACGACAGCTCTTCAGTAAAAAACTTCTCTGCGCCATCAAACGTAATAAATGCCTTATTTCAGTTTTCAAATAAATATCCTGTAATGGTTGACTTAGCTGTTACATCCAATACTACTGGTGTAAGCCCAACTGATCCGGAATTGCCAACTGCTGTGGCAAGGCTGGAATTATCTAAGGAGCATATAACTATTGTCAATCCTATTCTTTCACGATTGACTATGCACATACCTGAAGCACTGATAGGAAAACCAGTGACTACCGAATGCTATGACAGCTATGGCCGGTTGCTGATGCAAAAAAACATTGTGTTAAATAGCTCAGTTATGCAGTTGCAAAACAATTGGCAACCTGGGGTATATTATATACGCATTTACAATAAGGACGGCATTTTATGCCATACAAGTATTGTAAAGGAATAACTTATAGTTGCTAATGACTACTATTACCTACTCATGCTAAAGTTGCAATAGTTAGTATATCCAGCACTATCCACCTGGTAGGAAATCATCAAGTAGCCAGAACTAAATGAGCCGGAACCTAAATAGGTCTCACCTCCCGCGGATTGGCTTGGTATTGTTATGCTACCATTGTCGCAACTTATATCTGCATAAACAGATACTCTTTTTCCGCCAAAATTGGAGAAATATACTCTTGATGTGCTTGAAGGATCAGCTTTTACATTATCTGCAAAGGAGTTAACACTTCCACAAACACTGCCACAACGAGAATATGGACCTGAAAGTTCTTCGGCGCACGATAATACATGTATATCGAAATCGTAAGACTTTTGGCCTGTCACAGAACCATTGCAAATTAATTTCGCATGGTAAATACCCGGGATTACACCGGTGTTAATCATTGGTATTTGGCTGTAAAATGTTGGAATGCCGGATAAGATCGCTTGTGTTGTATCTATTGTAATTCCGTTTGGAAGTCCTTGAAGTGATAAAGCAACATGTTCCTGTATAGGCCCTACATATTGAACATTGAAACTCATGGCTGTAGAGATATTAGGCAGAAGGGTCACATCATTTAGGCCTTCCACAATATAGGTTTTGGGCTGGTTAGTTGTATCCGTGTTTTTCTTAGTGCAGGAAAAGAACGAAACGCAAATAAGCGTCAATAGGAAATAGGCTTTTTTCATAAAAAAAATTTAAAGGTTTGGTTGAAGCGTTAAAAATAACAATGAATTGTATTAATCACAATAATATAAATTATTTATGTTTAACTGATTTTTGAATGAAATATTATGTCTACTCTTAAAATTTCAATGCTCGCTTTATCAATTACCGTATTATTAGGCTTTGAATCCTGCAAGCAACCGAAAGATCTGATATACCAGGACGTAGAAAACTTTCAAATACGGAAAGCTGCATTAGACAACTCTGCAATAGCTTTTGATATTAAATTTTATAATCCAAATAACAGGGTTTTAAAATTGAAACACGCAGATGTAGAAATATATATAAATGACAATAACCTTGGAGAAATAGCGATGGATGAACATTATGCTATCCCAAAGCTCGATACTTTTTTATTACCAGTATTATTGAATGTAAATATGAAAAACGTATTGCCTAATGCCCTGCAGCTACTACTGAATAAAGAGGTAGATATAAAGCTAAAAGGCACAGTAAAGGCCGGAAGAGGATTTGGTTATATCAATATCCCTGTTAATTATGAGGGTAAACAACAATTGAATATTAATTTGTAATCGGGTGTTGCATTAAAATTCATTCTTCCACATCATGCTTTCTACAGGCTTAATGGTGCGGTCGTTGTATTTAGCGTTTTTCTTGTTGTTGTACTTGTTTTTTACTTCTCCTTCAACAGGGAAGTAGATCAACTGGCCTATGGGCATACCGGCATATATACGCACCGGGTGCACACAGGATATTTCAAGAGTCCATGTATTACAAAATCCTACATCACCTTTACCTGCAGTAGCATGGATGTCTATTCCCAATCTGCCGGTAGATGATTTGCCTTCCAGGAAAGGTACATGGGCATGAGTTTCTGTATACTCATGAGTAACTCCTAAATACAATATGCCGGGCAGCAATACATATCCCTCTTGAGGGATCTCAAAATGAGTTACAGTATTATGTTTGCGTGCATCCAATATGTTATCATCATATATGGCAAGGTGTTTACCCAAATGCACATCATAAGAATTGCTACCTAAATATTTAACATCGAAAGGCTCAATTACAATACTACCTTTTTCTATTTCTTCGAGAATGCGTGAATCAGAAAGAATCATAACACAAATATATACAAACAGGTTTAGCAGCATAACGGCTCCAATAGATTTTTAATAATGACTGATCATTATTTAGCATATACATTTGCGCTCATACGTTATTCGTTTAAGTAACTTTGCATCATGCCACTGTATAAAGAATGGAGCAATGATAATGATAGCCTTGCTGCAATATGGAAAATTGAAGAAGAAGAAAGTTTTTTTACGGAACGTGTAGGAAATAACCCGGATATTAATAATGATAAACGCAGGATTGAACATCTTACGGGCAGATTTTTACTAAAGCACCTCGAAAATGATTTCCCTGTGTTAACTATCAGCCCCGATAAGCATGATAAACCTCGTGTACATAATGATGAGTATTACTTCTCCATTTCCCATTCATGGCCTTATGTAGCCGTTACTGTGAGCAAAGAACATGAAGCCGGTATAGATATACAAACGTGGCACCCTGGTATTGAGCGCATCCAGCACAAATTT
>Ga0134128_10002062_pt1 | contig 25157 bp, 23 predicted proteins | sample KB31754_FD_96462 | JGI IMG/M metagenome (GOLD analysis project Ga0134128, IMG submission 96462) | Terrestrial soil microbial communities with excess Nitrogen fertilizer from Kellogg Biological Station, Michigan, USA - KB3-175-4 | ecosystem: Environmental > Terrestrial > Soil > Unclassified ...
ATCGTCCAGGAAGTCCCTGACCTCCGCATTGTCGACCAGCCGTTGTGGGAACAGGTGCAAGCGCGCTTGGGCCTTATCCGGAACGCACCCAGGACGCAGAAGGCGCTGGAAAAGAAGTTCTGGCTGAAGCGGCGGCCCAAGCACCTGCTGACCGGCCTTGCCCATTGCGGCGCTTGCGGCGCCCCGCTGGCATCGGTGGGAAAGGACTATCTCGGGTGCAGCGCCGCGCGGCGGCATGGCACCTGCCAGAACCGCCACAGCATCCGTCGCGAAACGGTCGAAGGCCTCATTCTGGACGGTCTGAAGAACCAGCTGATGGCACCCGAGGTGGTTGCGGAGTTCGTGCGGGAGTTTCACGCCGAGCTGAACCGGCAGCAAGGACGGCTTGAGCTCGGTGCCGTGCAGAAGCGGCGCGAACTGGACGAGGTGACCCGCAAGCTCGCCGGGCTCATCGAGGCAATTGCCGACGGTCTTCGTGCTCCTGGACTGCAGGCGAGGCTTGATCAATTCGAGAAGCGGAAGGCCGAGCTCTCTTTCGAACTGCAGGAGGCAACACCGTCGCCTTTGCGCCTTCATCCGAACCTGTCGGAACTCTACCGCAAGAAAGTCGCGGACCTGCAGCTGGCCATCGCCGATCCTGCCACCCGGAGCGAAGCGCTCGAGATCCTCCGGGGTCTGGTAGAGCGCGTCGAGGTGCACGCCGGTAAAGACGGTATCCGCATCGGCCTGACCGGCGAGATTGCGAACATGCTGAAGCTCTCCACCGGAGTGGAGAGCGTCGCGACGGAGCCTCATCGGAGTTCGATAAAGGTGGTTGCGGGGGCAAGATTTGAACCTGCGACTTCAGCAAAATTAGGGTCATAAGCCGCTGATTTAGCTGGTGCCGACGCGCGGGCTCGAACCGTGGACCTACCGATGCGCAGGTTTGCACCACGGCGAGACAAGTGCGGCGAAACCGCCTGCCGTGGCCAGTCGCTGGTTTTCCGTATTATTTCCGTAGTCCACGGTGAAGAAGGCGCAAGGCGCCGTAAGCCCTTGAAAAGATTGGAGCGGGTGAAGGGAATCGAACCCTCGTCGTAAGCTTGGGAAGCTTCTGCTCTACCATTGAGCTACACCCGCATCCCAAAACAAGTCTAGGCGATGCCCGGCTTTCCCATCAAGCGCCCGCTTGATCGAGCGCACTGAGCCGGCCGATGAGCGCCGCGTTGAAAGCTTCGGTCGCCTCGTACATCACCCAGTGTCCGGCACCCGGGATGATGGCGAAGAACGCATCCGGCTGGAAGGAGCGCAACATGTCCCGGCGGTCCTCGACCCAAGGATAAGCCGTGATGTCGCGCCCGCCCCAGATGCCGCCGAGGGGTGCCTTGATCCGCGGCAATACCGGCCCCAGCAGGTTCTGTGGGGCGAAGATACGGCTTTTGACCCGGGCGCGCGCAACGTTTTCGCATTGCAGGTGCACCGCGAGATCGTCGATGCGATCCTGGTCGGCGAACATCAGGATACCGAGATTGCCGCGCTGCAGCGCCGAAATCTCGGCCCGGCTCATATGCCGGCGCGGCGGCCGCATCTCCTGCATCGGCGCGCGCTTCAGCCCCATGCTCGCGGAACCGACCAGCGTCATCGAGCGGAGCCGGCCGCCGCGCGAAGCGGCAATATGGCTGCCGAGCATGGCGCCGAACGAAAAGCCCGCGAGGTGGAAGCGCTCGCCCGGCCCCAACAAGAGATCGATGCCGCGAGCGATGATCTCGGCGAGCCCGTCCGGCGTCACCGGATGCGGCGCATCGGCCGAGTCGCCGAGACCGGGCAGGTCGGCGGCGATGACGCGATACCGCTCGGCCAGCGGCTCGATGTTGCGCAGCCAATGCGTCCAGGAGCCGTAGCCGCCGTGAAGCAACACCAGCGGCGGCCCCGCGCCCCATTGTCGCCAGATCATGTCGCCCGCGCCACAGGGCGAGCGCGATTGCACAGCTGCCGTATCGAGCCGATGCAAAAGTTCGAAGGACGGGTTCATCTCGGTCGAAAACAAGGGATCGAGCTCCGCTCGCCGGCAGGGTCACGAGACTTAGTGGCCGCCGGCGCCAATGCCAAGGCCCGGTGGCTTGACGCGCCGCAGCAGCGGTACAAAATGGTTAGATTCACGGGTTAACGCGATGGAGGGGCCGATGTATGCGGAGATGACCCGGTCCATCAAAGTGACCGTCAAGCCTTTCTATCTGGAGGATCAGTCCTCACCCGGCGAGAATCACTACGTTTGGGCCTATCACGTGCGCATCGAGAATCAGGGCCAGGAGACTGTGCAGCTGCGCCGCCGCCATTGGCGCATCACCGACGGGCTGGGGCGCGTGCAGGAGGTTCGCGGTCCCGGCGTGGTCGGCGAGCAGCCGGTACTGCAGCCCGGCGAGAGTTACGAATACACCAGCGGGACGCCGCTCAGTACACCTTCGGGCATCATGGTCGGCAGCTACGAGATGGAGACCGACCGGGGCGAAAGCTTCGCCGTCGCGATCCCCGCCTTCTCGCTCGACAGCCCTCATCAGTCGATCCGGCTCAACTGAGTGGGCGGCGGCCCCTCGCACTTTGGAGCACCCATTCTCATGACGTCAAAACCCGGGATCGGCCCCGTCGCCACCAAGCCGGTCGCAAGCCGCAGCGCCGCACCGCGCCGGCCGTCGCGCGCGCAGGCCGAAGCGGCGGTAAAGACACTGATCGAATGGGCGGGCGACGATCCCGCGCGCGAAGGGCTCGAAGGAACGCCAGATCGGGTGGTGCGTGCCTTCGAGGAATATTTCTCGGGCTACGAGACCGATCCGGTCGAGCTGCTGCAGCGCACCTTCGAAGAGACGGACGGCTATGACGAGATGGTGGTGCTGCGCGACATCCGCTTCGAAAGTCATTGCGAGCATCATCTGGCGCCGATCATCGGCAAGGCGCATGTCGCTTATCTGCCGCAGAAACGCGTCGTCGGCATATCCAAGCTCGCGCGGCTCGTCGAGGTCTATGCCAAGCGGCTGCAGATCCAGGAGAAGATGACCGCGCAGATCGCCAACACGCTCGACGAGGTGCTGCAGCCCAAGGGCGTTGCCGTGGTCATCGAGGCGGCGCACCAATGCATGACCACGCGCGGCGTGCACAAGCCCGGCGTCGCCATGGTCACCTCGCGCATGCTCGGCGCCTTCCGCACCGACGCCTCCACCCGCCGCGAATTCCTCGCCATCATCGGGCAGCCGGCAGGTGGCTCGATCGGCAACGTCTGAAAGCGGCCTATCGCGATCGCGGTCGCTGTCCGACGGGCTCGCGGCGATAGCGTGCAACGACGCCCGGTCGGTGATCGCCGCCCGCTACTGGAAGTAGCCGCCGAAATGCGCGCTGATCTGGGCGCTCATCTGCTGGTCGAAATCGTGCATCAGCCCCTGGGTCATGGCGTACCAGGCCTTCTCGCGGTCGTTCGGGGTGATTCCTTCCAGCACGCTTTGCGAGCGCGTCACTTTGACCTCGACGCTGCGCACCGGCATTCCCTGCATGTCGAGGATGTCGAGACGCGCGGCGAGCGTGGCGTCGTAGCGCTGTGCCGGCTCCTTGGTGAAGGCGCCGGTAATGCCCTCACTCGTTTTCTTGAGCTGAACTTCGACCACCGACGCATCCTCGATGACAAAGCGGGCGGTGGCGTTCCCGCCGGCAGCCACCAGCCGGTCGCGCGCCCAGTTCTCCATTGCATGCTCCGGCGGCACGGGGAAGAGATGCTCGACATGCGGCGCCTGGTAGCTTGGCCGGAAATCGCTCTGCACCGCGACATTGGAGACCGCGAGCTTGATCGGCGCCTCGCCGGTGAAGTGGATGTCGGGGAAGGTCGGCGCCGGCGGCGGCGAGGTGCAGGAGGAGAGCGCCCCCGCGAGCGCAACAAGAGCCAGAACGAATTTGAAGGAGCCGAGGCGCATGAAAGATCCCCGCTGAAGCCGTGACCGCCCGGAAGGCGGCGAGACTGGCACGGCTCGCGTCAGCTGTCCACCACCGCCTCTATCTCCGCCTCGTTGAAGCCATACTCGGCGCTGCAGAATTGGCAGGTGACCGTGATCCGCCCCTCGACCTTCATCGCGGCGCGCTCCTCTTCCGGCAGCATACGCAGAACCGCCTCGACCCGCGCGCGCGAGCAGCGGCAGCGTGCCGCAAGATGATGCCGGCGATGAACGCGCACGCCGTCCTCGTGGAACAAGCGGAAGAGCAACGCCTCGGGCGCGAGGTCGGGGTCGACCAGTTCGGCCGAGGTCGTCGAACTCATCAGGATCACGGCGCGGCGCCAGCCGTCTTCCGCCGCTTCGCGCGGCACGGCTTCGCCCTCGGGCGGGAGGCGCTGCACCATGAGGCTGCCGCCCCGCCAACGGGGCTCGCCCGCTGCATCGGCGACCCGCGCCACCGCCACTTTGAGCCCGGCCTCCACCTGCTCCGATTGGCGGAAATAGTGATGCGCGCATTCGGCAAGGCTCGCGCCCTGCAGCTCGACGATGCCCTGATAGCGATCGGTGTGTTCGCCCTGATCGACGGTGAAGGCAAGATAACCCGCGCCCAGAAGGCGCGGGACCGAACCGGCGACGTCGCCTTGTGCCATCACCTTGGCGAGCTTCATCTCGTCATATTGCGCATAGCCGCGCACTGCGCCATCGCTGGCGACGTCGGCGACCAACAGGTGGATCGGGCCGTCGCCCTTGGTCTGCAAGGTGAAGACGCCGTCATATTTGAGGGCGCCCGCCAGCGCCGCCGCGAGCGCGATCGCCTCGCCCAGCATGGCTGCCACCGGTTCGGGATAGGCGTGGCGCGTCAGGATCTCGTCGAGGAGCGGGCCGAGCCGCACCAGCCTTCCGCGCAGACCGAAGGGATCGATCTGGAACGGCTGGACGAGATCGTCGATGGGAAGGCTCGGCATCGGCAGCACCTTGCCGCGCGCGGCGCGGTCATATCACGGGAGTGGCGCGGGAGGAGCGGCGTCGGCCGCCGCTCAGGCAAGGCACCAGGCAAGGATGCCCTTTTGCGCATGCAGCCGGTTTTCGGCCTCGTCCCACACCACCGATTGCGGGCCGTCGATGACGCCGGTGGTGACTTCCTCGCCGCGCTTGGCAGGCAGGCAGTGCATGAAGATGGCGCCCGGCTTCGCTTTCGCCATCAGCCGCTCATCGACTCGGTAAGGCGCCAGCATATTGTGGCGGTTGACGTTGGCTTCAACCCCCATCGAGACCCAGGTGTCGGTGACCACGCAATCGGCCCCGACCACTGCCTCGTAGGGATCGGCGGTCAGACGCACGCGCCCACCCTGGGCCCGCGCCCAGTCGAGGACGCGACGCGGCGGTGCCAGCTCGGTCGGGCAGGCGACGCGCAGCTCAAAATCGAAAAGCGCTGCCGCCTGCATCCAGCTCACCGCGACGTTGTTGCCGTCGCCGCTCCACGCGACGACCTGTCCGGCTGCCGGCCCCTTGTGTTCCTCGAGCGTCATGACATCGGCCATGAGCTGGCAGGGATGACTGGCATCGGTGAGGCCGTTGATCACCGGCACTGTCGCGTGCTGCGCCAGCTCCTCGAGCTTCGCGGCCTGGGTGGTGCGGATCATGATGGCATCGACATAGCGCGACAGCACCCGCGCCGTGTCCGCCGCCGTCTCGCCGCGCGAGAGCTGGCTGTCGCTTGCCGACATGACGACGCAGTCGCCGCCCAGCTGCTTCATCGCCACCTCGAAGGAAAGTCGCGTCCGGGTCGAGGGCTTCTCGAAAATCATCGCCAGCATCTTGCCGGCGAGCGGACGGGAGCGGTCGAGGCCGCGCTTATAGGCAAAGCCGCGATCGAGGATGCGCCGTAGCTCGGCCGCGTCGATGCGGTCGAGGTCGAGGAAATGCCGCGGCGTCGCCATCGCCTCCGCCCTCCTCACTGCACCCATTGCCGCGCCACCCCATCGATGATGCCCGCCGCCTCGTCGATCTGCGGCTCGTCGATGATGAGCGGCGGCAACAGCCGGACGACGTTCTCACCGGCTCCCACCGTAAGGAGGCCGGCGCAGCGCAGCCGGTCGACCATCTCGATATTGGGGACGATGCACTTGACGCCGGTCAGCAGACCCTTGCCGCGCCGCTCGGCGAGCACCTTGGGGTGCTTCCGGACCAGCGCGTCGAGCCTCTGGCGCAGCACGCCCGAGACGCGTTGGACCTTGTCGAAAAAGCCCGGCGCCAGCATCACGTCCAGCACAGCATCGGCCACGGCCATCGCCAAGGGGTTGCCGCCGAAGGTCGAGCCATGAGTCCCGGCGGTCATGCCGACTGCGGCGCGCTCCGTGGCGAGGCAGGCGCCGACCGGAAAGCCGCCGCCCAATGCCTTCGCCGTGGCCAGGACGTCGGGCGTCACCCCCTCCCATTCATGGGCGAAGAGCCGACCTGTGCGGCCCATGCCGCACTGCACCTCGTCATAGACGAGCAGCAGGCCGAACTCGTCGCAGATGGCGCGCAGCCCCTTGAGGTAGCCCTCCGGCGCGGTGGCGAGGCCGCCTTCACCCTGCACCGGCTCGACCAGGATGGCGGCGGTCTCCTTGGTGACCTTGGCGCGCATCTCGTTGAGATTGCCGAACGCGACATGATCGAAGCCTGGCGCCGGCGGGCCAAAGCCCTTCAGATACTTCTCGTTGCCGGCGGCGGCGAGCGTCGCCAGGGTGCGGCCGTGGAAGGACCCGGTGCAGGCGATGAGCCGATACTTCTCGGGATGTCCGGTCTCCGCCTGGTACTTGCGTGCGACCTTGATGGCGGCTTCCACCGCTTCCGCGCCCGAATTGCAGAAAAAGGCGGTGTCGGCGAAAGAATAGGCGATGAGGCGCTTGGCGACGGTCTGCTGCCCGGCAACCTGGAAGAGGTTCGAGGAGTGCCAGAGCTTCTGCGCCTGCCGGGTCAGCGCATCGATGAGGTGCGGGTGGCAATGGCCGAGCGCGGTGACGGCAACGCCGCTGGCGAAATCGAGATACCTCTTGCCGTCGGTGGCGAAGAGATAGGGGCCCTCGCCCCGCTCGAAGGTCACATCGGCCCGAGCATAGGTCGGCAAAACGGCTGGAATCACGGAACTCTCCTGCGCGAAAAGGATCAAGGGATAGGGATCGTGACGAAGACGACCGCCTATCGTCGTCGCCGAAGCGACGCCGCGCCCCTTTCCCCTAGCCGGCCGAGCCGGCAGCTTTCGCGCTTCATGATCCGCTCCTCTCCCGCCCGGCCCTCCGTTCAAGGGCCGGGCCGGTCAGGAAAGCCGGGAAGTATGGGGAGGCAGTAAGGCTCTGTCAATCGCGCGCACGCGACGGTTTCAAGACGGCCCCCTCGGCGAACGCTCTTCGGGCGATCAAGCCTTGAGCTTGTACCCGCGCGCGACCAGCGCATGGCAGAGTGCCAACAGCGCCGCGTTGATGGCGACCATTACCGCCACGCCGGTCCAGACCGGGCCGTCGGCCCGGCCAATGAAGCCGTAGCGGAAGCCGTCGATCATATAGAAGAACGGGTTCCACAGCGCCACGCGATGCCAGAGCGGCGGCAACCGGGCGATCGAATAGAAGGTGCCGGAAAGGAACGAGAGCGGCGTCACCACGAAATTGGTGACGGCGGCGATGTGGTCGAACTTGTCGGCCCAGATGCCGCCGATGAGGCCAAGCAGCGACAGCAGAAGCGAGGCGGCCACTGCATGGAAGAAGACCAGCGCCGGAGCGTGAAAGTGGAGCGGCACGAAGACGGCCATCGTCGCCGCTACCACCACGCCGACCAGCACACCGCGCGTGACCCCGCCCAGCGCGAAGCCCCAGGTGAGTTCGGCCGGGCTCAGCGGCGGCATCAGCACGTCGACGATGTTGCCTTGCACCTTGGCAATCATCAGCGAGGAGGAGGTGTTGGCGAAGGCATTCTGCACCATCGCCATCATGATGAGGCCGGGCGAGAGGAACTCGACGTAGGAGACGTCGCCAACATGCCGGCCCTGGCCGCCCAGCGCCAGCACGAAGACGGCAAGGAAGAGCAAGGTCGTCACCACCGGCGCCGCAACCGTCTGCATCGACACTTTGAGAAAGCGCCGCACCTCACGCAGATAGAGCGTCCAGAAGCCGAGCCAGTTGACGGCGCCGAAGCGGCGCAAGCGAGGGGCAAGTTCGGGCATGGGGCGAGATTAGGCAGCGGGCTGGCGCCGAGGCAAGCCGGCGGCGGGGCGCGCCGGCCCTCTCGCGATGGCGGTCGGCGTGGCGCTAAGATCATGCGATGCCCAAGACCGACGCTCAACATCGTCGCGGCTTGAAGCGCGCGACCGCCGCGCATCTCGAGAATGCCGCGCTCCATTATCTCGAGCGCTTCGCCACCTCGAGCGGCAATCTGCGCCGCGTGCTGATGCGCAAGGTCGCGCGCTCGGCCGAGGCACATGGCACCGACCCCGCAGAGGGTCAGCAGCTGGTCGACGACATCGTCGCGCGCTTTCTGCGCGCGGGACTGCTCGATGACCGCGCCTATGCGGCGCAGCAGGCGGCGAGCCTCAGGCGCCGCGGCGCCTCGCGCTTCGGCATCCGCGGCAAGCTCGCGCTGAAGGGCGTCACCGGCGAGCTCATCGACGCGGCGGTAGGCGCGCTTGATGCGGAGCCGGGAGAAAGCGAGATCGCGGCCGCCTGTGCCCTGGTGCGCCGGCGGCGCCTCGGCCCCTGCCGGACACCAGAGCAGCGCAACGCCTTTCGGCAGAAGGACCTCGCAGCCTTGGCCCGCGCCGGTTTCGGCCTTGGCCTTGCGCGCCGCGTCCTGGCGCTGCCCGATGTCGACGCGCTGGCGGCGCTTGAGCGCGGCGAGCCCGAGGACCTCTGCTAAGCCCCGCCTTCTGGTATCGGCTTTTCCGCCGCGGCGGTCGGCGCTTCCGGCATTTCGATGCGCTCGATGGCGATCCGGGCGGGCGGCGCCGAACCTCGCTTGTCCTCGCCGAAATAGATCGTCTGATGCGGGTACGGCATCTCGATCCCGTGCTGGTCGAAAGCCTTCTTGAGTCGGCGATTGAACTCGCGACCGACCGACCATTGCTTGATCGGCAACGTCTTCATCCGCACCTGGATGACCACGGCCGAGTTCTCGAAGCGATCGACGCCGATCACCTCCATCGGCTCGAGCATCATCGCCCCGAATTCCGGGTCGCGCCGCAATTCCTCGGCGACCTCCTTCAACACCGCGGTCACCTCATCGGTGTCCTCGCGATAGGAAACTCCGACATCGGCGACGTAGTAGGCGTAGCCCTTGGTCATGTTCTTGACCGTGGTCACATCGCTGAAGGGCACCGTGTGCACCGTGCCCGCCCCATCGCGCAGGCGGATGGCGCGGATCGAGATCGCCTCGACCACGCCCGAATGTCCGCTGCCGACATCGACGACGTCGCCGACCGAGAGCGTGTCTTCAAGCAGGATGAAGAGGCCGGTGATGACGTCCTTGACCAGGGCCTGCGAGCCGAAGCCGATCGCGATGCCGGCAATGCCCGCGCCCGCAAGCAGCGGCGCGATGTTGACGCCGAGCTCGGAAAGCACGATCAGGCCGACCAGGATGAGAAGAACGATGAATACCGAAGTGCGCAGCAGCGGCAGCAGCGTGCGCGTCCGGGCGCTGCGCGCCAGCGGCTTGCCGTCGCTGCCGAGGCCGTTGAGGTAGCGCTCCACCGCCGAGCCGAAGAGCTCCCAAACGAGGAGCGCCACCAGCAGAACGGTGGCGATCGACAACACGCTGCCGGTGATCTTTCGCCCGACCTCGGTACTGAACCAGGAGAAGGTATTGAAGCCCCAGGCCTGCAGCAGCGCCAGCGCAGCGAAGACATAGACCACCATCGATGCCGCGATGGTCAGCAACGGCACGTAGCGGTTGGCGCGCTGCTCAAGGGTCGGGAAGCGACGCTTCAGATCGTCGCCGATGGCGAAGCCGCGCTGACTCACCCGCCGTACACCACGGACGATGATGCCGGCCGCGATGATGACCACGAGGCTGAGCAGCGTGGCGCGGAACACGAAGGCGAATCCGGCCTCGATGCGCAGCACATAAGTACCGAAGGTGCCGGCGATATAGAGTATAGCGAGCACGTGCCACGTGTCGGCCAGGCGATGGCGCAGCATGCGCCAGCCATGCCCTTCCACGACCTGGCCGCCGCCGCCGTTCTTCCCGCGCAGAATCTCGCCCACGGCCGTGCGGTTCTGCAGCACGAAGATTATCGAGAGGATGCCGAGAACCAGCATCGTCCCGCGCAGCAGCAGGGCATAAATTGCGCCCGGGATGCCCATCCACCAGGTACCGGCGGCAAGCGCCAGGCCATAAACCGCCCAATTGGTGAAGCGTCGGATCCAGATGTAGAGGTAGTTGCGCGTCTCGTCGCCGAGCGGATAGAGCGCGCCTGATGGCGGCGAGAGCAGCGCCACGCTGGCGGCAACCAGGATAAGCCGCGCCGTCAGGTTCGACTGGATGATGACCTCGGCGACGTGCGAGCTGGTAAAGCGGGCCTGAACCAACGGCAGCACGAAATAGGCGATGACGGCGAAGCCCACGACCGGCAAGGCGTCGACCACCAGCAGCGCAACGAGCAGCACGAGCTGAGCCAGCCTTGCATCGCTTGACCGCGCGGCAAGCGCCGCGCGCGGGCGCCGCAGCAGCGCACGGATCAGCCATTCGCCGACCAGCGCGACGCCGAAGATGATGCCGAGCTTCAGCGTGATGGCGAGCCAGCGCGTGCGCTCATGAACATCGGAGACTTGCACCTCGACCCAGCCGATGAGCGATGGCGCGTCGACCACCACGGCGGCGGCGGCGAGGATCTCGCTGCTGATCGAATCGACCTCTGTGGAGAGGGTGTTGAGCCAGCCCGACGGGCTCTGCGCCTGCTGCTTCTGCTCGACCCCGCGCTGGGCGGCAATGAGTGCCTTGAGCTGGTCCACCAGCTTTGCCCGCTGCGCATCGTCGTTGAGCGTGTCGACGAGCCGCTGAAGCTCGTCGGCAGAAACCGGCGCTGGAGTGGCCGCAGGGGCGGTGGCCGGCGCAGGCGAGGCAGCCGCCGCCGCCGCAAAGGCAGGAACGGAGCCGAGCAGGAGCCAGGCGAGAAGTCCCGCAAAAGCCGCGATGCGCCGGGAAATCATGGCGCGGCAGATTAGCCGCGTACCGGCCGAGCGCCAAGCGCAGCCGTTCGCAGCCGCAAAAATGCTCTCTCGCCCGCATGGCACTGAAGAAAACCTCGCCGGTCTGCCTCGTCGTTGTGTCCGGCTCAAACCCGCTCAATCTCAGGTAGCCGCGCGGCATTTCGCAAGAACCGCGGCCCAAATCGGTCGGTTCTTACGCTTGCTTCTTTACCGAAAGCACGCAGTTTTACCGAGAGCACGCAGTCTGAGGTCGGCCAGGAAGGCGATGGCCACCATCCACACCAGGCAGGCTTCATTGGTCGCATTGGCCGGATGAACGGTCCGGGCGTTTACTCTTGAGGCTAAACGGAGCTGACTTGTGCGGACTGTCGAGGACCCTGCGACCGGGGCTCTGATGTCGGATGGCTCGACGCCTCCCGCAATCCAAGTGACGCGGGACCTCGCAGCCGAAGAGATCCCGTTCCTCACCATCAAAGGAGAGATGGCGCGGCGCGTCCGCGATTTCGATTGGCGCGCCACCCCGCTCGGCCCGCTCGCCGAATGGCGGCCAAGCCTGAGGACGGCGGTAGGCATGATGCTCCTTTCGCCCGTCCCGATCGTCATGCTGTGGGGCGAGGACGGCATCATGATCTACAATGATGCCTACTCCGTCTTCGCCGGGGGCAGGCATCCGAAGCTTCTTGGTTCGAAGGTCCGCGAGGGCTGGCCGGAAGTCGCCGACTTCAACGACAACGTGATGAAAGTGGGGCTCGCCGGCGGCACCCTCGCATATCGGGATCAGGAGCTGACGCTTCATCGATCGGGTCATCCGGAGCAGGTCTGGATGAATCTCGATTACTCACCGATCCTCGACGAGAGCGGCAAGCCAGCCGGCGTCATGGCAGTGGTCGTGGAGACGACCGAGCGCGTGCGGGCGGAGGCTGCGCTGCGCGAAAGCGAGGAGCAGCTCCGGCTGGCGACCGAGGCGGCGGAGGTCGGGCTTTGGGACGTCGATCTCGTCACCGATACCTTGTTCTGGCCGCCACGCGCGAAGGCGATGTTCGGCATCTCACCCGAAGTCCCGGTGTCGATGGCTGATTTCTATGCGGGGCTGCATCCAGAGGATCGTGACGCGACAAGCGCCGCCTACGCAGCGGCCTTCGATCCGGCGCAGCGCGCGCTTTATGACGTCGAATACCGGACGGTGGGCAAGGAAGACGGCGTGGTCCGCTGGGTCGCCGCCAAAGGCAGGGGCGTCTTCAACAGCACCGGCAAATGCGTGCGAGTCATCGGAACCGCGATAGACATTACTGCGCGCAAGGCGATAGAGGAGCGGTTGCGCGAGCTCAACGAGACGCTCGAGCGGCAGGTCGAGGAGCGGACGGTCGAACTCGATCGCGTCTGGCGGAACTCGCGCGATCTGCTCGCTGTCGTCGGAGCAGACGGCGTGCTCCACGCGGTCAACCCGGCCTGGACCGAGATCCTCGGACATGCGCGCGAGGAAGTCGTCGGCAGGAGCTTCCTCGATTTTGTGCTGCCCGAGGACGCCGCACTCTCGGCCGCCGCCCTGAACAGCGCGGCGTCGAAGCACGACCTGACGAATTTCGAGAACCGCTATCGCCACAAGGACGGAACGACGCGGTGGATTTCCTGGCACAGCTCGGCCGAGGGCGCTCTCGTCTATGCTTACGGCCGGGACGTCACCGCAGCCAAAGCGCAGGCCTCGGCGCTCGCGGAAGCCGAAACCGCCTTGCGGCAAGCGCAGAAGATGGAGGCCATAGGGCGGCTCACCGGCGGCATCGCGCATGATTTCAACAACCTGCTTCAAAGCGTGGTGGGCAGCCTCGACCTCATACGTTATCGACCTGGCAACCCAGATCGGGTGCGCGCCTGGGCCGAAGCAGGGCTGAACTCGGCGCGGCGGGGTGCCACGCTGACCGCGCAGCTCCTGGCATTTTCCAGGTCGCAGAAGCTCGAGCTGAAGCCGGTCGACCTCCGCGCATTGCTGTCGGCAATGCGCGAGCTGTTGGGGCGCACCCTCGGCCCCTCCATCCGCATAGCGATGACTCTCGACACACGCGGCGCGAGCGTGCTGTGCGACGCGACCCAGCTCGAAATGGCGGTTCTCAACCTCGCCATCAACGCGCGCGACGCCATGCCGGAGGGCGGCGAACTCGCCATCGCAGCTCAATCCAGAAGGGTCGCGAACGATCCTGATCTACCCGATGGGGATTACATCGAGCTTGCGGTCCGCGACAGCGGGGCGGGCATGTCGGCTGAGATTGCCGCCAAGGCATTCGATCCCTTCTTTACGACCAAGGGGCCGGGCAAGGGGACGGGTTTGGGTCTCAGCCAGGTCTATGGGATGACGCGGCAGGCCGGCGGCGTGGCCCGCATCGAATCCGCACCCGACATAGGCACGACGATCCGCTTGCTTCTGCGGCGCACGGAGCATGCTCACTCGCAACAGCCCATGGAGAGGAGCGAGCCCGGCACCGAGGCTCCGATCTCCGCGACGCTACTGATCGTTGACGACGATGCTGAAGTCCGAAAATTCCTCGTCGATGCGACGTCGGCCTTGGGGTATCGCCTGGTCGAAGCAGCCGACGGCTATGCGGCTCTTGCCGCGCTTGAGAATGCCTCGCCCGATCTAGCGATCATCGACTACGCCATGCCGGGACTGACGGGAACGGAGGTCGCCCGCCAAGCGCGGTCGAGGCGCGCGGGCTTGCCGATCGTGTTTGCCAGCGGCTACGCCGAGACGGCGGCAATCGAAAGCGTGCTCGACGAGAACACGGCTGTCTTGCGCAAGCCCTTCAAGATGGAGGAGCTGCGCGACGCAATCCAGAGACTGTTGCATCGTCCGGCGGAGGGCTGACGCGCCACCGCATGACGCGACGCGTTAGCTTCGCCAGGAGGTTTCGCATGCGGGTGCGGCTCGCGACCGTGGCGGCGCTTGCCGCAGGCGGCGCCTTGCTCTGGCTCGAGCGACGCCGGCCGCTGCGCCGTTGCATCGAGCCGGCGACACGCCACGACCTGCGCAACCTGGCGATCGCCGGACTGGCTGCAGCAACGGTTCGGCTGGTGGAACGGCCGGTGGTCGAGCCGCTGGCGGCGCTGATCGCTCGGCGACGCTGGGGCGCGCTCCCGGCACTCGGCTTGCCGCGTGCCGCCGAGCGGCTGCTCGCGCTGGCGCTCCTCGACTACACGCTCTACCTCTGGCACATCCTGACGCATTGCCTGCCACTGTTGTGGCGGCTGCACCGGGTGCATCACGCCGATCTCGATCTCACAGCAACCACTGCACTGCGCTTCCACGCCATGGAGCTTGCATTGTGTGCCGTGGCGTGCCGCGCAGGTGGTCGTGATCGGCGTCAGCGCATCGACGCTCCGGCTTTGGCAGCGGGCGACGTTCGCTTCGATTCTCTTTCACCATTCGAATCTGCGCCTGCCGAGAGGAGTCGATCGCTTCCTTGCCGGGATCCTGATGACGCCGCGGCTTCACGGCATCCACCACTCGTCGCGGCCGGCAGAGATGAGCACCAACTGGTCGAGCGGCCTGACCTTGTGGGACAGGCTGCACCGCACGCTACGGCAGGACGTGCCGCAGGAGGCGATCGTCATTGGCGTTCCCGACGAGCCGCCGGCGGCGGACCTCGTCCTTCCCCGGCTGCTGATGCTGCCTTTGCAGTGATGGAGTCCGCACCGCCGCGCTAAGCGGCGCGCAGCTGATCGAGGAACCCCGCGATCTGGCTCCGCAGCTGCGCCGCCATCTCCGCCAGGCGGTGGGTGGCGCCCTGCATCTCCTCGGCGGAACTGCCATGCCCGGACGCCGCTTCGCTCACCGCCTGCACTTTGTGCGAAGCGGCCGTCGCGCCCGTGGCTGCTTGCTGGACGCTGCGGGCGATGTCACGCGTGGCATTCCCTTGTTCCTGCACCCGCGTCGAGATTGCGCCAGAGATCTGGCTGATCTCGCCGATCGTGCCGCCAATGCCGCGGATCGCGTCGACCGCTTGCCGTGTCGCCGTCTGGATCTGGCCGATCTGCGATGCGATATCCTCGGTCGCCTTGGCCGTCTGATTGGCCAGCGACTTCACCTCGGAGGCGACCACGGCGAAACCCTTGCCGGCCTCGCCGGCGCGGGCAGCTTCGATGGTGGCGTTGAGGGCGAGCAGGTTGGTCTGGCTGGCGATGTCATTGATGAGTTGCACCACCTCGCCGATGCGCTGCGCCGCCTCGGCCAGGCCCTGCACGGAGTCGTTGGTGCGCTGAGCTTCATCCACCGCTTTGGTGGCGATCGAAGCGGACTGAAATACTTGCCGGCCGATCTCCTCAGTCGCCCCGGCGAGCGACTCGACCGCCGCGGCGACGGCATGCACGCTTTCCGTCGTTTCGCGCAGGGCCCCGAACGCGCTCTGCGCTTCGGCACGATTGGAAGTGGCCGAACCCGAGAAGCGGCTCGCCGTTTCGCGCATCTCGCCGGTCGCTTCCGCCACGGTCTCGACCGCGGATTTGACATTGGCCTCGAACTGGCCTGCAAGGGCGAGCGTAATCCGGCGGCGCTCGGCCTCCGCCTCAGACTGGAGCCGCAGCTTCTCGCCGCCGAGTTCCTGCTCGCGCCGCCGCGCCTCGGCCATGGCATCGAGAGACGCCCGGCTCGCGCCGAACAGCCGGACGAGGTACTGGGTCAGCCAGATCAGCACCGCCGCCTCCACCACGACGATGACGGCATGCAGCAGCACACGCGGAAGGTCGGTACCGTCGGGAAATACCGCCACAGGCAGCACGAAGTTCAGCACCAGATGATGCAGTGCGGTGACCGCAGCGGCCAGCACAATCACCTGCCAGTCGCAGAATGCGGCGAGAACCGCGTAGGCGGCGAAGTAGTACATATGCATATCGATCTGCATCGGGCCATGTGCCAGCCAGACCATCAGCGACACCATGGTGATGAGCGCGATCGCAATGACATAGCGGCACAGCGGCGCGAGCGGATCCGCATACCAGACGGCCGTTGAGAGGCCCGCCGCCAGCGCGCCGACGAGGAGCCCGGCGATCCAGGGTGATGAGGCCAATCGCCACAAGAACCGGCAAGTGGAGCCACAGGCCGATGACGAAGAAACGCGCAACGCTGGCGCGCAGCCCATCGATTCCCGAGAATTGCCAGTCCCCTTCCCGAACGATGCTCATCGCGCTCCTCGTCTCAGCTCTTCCCGTCTACATGCGCCCGCGTCAAGCAACCGCCGAAGGCCACCGGATCGATCACCAACCAGGCGCCGGATGCATAGAGGCGCTCGCCGATGTCGGTCTGATCGCCCTGTACCACCAGAATCCAGTCGCGCGCCCCCTCCCGCACGACCAAGCCGCCGGCAGCGATCGCCTGGGCGAAGGCGCGTTCACGGCCCGTCCAGGGCGGAAACACCGCGGCGACCTCGTCCCCGCCGCGCGGGCGGGCTTCCAGCCAGATCAGCGGCACAAGGCTCGCGGCGCTCAGTACCGCTGCCACGAACATGGCTGGCCATTGACTGGCACGGGCACCCAACGGCTTCTCTCGGTTTCGGCTCCGTGCGACAAACCATCGGCGAGCCGCGTGAAAGTTCAGTTAAATTCGCATGGCAGAATATCTTCGCCTAACGGGTGCGCAGACGCCGCCTAAGCGCCGACAAGTAGCACTCAAATCAGCTTGCGGCCCAGCGCCAGCAGCGCGACCCCGAGCAGGCCGGCTCCAGAAAGCGCCAAAATGCTGCCGGAGACGCGATTGAGCCAGATCAGGTTGATCCGGCCGGTGACGCGCCGCAGCCCGGCAATGCCGAAGCTGAGAGCCAGCCACCAGAGCAGCGAGCCGGCGAAGACGCCGGCGACCAGCATGCCGGTGTCAAGGTAGCCGGCATGCTCGCTCACCCCGACCTTCGCGAAGATGGCGGCGAAAGCGAGGATGGTGATGGGGTTGGTGATGGTGAGCGCGAACGTCGAGGCAAAGGCGGCAAAGAGCGCCTCATCCTCGACCGGCTCGGGCTCCGCCTCGCCTCCCCGCAGCAGCGCCCGGATGCCGACATAAAGCAGGAAGACGCCGCCGCCGGCGCCGAACCAGTCCTGATAACCCAGCAGGAAGTCGCGGACGATAGTGAGCCCGAACCCGGCGATGATGCCGAAGACGGTATCGGCCACGGCGGCACCGAGGCCGGAGACGAAGCCGAAGATCGCCCCCTCGAAGAGCGTGCGGCGCACACAGAGCAGCCCCACCGGACCGACCGGCAGCGCGATGACGATGCCGACGGCCATGCCTTTGAAGAGATCGATCAGGAGAGCGGTGGGCATCGACACCGGCGGCGGAGCGAACGGGGGCGCCAGTCTCGGCGAGGCGCCGCCGCGGCGCAATCGAAACCGTGCAGCCGCGACCGAACGCGCCGGCGGGCTGGTCCTGGGCGGGAGGAGCGCTATGCTAGCGGCGCAAAGGAGCCGCCGATGAGCGAAGACGGAGAGGGGCTGCTGGGCCGGGCGCGCAAAAAGCTCGTCGCGAGCAAGCAGCGCTGGGCGCGCGAAGGGCGCCTCCTCACCGGCCGTTCGGCGCGACCCGAGTCGCAGCGTCTCCCGCCCGGACAACACCGGGTGGAAAACTGGCCGGTGCTCGATCTCGGCATCCAGCCCGACGTGCCGCTTGAGCAGTGGGAACTTGCCGTCGACGGGCTGGTCGAGAATCCGATCCGCTGGCGGTGGCAGGACTTCCGCGCCCAGCCGGTGTTCCGCGACGTCTCCGACATTCACTGCGTCACCGCCTGGTCGCGCTTCGACAATGCATGGGAAGGGGTCAGTGCGCGCCATCTGCTCGCCACGGTCCGGCCGAAGCCCGACGCGCACTTCGTGCGGCTGCACAGCCATGACGACTACACCACCAACCTGCCGCTCGCCGATTTCGCCGGCGACGACGTGCTGCTGGCGCATTCCTGGCAAGGTAGACCTCTGTCGCGCGAGCATGGTGGCCCGGTGCGCGTCGTCGTGCCGAAGCTGTATTTCTGGAAAAGCGCAAAGTGGCTGCGGCGTATCGAACTCATCGCCGAGGACCGGCGCGGATTCTGGGAGGAACGCGGCTATCACGACCGGGGCGATCCCTGGAGCGAGGAGCGCTATGGCTGAAGAGCGCGGTCGAGCCGAGGGCGGCATGAGTGCCTATGACTTCGGCTTCACGACGATCGACGGCGAGGCGCTGCCGCTGAACGCCTATCGCGGCCGCCCGCTGCTCATCGCCAACACCGCCTCCTTCTGCGGCTTCACGCCGCAGCTGGCCGAGCTTGAGAAAGTATGGCGACGCTACCGCCCACGCGGCCTCATCGTGATCGGCGTGCCGTCCAATGATTTCGGCGAGCAGGAGCCCGGCTCGGCAGCCGAGATCAAGCAGTTCTGCAGCAGCCGCTATGCCGTGGACTTCCCGCTGACCGAAAAGCAGCGGGTCATCGGCACGGCGGCGCACCCTCTCTTCCGCTGGATCGCCGAGACGCTGGGTGACGCCGGCGCGCCGCGCTGGAATTTCCACAAATATCTCATCGGCCCTGACGGCGGCCTCGCCGGCGCTTGGCCTTCTTCCGTGCGGCCGCTCGATGATGCCATCATCGCTGAACTCGAGAAACTGCTGCCCGCCGGCTGAACCGGCGAGATTACGCCGGAGATCGTGGCGGGCGAACCGCACCCTCCCCAAGTTGCTTCTGCAGGAAGAACCGGCGGTGGCCGGGCGGGTAGTCTTCGAGCGCGCCGAACAGGGCGTAGCCCCGGCGGAGATAGAACCCGGGCGCCTGAAAGGAGAAGGTGTCGAGCCAAACAGCGTGGCAGCCGCGTGCGCGCGCTTCCTCTTCGGCCCGCGCCAGGATGGCGCTGCCGAGCCCGCAGCGACGCAGCCCGTCGGGCAGCCAGAAATACTGTATATAAAGCCAGCCCCACGCAGTCGAGCCGGCCAAGCCGCCGAGCACGGCGCCTTCGGCGCCTCGGGCCAGGACGCCGAGTGGGCGCCAGTCGCTGAGGCGCTGAGCCTGGTTGAAGGCGACGAGACCGGGCAGGATGACTTCCTGCACGGACCGATGCGGATCGTCGGTGACGAAGATTTCCGGCATCATCACCTGCTCCCTGCGACTTCTTTGCACGAGATTACAACGAATTTACTTGCTTGCGCGGCGCCTTGGGCTTGATTTCCGCGGGTGAAATGCGGCAGATGGCGCGGCTGAACGACAATGCCCTCAAGCGGCAGGCACGGGTGAGATCCAGCCTATGGACGAGATGATATTGGTCCGGCACCTGACCAAGCGGTTCGGGCCGGTTACGGCGGTGGACGATGTCTCCTTCGCCGTGGCGCGCGGCGAGGTGCTGGGCTTTCTTGGGCCGAATGGCGCCGGCAAGTCTACGACGATGAAAATGATCACCGGCTTCCTGGCGCCGACCGGCGGCACGGCGGTGATCTGCGGCGCAGATATCGTCGATCAGCCGATCGCCGCGAAGCGCCACATCGGCTATCTGCCCGAAGGCGCGCCGGCCTATCCCGACATGACACCGGCAGGCTTCCTCGATTTCATCGCGCGCATTCGCGGCTTCGGCGGCGCCGAGGCGGCGCGCCGCATCGGTGTCGCGGTCGAGCGTACCCAACTCGCCGGCGTGCTGAACCAGCCGATCGAGACCCTCTCGAAGGGCTTCAAGCGCCGCGTCGGCCTGGCTCAGGCGCTGCTGCACGATCCGGACGTGCTGATCCTGGACGAGCCGACCGATGGGCTCGATCCCAATCAGAAGCACGAGGTGCGTCTGCTCATCACGATGCTTGCAGCGGAGAAGGCGATCATCATCTCGACCCATCTGCTCGATGAGGTGGACGCGATCTGCACACGCGCCATTATCATCGCCGGCGGGCGGGTGCTTGCGGACGGCACGCCGGCCGGCCTCGCGGCGCGCTCGCGCCATCACAACGCGGTTCGGCTCGCGCTGGCGCGCGACGGCGTCGATGCCGCCGCCGCGCTGCTGCGGCTGCCCGGAGTCGCCGCGGTCGAGCCCATCGAGGATGTCGAAGGCCGTGCGCTGATGATATTTCCGCGCGGCGGCAGCTCGATCATCGCCGAGATCACCGACCTCGTCCGCACGGCAGGCTGGCCGGTGGCGGCGCTGCGGGTCGAGCGCGGTCGTCTGGACGACGTTTTCCGCACGATCACTCTCGGGGCGCAGGCCTGATCCCATGAACGGCACCCTCGTCATCTTCCGTCGCGAGCTGCAGAGCTATTTCGCCACGCCGCTGGCCTATGTCTTCATCGTCATTTTCCTTGTCCTGGCCGGCTCGCTCACCTTCTTTCTCGGCAATTTCTTCGAGCGCGGCCAGGCGGACCTGCAGCCCTTCTTCACCTTTCATCCCTGGCTCTACCTGGTACTGATCCCGGCGCTCGCCATGCGACTCTGGGCCGAGGAGCGCAAGAGCGGCACGATCGAGCTGTTCCTGACCCTGCCGATCTCGGTGGGCGCCGCAGTGCTGGGGAAGTTCTTGGCGAGCTGGGCCTTCGCCGGCATCGCTCTCCTCCTCACCTTTCCGTTCTGGATCACCGTCAATTACCTTGGCCAGCCCGACAACGGCGTCATCGTCGCAAGCTATATCGGGAGCTTCCTGATGGCCGGGGCGTTCCTCGCCATCGGGTCCGCGCTCTCGGCGCTCACCAAGAATCAGGTGATCGCCTTCGTGGTCACCGCCGCCGTGTGCTTCGTCTTTACCGTGAGCGGCTCCTCCATCGTGCTGGGCTTCCTCAACGGCTGGGCACCGCAATCGGTGCTGCAGACCGTGGCCTCGTTCAGCTTCCTCACGCATTTCAACGCGATCATCCGCGGCGTCATCGACCTGCGCGACGCGGTGTTCTTCCTGTCGGTAATCGGCGTCTTCCTCTTCGCCAACGCCGTCCTGGTCGATCTCAAGAAGGCGGATTGAGGGAAGCGCTCCGATGCTAAAGCTGTCGCGCCGCGCCGCTGCGATCATCGCACTGATTTCGATAGCGGTGCTGTTCGTGGCGATCAATGTCATCGCCAATCACGCGCTGCGTTCGACGCGGCTCGACCTGACCGAGCGGCATCTCTACACGCTCTCGGACGCGTCGCAGAAGACACTGCAGCACATCGAGGAGCCGATCACCCTGCGCTTCTACTACTCGCCGCGGTTGGGCGACGAAGTGCCGTCCTACGGCATCTTCGCGCAGCGCGTGCGCGAGATGCTGGAAGAATACGCCGCGCTGGCCAATGGCAAGATCCGGCTCGAAATCCTCAATCCGAAGCCGTTCTCGCCGACCGAAGACCGCGCGGTCGCCTTCGGGCTGCAGGGCGTGCCGCTCGACCAGGGCGGCGAGCAAGTCTATTTCGGCCTCGCGGCTACCAACTCGACCGACGACCAGCAGGTCATTCCCTTCTTCCAGCCCGATCGCGAGCGTTTCCTCGAATACGATTTGACCAAGCTCATCCACAGCCTCGCATTCCCCAAGAAGACGGTGGTCGGGCTGGTCACCAGCCTGCCGCTCGAAGGCGATTACATGGCAGCGCTGCAAGGCCGGCCGCTCCAGCCTTACGCGATCATCGAGCAGATGCGCCAGCTTTATGACGTCCATACGCTCTCACCCGACTTCACCGCGGTGCCGAAAGACGTCGACGTGCTGATGATCGCGCAGCCCGGAAAGCTTTCCGACAAGACGCTCTATGCGATCGATCAGTTCGTGCTCAAGGGCGGCAAGGCATTGATCTTCGTCGATCCCTATTCCGAGACGGCAGCGGCGCATGCCAACCGCATGTCCGGTCCCGGCGCGACCGCCAGCGACCTGCCGAAGCTCTTCGATGCCTGGGGCATCAAGCTTGAGCCGGGCAAGGTTGCGGGCGATCTGCAGAACGGCAGGCGGGTCAATGCCGGCACGGCCGAGCACGTCGAGCCGCTCGAATATGTCGCCTGGCTGGCGCTGAAGCAGAACAGCCTCAATCACGACGACCCCATTACCGGCGATCTCTCGGGTCTGAACCTTGCGTCCTCCGGCATCCTGAAACCGCTGCCCGGTGCCAAGACCAGCTTCGAGCCGTTGGTCACCACCTCGCCCGACGCCGAAGAGATTCCCGTCGAAAAGGTGCAGGGCTTGCCGGATGTCGCCGGGCTGCTCAACGATTTCAAATCGGGGGGCAAGCAGCTGACCCTGGCGGCGCGCATCACCGGCCCTGCGAGCACCGCCTTCCCCGATGGGCCGCCCGCGCCGGCCAAGGACGAAAAAGCGAAACCCGACGCCAAAGATCAGAAGCCTGCAGCGAGCACGCGTCCGGCCCAGGTGAAGACGGCGGCGCAACCGATCAACATCGTCGTGGTCGCCGACACCGACATGCTCGACGACCGATTCTGGGTCCAGGCGCAAGACTTCTTCGGCCAGCGGGTGATCGTACCGACCGCCGGCAACGGCGACTTCGTCACCAACGCCATCGACGTCCTCTCGGGCGGCACCGACCTCATGGGTCTCAGGACACGCGGCAGCTCGGCGCGGCCCTTCGAGGTGGTGGACCAGATCCAGCGCGCCGCCGATGCGCGATCGCAGGCGCGCGAGCGCGAGCTCGAGCAGCAACTCAAGGACACGCAGGCCAAGATCAAGGCGCTGCAGGGTCAGGCCGGCCCCGGCGGCAGCGTCACCCTCGCCGCCGAGCAGAGCCAGACCCTGGACAACTTCCGCACGCAGATGCTGCACATCCGCGCCCAGCTTCGCCAAGTGCAGCTCGACTTGCGGCAGGATATCGACCGGCTCAAGGCGGAGCTCGAATTCTTCGACATCGCCTTCATCCCACTGCTGGTTGGGATCGCCGCGGTAGTCCTCGGCGCAGTCCGCATGCAGCGCCGCAAGCGTCGCGCGGAAGCCGGCTGAGAGGAGAACGCGATGAAACACAAGGGATTGATCGCCCTTCTCCTGGTTACCGCCGCCACGGTGGTGGTCGCCGTGCTGGTGTCCTTTTCGACCGGCGGTGCCGGTGTCGATCCCGAGGTGAACAAGCCGGTTCTCCCCGAGATCGCCGCGCAGCTCGGCCAAGTGGCGCGGGTGACGCTCGTCCATGGCGATAGCAAGACGACGCTGCTCCGCCAGGGGAACACCTGGGTGGTCGAGGAAAAGGGCGGATACCCGGCAGACGCGACGAGACTGCACCGGATGCTGCTGGGACTGGCGCAGCTGCGTTATGTCGAGGCGAAGACCAGCAAGCCCGACCTCTACAAGCGGCTCGACGTCGAGGACGCGGGCAAGAAGGACTCGAAATCAACGCTGATCACGGTGAGCGACGCGAAAGGAACGCTGCTGGGCGAGATCATCGCCGGCAAGCGGCGCGTCGACGAACTCGGCGGCGGCACCGACGGTATCTATGTCCGCAAGCCCGGCAACAAGCGCTCCTGGCTCGTCAGCGGCACGCTCGGCCTGCCCCAGGACGCGACGCAATGGCTCGAACCCAACATCATCGACCTGTCGCGGGACAAGGTGAAGGAGGTGGTGCTGACGGAGCCCGATGGCAGCTCACTGGACATCGCCCATGACAAGCCCGAAGCGAAGCTCGAACTCAAGCATGCGCCGGCCAATGTCAAGCTGAAGAGCGATGACGCGCTGGTCGAGCCGACCACCGCGCTTGCCAGCCTGACGCTCACCGACGTGAGGCCCATCGCGCAAATGCCGATGGAGGGAGAGGACGTGTCGCACGCCGAGTTCATCGGCTTCGACGGCCTCACCGTCAAGGTCGCGCTCGTCGACAAGGACGGCAAGAGCTGGGCGCATTTCGAGGCGAGCGGCACGGGCGCCGCGGCAAAGCAGGCGGAAGCACTCAATGCTCGCCTTTCGCCTTGGGTCTACGCGATACCGGATTACAAGGCGAAGTCGCTGCGCACCAAGCTCGCCGATCTGACGGCGCCGCCGAAACCGTCGTGAGCGGGGCAGAGGGGCCGCCGCTCTCGCCCTGCATTGCGGTCTGCGTCCTCGACCCCGCAAGCGGTTACTGCCGCGGCTGTTTCCGCACCATGTCCGAGATCGCCGCTTGGCCGAGCCTGGCGCCGGGCGAGAAGCGGCGCGTACTGGAAGCGGTGGCGACCCGGAAGCAAGAGAAGGCCGGCCGCGCGAGTGGCTAGAACATTCTTTCCCTGCGGGAAACGGTCTCCGTCGAATTCGGTCCGTTGTGCGGACTCGACCGGCGATTACATCATCGCCAGGATTAAGGCGGCGTGATGGAGGATCTGGCAATGGACGGTGGACTCATTCGGCCGCGCCCGGTCGTTCGGCTGGCGCGTGGGGTCCCGGCGAGTGACGGCGCCGGGGTCAAGCTCAACCGCGTGATCGGCACGCCGCTCCTAGGCGAAGTCGATCCTTTCCTGATGCTGGACGAGTTCCGGTCTGACGATGCCGCGGACTATATCGCGGGATTTCCCGACCATCCGCATCGGGGTTTCGAGACCGTCACCTATATGCTCGCCGGGCGCATGCGCCATGGTGACAACAAGGGCCATACTGGCCGGCTCGACGCCGGCAGCGTGCAGTGGATGACGGCCGGGCGTGGCATCGTCCATTCCGAAATGCCGGAACAGGAAAACGGGCTGATGCAGGGCTTCCAGCTGTGGGTCAACCTGCCGGCCAGGGACAAGATGATCGCACCACGTTACCAGGAGATCCCGCCGGCCGACATTCCCTTAGCGGCGCTGCCCGGCGGCGTCACGGCGAAGGTGATCGCCGGCACCGTCGGCGCGACGCGCGGGCCGGCGACCGGCATCGCCACCGAGCCGACTTTGCTCGATCTGGCGCTGCCTGCCGGCGCGCAAGCAGCCGTGCCGCTGCCGTCGGGGCACAATGTCTTCCTCTATGCCTTCGAAGGCGAGGCGGCGGTCGGCGAGGCCGGAACGCGCCTGCCGCGCGGCACTATCGCCGTGCTTGGCGAGGGCGACCACGTGGCGCTGGCGGCGCCCGCCGCCGCGACGCGGGTACTCCTCGCGGCCGCCCGACCATTGGGCGAGCCGGTAGCGCGCTACGGTCCCTTCGTCATGAACACGGCGGACGAA
>Ga0134128_10002064_pt1 | contig 25148 bp, 19 predicted proteins | sample KB31754_FD_96462 | JGI IMG/M metagenome (GOLD analysis project Ga0134128, IMG submission 96462) | Terrestrial soil microbial communities with excess Nitrogen fertilizer from Kellogg Biological Station, Michigan, USA - KB3-175-4 | ecosystem: Environmental > Terrestrial > Soil > Unclassified ...
TCGCAAAGTTTGCAAGATCATGGATCTGGCAGTGCAAGCCGGCTGCCCGGTCATTGGATTGAACGAAAGTGGCGGCGCGCGCATCCAGGAAGGCGTGAGCAGCCTGGCCGGCTACGCTGATATCTTCTATCGCAACGTCAATTGCAGTGGTGTCATACCACAAATCTCGGTTATCTACGGTCCCTGCGCCGGTGGTGCTGTCTATAGCCCCGCGGTGACCGATTTCACGATCATGCTCAAAGACAAGAGCTACATGTTCATCACAGGACCCGAGATTGTCCGCACGGTGACAGGCGAGGAAGTAACGTTCGAGGAGCTCGGCGGCGCCCTGGTGCACAACGAAAAGAGCGGCGTGGCCCAGCTTTTAGCCGAATCGGAAGATGATTCTTTCTGGCTTATCCGAACGCTTTTGTCTTATCTGCCCTCCAACAATCTCGAGCATCCGCCTCTGCTGCCTGCCGATGAATCTGCGGTGCCGGATGACATGGCTGCGCTCGATACGCTGGTGCCGCCTGAACCGACCAAACCGTACGATATGCATGAAGTGATCGCGCGCATCTTCGATCACGGTGAGTTTTTCGAGATCTCGCCTTTATTCGCGAAGAACATCATTACAGGCTTCGCTCGGTTAGGTGGACACGCAGTCGGTGTGGTGGCAAACCAACCGAAATTCCTGGCCGGAGTTCTCGACATAGATGCATCGACTAAGGCAGCGCGTTTCGTGCGCACTTGCGATGCGTTCAATATCCCGGTTGTTACTTTCGTCGATGTCCCGGGATACATGCCGGGAACCGCTCAGGAGCACCACGGCATCATCAGGCACGGGGCGAAATTGCTCTATGCATATTGCGAGGCGACGGTTCCTAAGTTGACGGTGATCACGCGTAAAGCCTATGGCGGCGCCTTTGACGTGCTCGGTTCGAAGAACGTCGGTGCCGATCTCAACCTGGCATGGCCAACTGCTGAGGTTGCCGTGATGGGCGCCGAAGGCGCGGTCAACTTGCTGTACCGCAAGGAGTTGAGCGGGGCAGGCGGCGCCGATAAAGGGAAGGCGCTGGTTCAAGAATATCGCGACCGTTTTGCCAACCCCTACGTTTCAGCGCAACTCGGTTTCATCGATGATGTGATCCTGCCTTCCGAAACACGCCAAACTCTGCTGGCATTTCTCAATGTTCAACAAAACAAACGCACCGAGCGTCCCGCCCGCAAGCACGGCAATATTCCGCTTTAGTTAAGACTGGTCCGAAACTGCGGATTCTTGCTGGCCCGATTCGCGCTGCGCCGATTCAGGGGCTGCGTCGGTATCTTCTTCGGCTTCGCGTTCTTTCTTCGGCTTGGGCATGACCTTGCGCATGACGCGTGTCGGTTCTTCGATCTTTTGTTTGCTCGTCAAATCCGGATGCACGAGTGAAAAGACCGTGCGCAAACCGCCTGTGTCGCTGCCTTCCTGTGAATGCTGCATGAGATTGGCGACATTCATCGATAATAGATCGAATGGCACACGCACAGCCGGCAAAACTGCCTCGTAGCGCATGATTGCATCTTCAGTCTCTGTTTGATTGCGCAATTGGCTGATAACTTGCCCGGGCACCGGTGCCGGGAAGCAAGCCAGGACGCCGGTTAGGGAGGGTTTGCCCTGCGCGCGTCCGATGAATGCCTGCAAAAGCTTCTCGGGTTGGGCTTTAGCAGGCACTTGCGCCACCAAATTGGCATAGATGAGCGGCTTGCCTTTGTAGTCTAAAAACGAAAAGTCAAAAATCGGCAAGTCCTTTTTCCGGAAAACGCCGTCGCTGAGCTGATAGATGTGGATGGAATTGACCTGGGACAGCGATTCCCAAAGCTTGTGCTGACGATTGTAGAGTCCGGTGCCGTGCGCCATGGCGAAGAAGTCGGTCATCACATATGTGGCCAGGCTGACCACAGGCGGCGGCGGTTCGCCGTGCTTGAGAACCAATTCGTTGTTCTGGCAGGCGCTCTGCACGTCTTTGGGCTTGAAGGTGCGCGGATTGCGCACGATCGAATCCAGGCTAAAAGCCTCTGGAATTCGGATATGCACGTCAAATATAAAGTTGGCTTTTCTGGGCATAAAGTGGAATAGACGGGGAACGTACCTTTAGGCTTTACCTAATCGTGGTACATCATCTTATGGTAGCCCTAATTGTGCCTGAAATTGGAGGTATGTGAACGCCGAAAAGGCAAGAGCTGTCCCGAACTGACGTGTTGGCGGGAAATTGTGTTAATTTGAGGGGGTGTGGCGTCGCCTGCCGGTCTAGATAGGCATTGACGTCCCATAACTGTTTAGGAAAAGGATTCGGTAACTTACAAAATGCCATTACTACCGACCAGGACGTATTCTGACCAGGCTGCGGCCAACATCTTGCTCGAGGTGAAGAAGGGCGAGCGCAAAGCTCTTGGCGAGTTTATTTGGCAGCATCAGGAGCGCTTTTATTCCATCGCTTTCTTGGCGACCAATGATACGGAATCCGCTTCAAAACTTACTATTCAAGCTTTCAAGAATGCATGCGCGGCGGTTCGTCAGATGAACGCCAAGCAACTGCAGTCACAACCGAATGTGTGGGAATGGCTGGCGCAATTCATTGTCGATGAAGTTGCTGACTGGCACAACGGCAGTCCGCAGCGCACTCCCGCGGAGCCACCCGCGACCGATCCCACCGTGGACGGTTCGGCGACGATGGACTGGGAAACGACGGTGATTCTTGGTGCGCAAAGAGTCAAAAGATGTATCAACTCGTTGCCGCCGGAGCAGAAGGATGCTTTTGTTCTGCGGCATCAATTGGGACTGAGCTTCAAACAGGTGGTGGCTGTGTTGAACCAGAATCCCGACAATGTGATGGCCAATTTGCACCGCGGGCGAGTGCAAGTGGTCAAGTGTCTTGGTCGAGGATAATTTAGAGCCACTCTGGGAAAACGATATGAACTGCAGCCGCTTTCGATTTCTGATTCAGCAATGGTTTGACGCACCGCTGTCCGCGCAGGACGAACGTATGCTCACCGCCCACATCGAATCATGCGATTCGTGCGCCCGGTTTCAACACCAACTGGATCAAGTGGTTCAAGGCACGCCCGACGTCGCTCTGCCCGATGAATGTTTGCCCTCTAATTTGGAAGCTCTCGCCAAACGCATTATGGACCAAATTCCGCAGGAAAAACCCGGATTCATCAGCATGCTGAAGAATCTGTTTGGTGGCGGCGCCGGTGGTGGCAGTAAAAAAGCCGCCGCTTCCAGCAAAGGCGGCAAGCAAGCTCCGGCTAAAGCCAAAGGCAAACCGGAAAAAGGAAACGCTCAGAAGGGCAAGTCAGGCAAAGCGGCACCGGTGCTAGCGGAAGAGTCCGAGTCGGGCGATTCGCTCGCCGGCGGATCCCAATTCCCGCACGTGCGCAGACGTGCCGATGATCTCGCCGCGAAGGAAGCCAAAGGCGGTAAACGGCCGGCTGGCGCTCCGCAAGTCGACGAAGAATTACTGGCCACCAGCACGCGCTTGAAGAATTTGCAGCAAAAGTTGCAGCCGGTTGACGAGCCGCAAGCCCAATCGCAGGGCATGTCGTTGGGCAGCAAGTTCGGCATGAATGTGCCCATGCGCGACGGAGCGCCGCAAGAAGATGCTCCTTTGACTTTGGCTGAGTCTATTCGGCGCAAAATGGTCGAAGATAAGGCGCAAGGCGATCAGTCGACATCAGGTTCGCAACAATTCGGACAACCGGCCGATTTTTCCCAGCAACCCTCATATGGACAACCGCAAGGGCAATTCGGACAGCAGCAGCCCGCGCAGTCGGGATTAGGACAACAGTTTGCACCACCGGCAGGATTCTCTGCTGAACAGGCCGCTTCGCAGTTTGCCCCGCCCTCAGGATTCGGGGCACCGCCATTCGGACAGTCGGGTGGATTCCCGCAGCCCGCCGATGGATTTGGGCAAGCACCGCAGGCCCAACCGGCTCAGCCACAGCAACCAGCTCAAAGCGGACAGCCGATGGTCGGGCAATGGGGTGAAACCGTCAGCGCGCCTCAGCCGCAACCGCAGAGTTGGAACGCCGACCCGCCGCGCCCGGGCGTCGGGGGAGATAGTGATTGGAAGCCGGCTCCGCCGACTGCCACAGATTGGTCTATGGGCAAGCCACAGCCGGCCGGTTGGTCGGGCGGTGGCAACGGTAACTGGGGTGCTGAACCACCAACGCCGGCACCGGCACAACCGGGCTGGCAAGGACAGCAAGCAGCGGCCAACCAGGGCTGGGGACAACCGCAGCCGTCCGGCTGGGCAGATGGACAGCAGCAAGCTGCGCCTCAACCGATGCAGCAGCCGATGCAACAGCCGATGCAACAGCCGGCAGCCAGCAACAATCAAGGCTGGGGACAGCCGCAACAAAATAATTGGGCCGACCCGCAAGCGATCTCGGGCAGCCAAAAATGGGGACAAACGCCCCAACAGCAAAGCTGGGATCAGCAAGCGAATCAAGCCAGTCAACAATGGGGACAAGCGCCGGCGCAACCGGCGGCAGCCAACTGGGGACAAACGCAAAACGCCGGTTGGGCCGAACAGCCCGCCGCGCAGGCGCAGCCGCCTGCACAGCAGTGGGCACAGCAGTCGGCCCCGCAGCAGCCAGGCAACGGCTGGGCGGCACCGGCACCGCAGGAAGGCTGGAGCACCGCCGGTGGTGCAGCCAACAGCGGGTGGAACCAGGCACCGGCTCAACCAGCTTGGGGGACAGGCGGTGTCCAGCAACCGCAAGCAGGTCAGCCCGTACCAGGACAAGCGCCGCCCGGCGCGATCAATCCATTCTTAACGGCCGCGCCGGCACCGACAGCGCCGACACCGCCGCCCGGACAATCCGATTTCGAGACATGGTCCGAAGAAGGCGAGCAAATTCAAACCGGCATGTGGCAGGCATTCGCTCTCGATCAGCCGGAAATCGGACAGCCAAAAACACAGCAAGCGCAACCCCGTCCCACGCAGGCAGGGGCAGGCGATGTTGCTCGCTTCGACACGCCCATCCAGCAGCGTGCCAACGAAGAGGGTGCGGCACTGGCAGCAGCAGCAGCCGGTAAAGCCGATCCAAGCATGTTCGATATTCCGATTCAAGACCGCATGAAGATGCAGCAGCAATCCGGTGCGGCAGCTGCCGAGCCGGCAGCAGGTGACGGCGCTCGCTGGGATGTTCCGATTCAACAGCGCGGCGCAGCGCCATCTCAACTTGAAGCAACGCCTGCAGGCGTGCCGGTTGCTCAAGGTGCTCCAATGTCCCCTGTGCCGCCCATGGCTGCCGCTGGACAGAACAAGAGTTCGATCATGGATCGACTCAACAAAGTACTGGGCGACGATTTGGCGGCTATGGCCGGCAACCCGCCTGCATCTCCTGGTTGGGCTGCTCCGGCACCGACACCGGCGGCACAGGCAGCAAGCGCTTACAACGCGCCGCCTGTGCCACCAGTGCAAGCCGCACCACCTGTGCCACCAGTGCAAGCCGCACCACCTGTGCCACCAGTGGCAACGCCGCAACCAATGACGGCGGCCGCAGCAGCGCCGCCTGCCGGTAATGGTCTGTTCAAGCTGGACGATAAGGCTATCGACAAAGTATTCAAGGAAAACCTGGGCGTTAACGATCAACAGCTAGGCGGTCAACTGCAGGCAGTGCCTGTGGCAGCCCCGCCACCGCCGGTAGCGGCAGCTCCGCAGCCCGTTGCACCGCAGCCCGTTGCACCGCAGCCCGTTGCACCGCAGCCCGTTGCACCGCAGCCAATGATGCCGCCCGTGCCGCCGATGAACGCACCGGCTCAGCAGATGGCACCGGTTCCTCCAATGAATGCACCGCTTCCTCCGCCGGCGCCGGCAAATCAGCCGCCTGTGCCGCCCATGGGTGGACCACGCATAAGCGCTGTACCGCCACGTCAAGGACCCCCGGAGCCCGTCGCTCAATCACCTGACAGTCTGGGATTGCTCAAGCACATAGACGACCGGGCGATGGATCAAATATTTGCCAACAATCTCGGTCTCAAGGATGCATCCGCAGCCGGACAAGCGCCCCCGCAGGCGGTGCCCCAGCCGCAGCTGGCACCACCTGTGCCACCGCTTTCCGCGCGCCAGCCGGCTGCTTTGCCGCCGCAGGCAATCCCGGCTCCAGCGCCAGCACCGCAACCCGGTTGGAATCAGCAGCCTGTGGCTGCTCCGGCGCCGCAGCCTTTCGTCGCTCCGGCGCCACAGACTGCCGCCGCAGCCCGCGCCGGTGGATTGCTCAATGTTGACGACGACGCGATGGACAGAATATTTTCCGATCTCGGCGTCAAAGAAAAAGCCGGTGCCGGTGCCGGTCCGAAGATCAACGTCCGCGAAGCGGTCAATCAAATCCGCACCGTCGCCGACGTGCCCACACCGCCGAAGGTAGAAGGCATCGGTCGCCTCACTCGTGAAGAGGTAGTCTCCGAGCCCACTCCAGGCAAGATCAATGCCATCGGTAAATTCCTGCTCGACCAACAAGATTTGTCCAAGATCGGACAGCTTACCGAAGAGGATCTAAGCGACACCAAGATTCGCGTGCTCACGCATGAGGCGTCCGAAGAGATCAACCGATTGTTGGCGCACATCGCCACTCAACCTGGCGTTGTCGGCTCAGTGATCGTCGGACATGACGGCATCTTGATCGCCAGCAGCCTGCCGAAAGAACTCGATCCCGAAACCATCGGCATTCTCTCATTGGGCATCTACATCAATACGACCAACAGCACCAAGAAGATGGCGCACAACCATCTGCACCAATTGGTCTGCCGCACACACGTGGGCTATCTGGTAATCGCCGACTTCGGCGGCGGTATCCTGATTACCGTGAGCAACGAGATCCAGACGGAAAAACTGATCCCGCTCATGCGCAGCATCACCCAACTGGTCGCTCAATCGTAATCAGCTCCAGTCATTCGCGGGCTGAATTTGCTCCTGGAAATCGATCCAGGCAGCGCTATGAGCACTAAACATATTTGTTGACGCCAAGAGGTTTTGATTGAGGACGGCGATTTCTTGAAAAGGGCTGCCCATCGGGCTTTTGCACGTGGCCGGAATAGTGGGTGATTCTTTCATCCATCAACTGCGGAGTTGATCGTCACTTCCCGCTTTTAACATTTCCACTTGAAATACCAGTAAAGGACCGCACCGTATGTGGTGTCTATCTGATGCCGTTCTGAATACGGTGTTGCCAGCAGCAAACATAAAAAGACAGGCGCTCCACTAAACAGATTTGTTGACGCCAAGCGATGGTGGGAAGATCGTTGGCTGCAGTCGAAATCCGCTACAGACGAGCCTTCTCAGCATTGTGCAATTTCTAGGCATTTTTTGATTTATCAACTGCGGAGTTGATCTTTCGTAGTGAGGTTTGATCGGGTTCCGGACCCCGGAATTTGTCGCTGCAGTTTGCGTTAAGCTATTGCGCCTGCGCAAGCAGGTAATAGCAAAGCGTCCTGACACCAAACGCGGTACCGCCTTTATTGAGCTCGTCCTTCTCTTTGTCCATCCAGGCCGGTCCGGCGATGTCCAAATGCGCCCAGGGTCTGCCGTCCACGAATTCTTTGAGGAACATTGCCGCGGCCGGGCTACCCGCTTCGCCACGTGCGCCGGCGTTTTTCAAGTCAGCGACGTCGCTTTTCAGCGCGTCCTTATATTCGTCGAACAGCGGCAGCTGCCAGAGCTTTTCCCCTGCCAGTGCGCCGCAGGACACCAGACGCTTGAGCAGGTCTTCGTTGTTACTCATAATCCCGGCGGCTGCTCGTCCCAGCGCTGTGACGACGGCGCCTGTGAGCGTAGCCAGGTCGATGATTTCATCCGGTTGCTCTTTCGATAAAAAACATAAGGCATCGGCCAGAACCAATCGCCCTTCGGCGTCAGTGTTATTCACCTCAATTGTTTTCCCGTTGAGCGCGGTGACGATGTCGCCCGGGTGCATGGCCGTCGAGCCGGGCATATTCTCGGTGGCTGCTGCCACCGCTGTTACGTTGATCGCCGGCTGCAGCCTGGAGAGCGCGCCCATGGTGGCGATCACGACGGCGGCGCCGGTCATGTCGTATTTCATGTGCTCCATCGAGAGGGCGGTTTTGATCGAAAGTCCCCCCGAATCAAAGGTGATGCCCTTGCCTGCAATGGCAATCGTCCGTTTGGCATTTGGATGCATGTAGCGCATGACGATGAACTTGGGCGGTTCATGGGCCCCCCGGGCCACACCCAGGAAAGCGCCCATGCCCATTTTGGCAGCCTCATCGCGATCGATAACCTGGCAGGTGAGGCGGTCGCCGGACAGGCCCGAAGCAATTTCGGCAAGCTTGCTCGGTGTCATGTAATCGGGCGGCTCTGCCACCATGTCTCGAGCCATATTCGTCGCCTGAGCAATCGTTGCCGCCGTAAAAGCCGCGTGCTGAAATTGTTCATCGTTAAGCGGACTGTTCAATATAACCAACTGCCGTGTCTGTGCATGTTTTTTGTCGTCGGCGGATGTTTTATATTTCTTGAATTGATAGCAGCCGAGCAGCCAGCCCTCGATCACCGCTTGAGCAAGCGCTTGATCGGCGGTGACCGACGGCACATGCACGGCGATGGTATCAATGGCGGTGCCGGACGACATACGGCGAGCCACTGATGCGGTGGCTCTGCGCATGGTTGCAGTATCGGCAGCAGCACGTTTGCCCGCTCCTTTGATTACCAACCTTTTGGCAGCCAGCTTGCCGTACGTAGGCAATTGCACTGCTTGTGTGGGCTTGCCCGTAAAATTTTCTCGCGCGCATTCTTGGTTGACGGCAGAAATAAAATCACCGGGAAACGCGGCGTCCATTGTCTTCAGCTCGGTTTCTATAAGTTCGTCCTGGAAAACGAAAATCACCAATGTATCTGCGTCCACCTGAGACAGAGGACGAGTTTCTTTTTTAAATTCCATACGGGGATCCTATTGAACGCTTGCCTGAATTATTTTGGCGACAGTGTTATCGACTACGTCCGGATCGGCGTGCCGACGAGCATGAGCCAGGTAAGCTTCCATCCATCGTCTCAACTCGAGAAGAACCGCTGATACCGGTGTACCGGAAGCTTTGACCTGACTCAAGTTTACGCTGACCCTGCCTTCGAAGTCTATATGAAAGCGAGAAGCTGCGGACGAATCACCATGAACGTAAAGCAAGCTCTGCTCCAAAAGACTTTTGTTGTCGTCGCGACCCACGAGCTCGTGAAGCTCAGCAACGATTCTTTGAAATACCGTGAGCGGGCGAAATAGACTTGTCTGCTGTGTGTTGACCAGGTTGTTATCAAGCAGGAATTGCAGGTGCCTGAGCACCACGTAGCTCGGGCATTCATCGGAGATCTTGATCACTTCGTCGAGCGTCGTCAATCCGTCGAGCTGCTTGGCCAGTGCTTGTATGTTTTGGCAATCGCCGGCGCTGACGGATGCGCCGTCGAAAAATTTGAGATCGTTTTTCGGCAGTGCTTCCCACAATTCCGTGAAGTTCCAAACTCTTTCGAGAATGGCGCTGCGTCCGCCCGTCAGCCCCTTCAAAATGCGGTTGTTGTTGTCCTGGTAAAGAGCGGCATCAAGCAATAATCGCTCGAGTGCGCTGCTTACCTGGCATGAATCTCCCTCGAGCTCGCGCGAGACCCCGCGATCGCGAAAGACGAAAATTCCCTCGATCCACATGACCAGAAATTCTACAATTGCACTGTAGCCCGTGAGTTTGTCCATGCGCGCGTGAGTCGGTTTGCCATCGGTGAATGCCACCACCAATGCTTTGTCGCGATGCTCGACGGTGAGCAGTCCGGTTTTCTTTGCGGTCGACAACGATTGCAAGAGTCCGGCAGAATCGATGGCTCCCAGGCTGCCGATCATGGCATCGCGCATTGTTTCTATGCTGCGTTTTTTCTGGCTGGCGGACAAACCGGGATCGTCGCCGTCGCCTGCCACTTTATGGTAGCCGCCGTAGATAAACTGATCGTGCAGAAGCACTTCTAACTGGCGTGTGTTGATGTAGCCGCGGCGCACCGCCAGCACGCCCAAGAATGTCTTGCTGCTGCGGCCGTAGCCTTCCTGTGCCTGTGCTTCCAGGAGATCTTCCAGTTGCGATGAGGTAACAATGCCGGCCGCCACCATGTAACGCCCGAGGCGAAAGGGCTTGCGATTATGGTAGCAATTCGCCAGAAACTGAATGCGAGGGAAAATCGGATAGATGGCGCCTTCCGCTTCCAACTCGTGCATCACGCGCAGCATCTCGTCGATTTTCAGCGTGTGCCGCGTCTCCATGAGTCGGGCGATCGCTTCAGTGGTGGAGTAGTCATCGATGAGCTGCAACAGCCAGTTTTGCGACGCAGGCAGCTCGAAGGAATTTTTCAACCTGATGCCGCGTGGGGTGAGTACCGGTGTTGACGTGTAGAGAATGTGATTGGCCAAAGTGTTGCCGCCGCCGCGCAGGCGCCGGCGGTCGATACCGGATACGGTGGCACAGACATAATCGGCGAGCATTGGATAGCGAGCGAAAATACCGAATGGGCTGTCGTAAACATTCATCGTCAAACCGCCGCCCGGATCGTCTTTGGTGAGCGTCATTGCTCCTTCAGCTTTGATGAAAAGGCAGACTCCTTGCGGCTTGAGCAGGCGTTTTGCATATGCATGAAATCTGACCAGCGTGTCGATCGGCAAAGAAAATCCGGTTTGCATCAAATCGACAATCAACCCGTCAAAACGCCGCCCTTCTTCGACCAGTCGGTCGAACTCGGCAAACAGATTCTCGCGAAATGAATAAGTGCGGAAGTTGAGGGTCGAGCTCAAGACATTGCGATCTTCCAGCGCGTCAGGCGCCGGGTCGTTGATGTCGTGGGGCAGGAGATTGGTCACGAAAACCTCGGACAAGCACCCTCAGGTATCTTTATGCCCAGTGGCACGGCAGGCTGGGCGAAAGATATTGCAGCGCTTCTAATGCTTCTCGGACCCCGGTTGCACCGCCTGCAGCGTCGAGCCCGGTGCCACCTGGTCGAACTTGGGCAAATGGCCTGCCATTTCCTGCAAAAACGGATCAGGAGGGGCAATAAAAATGGCCCGGATTGCGGTTCGGTCTTTCACCCGTCCCACCTCGAAGATCAAATCATCTTTGCCCCCGGTAACCAGGCGGAATCGCGCTGCTCCGGAAGGAGGCGAGGCGGTTTGGGCGACTTTGAACTCGGGAGAGGGACCGTGTATTCCCACGTATTTGGGAATGCTTAGCAGCCGGCTATCGGACAAAAGAGACTTCGCCACTTCGGTGCGCGCGTTGGCAATCGCCTCCAGAAAGGCTCTTACGATGCCGAACTGCGCTTCATCTGGCAGTTGTGACATGAGCACGTAGCCTTGATCCGTGTAGTGCAGCCAGAACCGGTAAGTCGCCGATTCGGCCTCGGGTAGAGCCGAAGGCGCGCCGGATACTTTGCTGCTCACCACACGCCCGATGTTGAAGATCAAATCCGGACCGCGGAAAATTACTCGTCCGGAGACGTTGTTAGTCAGAAACGCCGGTATTGAATCAAGACGGCTGGCGGTCTCAGCCCAGCCGCCTTCGGTTTGTTTGAAAGTCTTCAACCAGAGTTTGCTGCCGCCTTCGCTGCCCACCAAGATCACTGAGTGTTTCCCTTCGGCAGTTCCGAGGATGCGTGCATCCGAAAGAGTAATGTCGGCTGGCAATATGAAGCCGCCTACCCTCCAGGTGGTGGTGGCAGTGACTTTCTTCCGGCGGTGGCGTCTGCCGACGTAGGTGATGGTGGTTTTCGTGTCCGGCCACTGCATGACGATTTCCTGCGGGTCGGGCAAGCGGCTGAAGACAAAGACCCTGCCTGCTAAGGCATCGAGCGCCTTGACGCCCATGTCGGACAGCACCGGCGTCGATTTGATCAGTGCTGCCGCTGGAATGCGTGGCCCAGCCTGCGAAATCAGTTGCTTGAACAGGCGCAGCACTTCCTGAAGGCCCGCCGGTTGCGGATTTGATTTATAAGCCTGGTAAGCCTGAGAAAGAAGCTGAGACGTGCTCGGCGGCGGCGGTGCTGTTTGCGCCTGTTCGTTTTCTTCGCCGTTGGACGGCTCGGCAGATGCTTTCGCCGCCGCGCTCGGCGCGCTTGTCTGAGGGGATTGACTCTTCGCCGGCGTTGAAGAGGCCGCTTTTGTCTTTTGCCTCGTTGGCAATGCTTTGGACGCCGGCGCCAGCGACCCGCCCGGTTTGGCGACGCTCAAAAGCGCGGTTGTATCGGCCGCCGGACACGGGCACGGCAGTCCCGCCAAAAGAAGCCCCAGCCACAAGTATGCAAGTTTTCCAACCATCACCACACCACCTTTGCCAGCATATTTTACCGTCCGGTTCGTCGGTTTATGAGAATAGTTCAAAACGTCGAACAGTGGGAGGATTCCCATCTTTTCGTTGACTGGAAATATAGGTTTCAGTACAGTTGACATACCTTGCAAAGGGATAGCTCATGCCCTCGCCCTTCTTTCGGGAACAATCATTCGGCAGATCCGCGCCCTCCGCGGGTGGCGGCGGCATTGGCACCGGTACGAAAGAGCTTTCCTACGCCGGACTTTCAGCAGGAGCCGAAACCGGGATTGGTGCGGCCAACGGTGCACCGATGTCCGCCGGCGAAGCCGCCCAGGCAGCAGCCGCCAAGGCTTCGGCCGAAGCTTCGGCGCTTTCGGCTCAAGCATTCACAAAGACGACAGCCGCCACCGTCGGCATCGGACACGCGGCAATCGGCAAGGCGACAATCGGCAACGCGGCAATTGGACAAGGTGCAGTCGGCAACGCGGCAATCGGACAAGGCGCAGTCGGCAACTCGGCTTTCAGTCAAACTTCATTAAGTCAAAGCGTCTTCGGCAAAGCATCAGTCGGCAATGCCACAATCGGGCAAGCCGCCGTCGGTCAGGCGGCCGCCGGACATGCGGCCATCGGACATGCGGCCATCGGTCACGCCGCCATCGCTCATGTGGCGGTCGGTCATGCCACGCTCGCTCAAGCGGCGATTGGCAATGCCGCGATTGCTCAATCTGCGCTTGCTGCCGCGACAGAACCGATATCGCCTCTGGTGCAATTAATTATGCGTTTGCCCGGAGCAACCGGCATCGCGCATTCGTTCTTCGAGTGGCTCGCTCACATGTTTATGCCGGGCGGGCATGATTTGATGAGCGCCCTCACTCCGCACCTGGATCTGGCCGCACACGCAGCGGCGCTCGAACATGTTACAGGTCTCCTTCCTGCCGGCGAGCATTTCGCGGGCATGACCAACCTGCCTCTGGATGCTCCTATTTTGCAAGGTATGCAGCATACAGGTGCATTAAGTGGATTCGAAAGCGGCGGCATTTCCGGATTGCCTGAGCACTTCGTGCAAAATCCGGCCAACGTCGGCGCCGGTCCTGATTTCGCGCATGCTCAGTTCGAGCAAGCGGCCAGCGGATCTGCCGATAGCGGATTAGCCGGGCCTTCCATGAGTGGCTCGACGGGCGGGAGCTATCTGGCCGGCAATCAGCGTCTCTTCAGCGACAATCTTTCCGGCGGCGGTCAATTCAACAGCATCACTTCCAACACCTCAGTGCCTGTCACCAGCGCCAGCGTTCCCAACGCCGTCACATCCGTAGGTCAGGATATGAACCAGATGTCGGCGCAGGCGGCCTCGCAAACTACGGCCTCCGGCTCCGCTCCGGTAAGCGATGCCACCGGACAGTCGCAGCAGTTCGGACCGAGCGCCTACGGACAAAAATACACCAACGATAATGTTGTCGCTTCCGACAATCAGGTTTACCGCCCAGCCACAGGCAACTACTACCAGGGTGGGTCAGCCGGTGGTGGCGATGTTACCCCTCTGAAGGCGAAACAACTGACCTTCGAAGACCTTCGCAAAGGTGTGGTCGGAGACCATGGCAAACAACTGATCGACAAAATCGCCGGCAAGCACGCGTCCATTCCACCTGCCGATCATGCGCAGGCGATGGTTAAGCCGACTGCCAGCGCGCCGCCGAAGATTGCCTCGGTGCCGCCGCACGTGCACCCTGCCGCACATGTCGCCAAACCGCACGTGACGGACGCCATCGCACATCGCGGCTCACTGCCTAAAGCGTACGAAACCGGCGCTCACCATGAGGCCGCTCATCACGTCGCCCATCATTCGGTGCACCACCAAACGGAAGCCGCGCAAGCTCCGAAGGAACAGCCTGCAGCCGGTAAGCAAGATCAAGCTGCGCAAAGCGATCAATCCCAAGTTGCTCAAGGTGATCAAATGCAGATCGCGCAAGCAGGCGATCAGCCCGCTGATTACATGGTTCAAAAAGGGGATTGCTTGTGGAACATCGCCAAGCACAAACTCGGCGACGGATCGCGTTGGAACGAAATCTATAAATTGAATTCCGACATGATCGGGCAGAATCCGGATCTTATTCTGCAGGGCGCACATTTGCGCTTGCCGGGAGCGGATAACATGGTGGCTGATGCCGCCAAATACACCGTTCAAAGAGGTGATAACCTGTGGAACATCGCTAAGAGTCACATGGGCAGCGCCTACAAATGGACGGATCTTTACAAGGCCAATTCCGGCGTCATCGGCTCCAATCCAAGCTTGATTCAGCCCGGACAACAGCTGTCCATGCCTGGTGCCAACGTCGCTCAGGCTCCGGCTGCCAACGCTGTTGCGTCCGGCCAGATGCCGGCAGGCAGTGGCGCTGATATGACGGGCGGCAGCCAGGACATGAGCATGCAGTCGCAAGCGGCGCCTATGGATCAGCCTGCGGCTACGATGCCTGCACAACCGGCGCCGATGGCCAGCGAAAGCGTTATTAAAGTGGTGCCGCAACACGATCTGCCGGATGGTCCGGGAGCAGCAGGAGCCGCGACGCTCAAGCCGGCAAGCAACTCGGTGGTATCAACCAGCCTCGCTCCGGATCTCTCATTCCTCGACCAGCGGAAATAACTGCAGCGCTTCCGACACGGACGCGGTAATATCGTCGGCATTGCAGAGCGAACCGGCTTTTGCCTGCGGGACGATAATCTTTTCCAATCCGGTGATCGCCTCGTGCCCGGCTGCGGCGCCTGCCACCACCCATAGTGGCTTGTTGTACTGCCGGCACAGTTTGAGCAATTCACCGGTGACTTTGCCGGACAGCGACTGACTGTCGAATCGCCCTTCTCCGGTTATGACTAGATCGCACTGTCGGAGCTTGTCTTCCAGTCCGGCGATTCCTGCCAACCACTGGAACCCGGAGGCGATTTCGGCATCGAGGCAACAAGCTAATCCGAAAGCGGTACCACCGGCAGCGCCTGCTCCGGGCACGTCTCGAAGGCGCTTACCGGTGCTTTGCTCGAGAACATCGGCGTATTGTTGCATCGCTGATTCCAGGATATCTACCTGAGAGCTGCTGGCGCCCTTTTGCGGTGCAAAGACGTGCGCGGCTCCCTGCGCTCCTAATAATGGGTTGTGCACGTCGGTAAGCACGCGCAACTTGCTTTCGCGCGTCAACCAGCGCGCGCCGGTGACATCCACATCACGCACTGTGGAGAGGGCAGCGCCCCCTGATTCGTCGATCTCCTTGCCGTCTCGATCAAAGAAACACACGCCGATGGCGCGCAATGCGCCCATGCCACCGTCGGTGGAGGCGCTGCCGCCCAGCGCCACATTGATCGTTTCCATGCCGAACTCTCTGCAACGGCAGATCATTTGACCAAGCCCATAGGTGCTTGCCTGCAGCGGGTTGAGCTGATCGACAGACAGCAATCCAATGCCGCAACATGAGGCGAGCTCAACCAGAGCCTGGCGGTCCAACTGCAACCAGCGGGCGTGCACCGGCTTTCCGGTAGCGCCCAAAACTTGCTCGTCGTGCAAGCGCCCTTGACTGGACTGATAGACGGTTTCCAGTGTGCCGTCGCCGCCGTCAGCCAGAGGGAGGATAATCGACTCAATCTCGATACCGATCTGTACCGGCGGGCGTCCACCCGCCTGTACAACTCCGTCCTCGATTGCCCGTGCCACCATCTGTGGTGACAGGGTGCCCTTGAAGGCGGTCGGCGCAATCAGAATTTTCTTGCCCACGGTTTTCATGCAGGGCAAGAATAGCATACAAGCGGGCTGCCGCCCGCCGCTACAAACCGCACGCGGGCGTCCGGTTAGGCGGCTTCGTCGAAGCAGCGTTCTAGGAAGCCGATAACGCGTGGGCTGCGTTCCAGTTCATTTTCCTGTTGTACATCTTCGAGGCAATGCACGAATTCGCGGAACTGCACTGACAGCATCCGCCGAAAATCAACAGGCAATGTGGACAGATCGCAGACTATCCAGGCGGAAATTTGCTTATTCGATTCAGGAAGATGGGTGGACATACCCTAATCCTTTCAGTCTTGAAGTGCGGTACTTAGTCTCGGTTCTCCTCGCACTGTGCGAGACGATACTACAACCTAGGTGTTCCGTTTTTTCAATTAAATTGTTGAGCTTATGAATCGCTAGAAAGCAAGCGCGGTGTGATTCCGCCTGTGTGCCACAGGGCCAACTCTAGCTTGTGCCGCGCCAGGCGAACGTCCGGGTGCTGTTCGCCCAGGACTTTAGTTTTAGCCTCAACGATGCTTCGGTAAAGGCATGCTGCCGCCACGAATTCGCCATCGTTGAGATAGTACACGGCCAGCTTTTCCGCGCTCGACAGTAAGAAGAGATCGAGCGCCGACGATTCCGCCAGAGCTTGGCGAATGATTCGTGCCGCTTTCAGGTAATGACCGTTTTCCAAGGCCTCATGGGCCGCGGCATGATCCACTGGTGCCGCTTCTAAATTTTGATAGTCGATGCTCATCCGATTACCACGCTGCAAAAAGAAACGGCCACTGCCCTAAAAGGTAGCGCAGCCGATCGCTATCCAAAAATTTAAAATCGATTGTCTGTATCTAATGATACCGGCGAATCAGTGGCCGTAGATCGGCAATTCGGGAAAACCCTTATGCGACTCTTGCTAGCAGATGCGCTTATGTTTCTGTACTTAAAATTACCTCGAACGGCAGGCCCACGCGCCGCCGCTAGACGTGAGATGCCACCTTCTGTAGTGCCGCGGTTACTGCTTCTGCGAATGGCGATGCCGCTTCCGGACCATCTGCAGTGACGACAGAACCGTCGGCAACAACGTGATCTTTTATATATTGAGCTTTGCCCTTCTCCAGAGCGGCGACTGATTCTGGTGTCGCCCAGACGGTGGCGCGCTTGCCGGCGAGAACACCGGCATTTGCCAGCGCAGCGCCTGAAAGGCAAATACTTGCCACCACTTTTCCTTGCTGCTGGCAATCTTGGAGAATCTTATGCAAGGCCGTGTTGTTCCACAAAAATTCCGGTGAACCCATTCCGCCCACGACGATAATGCCCTGATAATCCGCTGCCTGCACTTTATCGACTACCGTGTCCGCAATCACCGTCGCGCCGAGCATGCCTTGAGCTTGGCCGGCTCTGGTCGAGGCGATAGTCACATGGGCGCCATGTCCCGACAATATCTCTTTCGGTTGCAGCAACTCTTCGTCCCTGAACTGATCGGGGGCGATCACCATCAAGACTTTCATGCCTGCGAGCTTCTTGTCAGCCATGCCCTTCCTCCTTGCATATGCAGCGGCTATACATTATAGCGAAGGTGGTTGCATAACTAGTCGGCTTACGCCCGCCGCTACAGGTTATTGTTGTGCAAGTGGCTTGTATACATTCGCCGCATCCAGATATCCAACTCCTGCTTTTGGTTGTCGGTGAGCACTCGCCGTTTGCGCAAGAACGTCGACGTGGCGTATACGCCCAATTGCTCGCGTATTTGATTGATATGTTCTTGAGTAGCAGTGATATCGATGGGATCAGCTTTGGGCGCGCCAAGCAAAGCCTCCAGATGTTTCTGCAAAGTCACCATGCGCGGTTGCAATTGCGTATAGTGAGTGTTCCAATCCCATTCCAGCGATTGAATCTGGCGCGCCTGATCGCGGTTGAGATTCAATTTATCGTACGGCGATGAAATTGGAGCCGATTGAGCCCATGCGGCCGAACAGGTGGTGAACAGCGCGCAAATAACTGCCGAGACTTTGCAAGGAAACAGCTTCTGCATGGACAACTCATAATGATGGGCTCACCAAAGTCGACGCCCTCGCCAAATCGGTGTTCCTGGGCCGAGGCCTTTATTGCACAAGCTTGACCGTGCCCACCGAGAGCTGGGACAAGGTTTGCGTCGGGTCGCTTACGCCGGCGTTCGGCAGCATTCCGCCTGCGCCTTTCACCAGTCCTTTAACCAGGGTGCCATTCAAGGTGAGGCTGTCTGGTCCCGTACTGATGCTTGTGACTTTCATGGCGATGAACCCCATGAGTACCCGGCTTTGGACGTATGGATTGCTGCCTGTGATTACGGGGAGTACCACGTATTGCTTGCCTTCGATCAAGCCGGCATAAGGCGCGGCGCTGAGATCGACTCCGTTGTGCAAGCCCTGAGTGAGGGCGATTTGCGTGGTGCCGTCCGCCACCATAGCAGGGTTGGCTCCAGGCGTCGGTTGCGCCAGTCCAAGAGCGACGTCCAGGGCTTCTCTCAATACTGTGGTGCTGGGATGGGTCATGGTGCCGGATGTCCAGGCGGCGTTGCCGCCGCTCGGTTTAATAGTGATGGTCAGTTGATCTCCGAGTTTTTTGGAGCTCAGTGCCGGCCCTTGCGAAGTGTCATCCAGGCTGGGCGCGATCGGCATCATCTGATTCGCTTCAATAGAGTTGACAGTGTTCCAGTAATCAGCAGTGGAAGTCACGTCGATGGTGTCGTTGTTGTGTGCAAAGAGCTTGGCGAATAAGTCGGTGATTTGCATTGAGGCGCCGACCTGACACTCACCGGGGCTATTGTTTTGCCCGGGCGTCTGGCTCTGAACAGTTACCGATGCTCCCGAAGTCGAGTTAGAAACGTTGCGCCCGTCGGCTGTATTTTGCTGCGCCACCTGCAGGGCGTCCGCATCAACTGAGGGCCAGGTGCTGGCATCTTTGAAGTCTTGCGCTCCGGCAAGTGCTGCTGCGTCTACGGCGTTTTGCAACTCGGTGCGCACAGTGACATTGTGAGATACGTCCATGGCGAAGGCGCCAATGCCGATGATGGCTATCAAAACGACTGCAGGAATTAAGACTATGAGCGAGCCGCGGCGTTCTCGGTTCTTAGCGTATATGCGAAAAAACATGTGCGCCTCCTTGAGGAGCATGGCGGTATGACCAGCCTCGGCGAGCTGGCGCTATCTGATGTGACTATTATTGCGCTCGCTTTCCAACAGCAAAATTGGAATCGCGGCGGCGGCTGTGCAAGATCACGCACAAGCAGTGTGTCCGAAGACTTGGAACGCTGACTGCGGGCTGATTTGTCAGGCTGAAACGTCGCCGAAACAATACGACGAATTGTAACCGCGCGTGGTGCGCCTTTATGCGCCGCTAAGTATACGTCGCGGGCTAGTTATGGGGCTCGATGGCCCAGCGCACTTTCTGCATGATGGTCATGATGCCGCCGTTTTCGTCGTTGCTCTGGTTGACCGGCACCATGTGATGTTGCTGGCGCTCGACCACCATCTGGTGCATTTGCACCTCCAGCAGTCGTTGTTGACCGCCGCTCAGCAAGGCGCGTTTATGCAGGTAATTGGCCATGGCTTCGTTGCGCAATTGCTCTTGCAGGCGCATTAGCGACTGCTGCGTGGATACGATTTCCAGCGGATCCGATTGCGGATTGCGAAACAGCTCGTTGAGATGCTGCTGCTGCCTGTGGATTTGCGGCATTTCGTCGGTGTAGTGTCCCTGCCAATCTGATTGCAGAACTTGTATTTGTTGGCTTTGCTGGGGCGAAAGATTCAACCTTTGCCAGTCGACGCCGTGGTGCCTGTGCATGGGGATATCCTGAGCACCGGCAGGCACGCCATAAACCAGTATGATCAGAGCCAAGACGGACTTATTCCGAACGCTCATAGACCACCGCTTCTGCGACATCTGAAGGATCACCTAGAGATTGATCGATGAGATACGCCTCGGCGGTAACTGGTTGCACGTGCGGCGTATGTTGTTGTTGGTAATAGAACAGATAACCGGATGATGCCACCACCCCCGCCACCACTGCTGCGGCAATCGCGGACAATCTTCGAGCCGCAGGCTGCGGGCGTTTCTTTTCTTTGTCTTTGGGCTCGAGCTTGATTACGTTCAAGCGGCCGACGATGCGCGGCCAGAGATTGACGGATTCGGCATCCGCTGGTAGGTAGTTGCTGCGAAGCATGTCGCCGGTTTGCGATAGCTCGTGGAAGTGGCGGGTGCACTCGGCGCATTCGGTGAGGTGCGCAGTGATCGCCCTGTGACGCAGCGTTGCAACTTCGCGATCTATAAAAGCGGACAACTCGCTTTGAATGAGCAGGCAATCTTCGTTGAGCCTTGCTTTTACTGCGGCCCAAACATCAACCTGTATTGATTCCGGCAAGACCAGCCCTTTGGATAGCATGCCGTTGACGCGGGTCAGCTGCTGGAACTTGCGCAGGCACAGCGAGCATTTCTCCAGATGGATGCTCACCCCTTCCTTGGCCGAGGCTATAAGCTCGCCGTCGAGATAGGCCGACAGATCTTCTTGCACGCACTGGCAAACATCGGGTAGTTTGGCGGCAACCTCTTCCCAGATATTCGGCGCCGAATTAGCCACTTGGGCCGCTGTCTTTCTCAAAAGCGATCCGACATGTTTAAAGCGATCGTGCTCGTCGCGACACCCGGCGCAGGCGGATAGGTGGTCGCACAATAAGGACTGTTTGTGCTCTTCGAGTTCGCCATCGACCAGAGAAGAAAGATCTTCCTTGAATTCTGAACAAGACACGACCATCAGCCGGTGACCTCACTCGCACTGCCGCTAAGATAGGGCTGGAGCAGCTCTTGGAGCTTAGTACGGGCGCGCGCAATCCTCGATTTAACCGTTCCCATTTCGGTCTTAGTAAGGAGCGCGATTTCCTCGTAACTCAACCCTTCTATCTCTCTCAGGACGATGGCAGTCCTGAACTGTTCCGGTAATTGAGTCATTGCTTCACGAATTCGGTCAGAAAGTTCGTGGGTTAAAATTCTTTCATCCGGGAGGGTGGAAGTGTCCGGAATGTCCCGTGTGGCTTGCTCTATCGTCTCGTCCGACCCTTCGGCTATTTGTTCGTCCATGGATACCGTCGGTAACCGGCGAGGACGTTTACGCAGTTCATCGTAAAAGAGGTTGGTAACAATCTGTGTAAGCCAGCCACGGAACGACGAGGGATTGCGCAAGTTGTTGATCGAGCGCCAAACCCTGATGAACACTTCCTGCGCCAGATCCGATGTGTCTTGCCAATCCGGCGCCAACTGATAAAGAAGAGCGTAGACCGTGCGTTGATGCCTTTTGACAAGCTCTTCAAAGGCAGCCGGATCGCGATGCTGGCAAGCCAGCACCAGGTCGCGGTCGCTTTTCTGACTGTAAGCTGTGGTCATCTGGCGCCTCGTGGCGTGGGCGTGTGCCCGCTAGTGTTGCAAACCAAAGTTGCCTGGGTGACCAGGCGCTTCTATGGTAACACCCCCCACCGCCGTGCCGCCCGCGCAGCAATTGGACGTATATATTGCTGGATTACGGTCGCGGTTTACTATTTGCTACAGCTTGGGAGCGGGCGCTGCGGCTCCGCCCGGCGAGGTTCATTTTTCCTAACGGGCTCTAACGTCTGAAGACCAAAAGCTGTTAGGATTTTGCCTTGCGTCTCCTGTTGCGCCGTGGCAAGCAGGACCTTACGCCTCATGAAAAATCCAATCAATGGAGAAATGTGCGTGTCTAATCGCTATTTGTTTACTTCGGAATCGGTGACCGAGGGACATCCGGACAAGGTTTGTGACCAGATTTCCGATGCCGTTTTGGATGCTATCTTGACCGCCGACGTCAAAGGCAGAGTGGCTTGCGAATGCATGACGACGACTGGATTGGTCGTCGTTTCCGGCGAGATCACTACGACCGCACAAATCGATGTGCCGGAAATCGTCCGGCGTGTTGTGGCTGAGATTGGCTATGAAGGCGAGCGCGGCGGCGGCTTCGACGCCAAAACTTGCGGCGTCATCACAGCTATCAACAAACAATCTCCCGATATCGCCCAGGGCGTGAACACCGCGCTGGAACAGCGGGGCGGCAAGGGTGACGAGTACGATCAGATAGGCGCAGGCGACCAGGGCATGATGTTCGGTTATGCCTGCGATGAGACGCCCGAATTGATGCCGATGCCAATTTCGGTAGCTCAGCGTTTGGCGCGTCGCCTCTCGGAAGTGCGCAAACTCGGCGTGCTCAAGTATTTGCGTCCGGATGGCAAAACCCAGGTTTCAATCGAATACGAAGATGGGCGTCCGGTGCGCGTCGATTCAATTATCATTTCCACGCAGCACGAGCCGGTGATCGACGGCATCACGGAAAACGACAAGATTCAAAAGCGCATCGCCGAAGACTTGAAAAAATATGTGGTGACGCCGGTCTTCCAGGATCTGGCCCTGAAGCCGGACGACAACACCAGATATCTGATCAATCCATCCGGTCGCTTCGTCGTCGGCGGACCGCAAGGCGACGCCGGACTGACCGGACGCAAGATCATTGTCGATACTTATGGCGGCTACGCTCGGCACGGCGGTGGCGCCTTCTCCGGAAAAGATCCGACAAAAGTCGATCGTTCCGGTGCGTATGCATCACGGTATGTGGCCAAAAATGTGGTGGCGGCCGGTCTTGCCAACCGTTGCGAAGTGCAAATTGCGTATGCGATTGGAGTGGCTCGCCCCGTGTCCGTAAATGTGACTACATTCGGCACCGGAAAAGTTTCCGATGACGAGATCTGCGATCTCGTGAAGAATACTTTCGATCTTCGTCCGGCGGCCATCATTGCCAATTTTGATTTGACGAATTTGCCCAAGCAGCATAGCGGCAAGTTCTATCAGAAAGTGGCGGCTTACGGACACTTCGGACGCACCGATCTCGATCTTCCCTGGGAGAAGCTTGACAAGGTTGAGGCGCTCAAGCAAGCCAAGGCAAAGGTCGCTCATAAATAGAACTTCGTAAGCCAGTCGTCTTCGTCCATGGCCCAATAATCAAGGCTATAATGGCGGGGGCGTGTAATCCACGTTCATTCCTAATTAGTTAAAGGTCCTGTTTCTAAGAGAGATGGATTCCGCACCGGGATATCTCGTTATCCATCCTGGCACGCCAGATCAGTTTCGTGTGCAGCTGGAGGAAGGCAAAGTTCTTGAAATCGGCAGGAAGGCCAATCCGGCCAACGCTTGCCGAGTGGTTTTGGGCGCGCCTGAGGTGTCCGGCAATCATGCGGAAATAAGGCAAGCGCCCGAAGGCTGGACGATTCGAGATCTCGGCTCGACCAACGGCACTCGCTTGAACGGCGATTGGATAACTCCCGGACAGGAATACCTCCTGAAAAACGGCGACGTCATCAAGATTGCCCAAATAGATTTACAGGTGAATCTGCCTAACGACAACGGGCACGCTACGGGCGCATCGCGTCGGGTGCAGCCCGTCGAAGACGAGCATGAAAAAACTCAGTTTCACATCAAGCTAATCAACGCCACCATTCTCGTCGGCGACATTCGCGCTTTCACCGGCTTGATGGAGACGTATTCGTCTAAGCCTGAGTTGGTCATGCACGCGGCGCAGCGCGTCTTCCAAAATCTCACCGACGAGATTCGCAAGGAGCACGGGCAGGTGGAGAAAGTCGCCGGCGATGCCATCATGGCGTATTGGCAGAGTGCCGACGGTGCTGCTCCCAGCGCAAACAATTACGCACTTGATGCTTGCCGCAGCGCGTTGCGCATGCGCAGTCTGGTGCGTGAGATCGCCGCGCGCCCGGAGGCGTGGCCGTTTCCCGGTCATCCTCTGCAGGTTGATGTGGCGCTGGCGACAGGTCCTGTGGCGGCCGGCGTGCTCGGTTCATCTAAAGCTAACCCGGCATTGCTCGGTGATACGGCTAACTTAGCGTTCCGTCTGGAAAAGCTTATTGGCGATGATATGGCCGGTGAAATTATTATTGACGGAGCTACGTACGAGCTTGTGAAAGAACAATTCGAAACCAATTCGCTCGGCTCTTACACCGTGAAGGGACGGCAGCGCCCGGTGGATGTGCATCGCCTGGTAAGTGCGAAGTAAGCGCATGTCCTTTACAGGCAATCTCGAGCGCGCCGTCGGAAAGCTGATTACAGGACGAGTCACAGGATTGGCTCTCGATGATCAAAGCGAGCGCGCGATTGCCGCTGGTATCATATCTGGTGTCACGCTCTTTAAAGACAACGCCCGCGATCTCAATCAATTGTTCGATCTGATATCGCAATTGAATGCCCTGGGCGGCGAAGAGTTTTTGGTGGCGGTAGATCAGGAAGGAGGCGCCGTGCAGCGCTTCGATGAAGTGCTGACGCCTTTGCCTTCGGCGATGGCGCTGGCGGCGCTGAATCATGACGGGCGGGCGTTTGATGCGCTCAACACCGGCGCCCACCAGTTGCGCCTGCTGGGCGTCAACTGCAATCTCGGTCCGGTGTTGGATGTAAACAGCAATCCGCTCAATCCGATAATCGGCACGCGATCTTTCGGCGACAATGTCGAGCGCATAGTGCATCTGGCCCAAATCGCGGCCAGGGCGTCTAAGCAAAATCGTGTGCTTGGCGTTGCCAAACATTTCCCGGGTCATGGTGACACGTTTGAGGATTCGCATCTCCATCTGGCCGTCGCCCGTGGCAACAAAGCAGAACTTAGCGGGCGCGAATTAAAAACGTTTGCCGAATGCCTTGGCGACTTTCCATCCGTGCTCGTTGGTCACGTTTGGGTTCCTGCCTTTGAAGAGGACGCGCTGCCGGCGAGCCTGTCCCGGAAGATGATCGAAGAAGTGCTGCGCGGCGATTTGAAATTCGACGGCTATGTTTTTACCGATGACATGCCGGTGATGAAAGCGATTGTCGATTCCTACGGACTGGAAGATGCCTGTGTGATGGCGATTAATGCCGGCGCCGACAATGTCCTGGTATCGGGTTGCCTAGAGCAAATTCACGCGGTGCATCGCGCCTTGATCAAAGCAATCGATAGCGGACATATAAAAGAGGATCGAGTTGCCCAGGCGCTTGGTCGCCGAAAGTCTGCGTTGGCAGTCACCCGAGGCA
>Ga0134128_10002065_pt1 | contig 25142 bp, 19 predicted proteins | sample KB31754_FD_96462 | JGI IMG/M metagenome (GOLD analysis project Ga0134128, IMG submission 96462) | Terrestrial soil microbial communities with excess Nitrogen fertilizer from Kellogg Biological Station, Michigan, USA - KB3-175-4 | ecosystem: Environmental > Terrestrial > Soil > Unclassified ...
AAAGCACTTGCAGCCCCACCAGGAATTTCACCAATTGCAGTCAGCCAAAAAGCAAAAAAACACATGATTGCAAATCCACCACCGACATTTTACTTTAACATGGCAAGATACTTCAAGTATTATGATGATACCAAAGAAACACCATTTACTCCAGCAATACCATTGCTATACGCATACAGAGAAGCACTTGATATTATTCTAGAAGAGGGAATTGACAACAGAATCAGACGACACAGAGTCTGCTCTGATGCATTGTACAGTGGTTTGAGTACGATGGGACTATCACCATTTGCAAAAGAGGATGCACGTTCTACTGTTGTAATTGCATTAAATTATCTGCAAGGACTAGATGACAAGACATTCCGAGGAACACTCTCTGAGAAATTCAGAGTTCTAGTTGCCGGAGGATTTGGAGAACTAAAAGGCAAAGTGTTCCGAGTCGGTTGCATGGGCGAAGTAAACAAGTATCATGTAATGCGAACCATCTCTGCAATAGAATCCACACTTGGCATGATGGGACACAAGACAAATCCAGAAGCACTCAAAGTTGCTGAAGAAAAACTAAAGGCTCTATAATTTCATGTTAACTTAATATCCTGAACCATTTTGTTCATGTTAACACTGGTCTAAATTATAGGATAATCCCTAAAAAGTTGTCGCATTAAATATTAAAACAAGTTGAAAGTTGGTATAAGCAACTATACTGAGATCACCTATCAAATCTAATATATCAGGCATAACTGATAAGCACACATCTTGAAAGACAATACTACTATTCGAATAGGAAAGGATACTCATATTGATTTATTGAGTGACGGGCCAGATTCAAGAGAAAATTGGTAAAATTCCTACACTTGATGATGCTTTGAAGGAATTATTAAAGAACTATGAGAAGAAAGCTAAGCAATATTTCTAATTTTCCAGAACTCCATAATTTCAAGCTACGAAATAATTTAATGAAATAGACAAAGAATCAATATCATTAAGTAATTCTGACAATATTTTGAATCATGATTGATAATCTTAATGATGCGCTCTATCTATTTTGGGCAATGATAGTAACAATAACATTAGTAATAGTAGCAATCAAACTCATTAATCTTAGAAATAGACATCAAAAAGATATCTCTGATTTACAATTAAAACATCAAGAAAATATTTCAAAATTACAACTACAACATCAAACAGATGTATCAAATTTACATTTACAACATCAAGAATCAATATCTGAATTAGAAAAAACAAAACAGTCCAAAGCATATCAAGCTGGTCAAAATTTCTCAAGAGGTGATATTAATCAGGTTCTGGGAACTATGTCCTTACTAACTCAATATGATGAAATTATACTACTTTCTACTACTTCAAAACAATCATCGATAGATTTGATTGGTGTAAATGCAGATGTAATGGATATTATAGAAATCAAAAGTGGTAACACTTTAACAAAAGGTGAGAGACGAGTTAAAAAATTGATAGATGAAGGTAAAATTCACTATAGAATAGTAGATGCAGAGCTACCTGTAGATTTTAAAATTGAAGATAGAGATAACAATAACAAAGATGTTGGTAAATAGACTAATGCCAGTAATGTACAATCTTTAAAACAATCCTGATGGTTTGAAATTAAGTGAAAAAAGAATTTTTAGAAGATTATGATGCAAAAGAAAATAAAGCACTAGAAAAATTTGAAAAAAGAGCAATCCAAGAAGGAATCGAAAAGGTAGGAAGATTTCCTGATAATTCTCGTTTTAAAATCATTAATGAACCAATTGTGCATTATGATCGTTCATGTGTAGTACTTGACAATGATAAAGTTTGGACACAGATTCCATTTGCAGGTACATTAATGATCTCCCTTTTTCCAGTATCTAAAGAAAACATGCTTCCTGTAAACGGTATTGATCCCAATGATATACCAAAATTAATGGATTTAGCTAAAGAAACAGGAAAAGTACAATTCGGGTTATCTTCATCACCTCTTGCCTATGAGAAACTAGATCATTTGGAACCAATATTCACTGAATTTAACCCTCCACGTTTTGGAAAAATTCCAATAGACATTATTGATCCAAAGACTCATGAGAAAGGACTGGACGAATTCGATACACTCGCCTCAATTTCTTTTTATGAAAAATTGCAAAAATATGTAGATGAAATGGGAGAAGGTACACAATTTTTTGAACAACTGAGAAATAATAGAGGTGGTATGTTTGCAGATCTTCGATTATTGAAAATGGATGACATTGCAGATGAGATTGTAAATTACATTATAGACGATCCTGTGAAGGCAAATGATATGTTAGGAACCTATATGATAGCAACTACTCCTTTGTTTGATGCACTTCATGCATACAACAATGTAAGTCTAACAAAAATGAGAAAATTTAATGTTCCTTCATACGGGAATACTCCGATTAGATATCCCGTTGAAATAGGTAAATTTTTAATGAAAAAACTTACTTTCTTACCGCCGACTTATGATGCCTGCATTGATGTCATAGGACATTATAAACAAAATGATCTCTACAAAATACTTGAATCACTTGACAAAGGTGTAAAAAATCGATCAGAAGACTCGATCATAAAAAATAGCACTGAATTGAATACGATCATGGATAATGTGTGGAAAGATGCAAAAAAACTCAGGATACAAAAAGAAGGAATACAAAATGGAATAAGTGTAGTATTAGGATTCATAGGTGAGATGGCAACTTCAACACTTGGTGGGTTTGGTGGGCTCTTGGCTGGACTAGGATTTAATGTTGCTGACAGAATGCTTGAATTAAGTGATAAATCTTTAAGTCAAAAAATCACCAATATGTTAAACAGGAATTATCTAGTCAACATTTATGACTTTCAAAGAAAATCTTCTCTTCCCTCCTAAAAAGTTGTATCTCTGTGATAAATTATACTGGTTATTTTAGAATCCAATCTAGGAATAAATTACTAGTTCCAGATTTTGCAAAATTCAAAAAATTCTCATAATCATCAAGATATACTACTTTATTCATTCTATGTGGTCTTGTTAGTATTTGAAGATAGGGAGATTTGTTTTCAGGTGTTTTTGTAGATAGATCGAAGTACACTCTAATTATTTTTTTAGATTGTAACATGCGTGGCTTTGTTATTAATTCTAGAATTTCATTATCTGCCCATTTTGTAAAGAAGGTAAACTTTTTCTCATTGGAGTTTCTTTCTTTACTCACTTCTATAAGAAATAGGTACTCATTCCAGGTAAAAAGTGAGTCAATTTCTCCTAGATACTCCTGTGGTGATTCTCCTCTTCTTACATTTGCATCTACAAAAGTCAAGCCTAAATCTAGCAAAAGATTTGCCACATTACGCTCTTCATCATTATTCATTTCAGCAAATTTCTTTTCTATCTCAGGAGTTTTCATTCTTCTTCTAGAGTCTACCTGTTATTCAAGTTCTTTATTACATCATTTACAATTCTTTTGATATGTTCAAGAAATTTTTCACAAACAGTAATCACGTCCTCATCAGTATTTTCACTAAAAAATTGCCATGTACGTACTTGAGGCATTCTATCGCCAGTGGTTATCTCTCCGGTAGTTGTATCCTTCCATATTGGTGTGAGTCCAATTTCCAACCGAATATTGTTTTCGGGCTTTACAGTGTCCTTATGAACACTAAAATTTCTTCTTGCTACCAAGAAACCATAAGATTTTTCATTTCTTAATTTTATCCTTTCATCAATATACCAGTTTATGAATTTGATTGCATCTGTATTTTTCATCTCGTTTGCTTTATCTCTAAAGTTCTTGGTAGTAACATACTCTAAGTTAAAACCAAATTTTTTGTTATAATCTTCTAACAAATGTTCTAAGATGCTGTGAGATGAACTCAGAAAATTACTTAAAATATGACTAAAATCTTGATCTGAATTCGAACCTTTTAGTTTATCAAGATTATATTCAGCTTCTTTGATTTTATCATTGGCTGTCATATATTGTTGAAGTCAGTTCATAAGAAATACTTTGCGACAAATTATTCTTAGGTAATTCTAGGGAAGATTCAATCATAGTTTTATCTGAGAAGGAATATTTGTATTTAGTATAATAACATGACACAAAAAAAAGACACAATATCAAATCTCAGAGATGAAGGAATTGGTTTTAAAATACTAGCTGCTAAATTTTTCCTAGAAAAAATTCCTTCAATAGTTCCATTGGAGGTTAATGTAGAAGAGAGACTACACGCGGAGATAAACATAGAATCCTTTCTATTTTTTGCAATCGGTGCAATAGACTTACTATATAAAAAAATTAATGAAAAATTGAATTTACCACTCCCAGCACATGCAGTAAAACTAGGTACATTGACTAAAGAATTGAGAAAAGTAATAGCAAAAGAAAACTCAGAAATGGCAAAAAAACTGTTAAATGAATTCGCTTTATATACAAAAGAGCCAGAATATGTTTTAAAAAAAACAACAAAAGAAATTGCCTCACAATATGCTGAAGACAATTTGAACGGCGTTATGGGTTTAGAATTCTGGACTAGATTTGAAAATAGAAACGGTGAATGGTTTGAACATTTATGGAACAGAAAGAATAGTTCATTATGGGAATTAAAAGAATTAAGAAATTCTACTACTCATGGAACTATTCTCAGTCAATCTAGAGAACAAATCAATAAACTTTCTCGAGATGGTATAGGATTAAAATTAACTCGTAACGTACAAAGTCATCATGATAAATATTTCATACTTGATCCACATGAATATTTTGTAAAATCTCTTGAAATAGTTATTGAGTATATTCTTAAAATAGAAAAGATCTTAGATGGAAAAGAAAGTTAGAAAGAATCAGTAGATAAAATTACATAAACAGATTTTCAGGCTGCAGGGTTTTTAATCTGGATTTAGAAAAAAATTATGCTACGCGTATATCTGTCACATATTTTCTTAGCCAATCTCCTATAGTGCCTCTTCCTTCAATTTCTTTCCTTAATTCAGCATCTGGAAAATTATCACTTAGGCTTGAATTACATTGTTGACATGTAAGGTAAAGATTGTCTGGGTGATCTTTTCTATCTAACAAAAATGTGAAAGAACGGGTCCATTCTTGCGATACAATATGGCCAAAGGCTATTTTCCGTTGATCTAATTTTTCAAACTTGATGTGGTTGCACAAGGTTCCAGGACATGAATATCCCATTTTTTGAGCCCATCGTTTGAGTTTTCTTCCTTTTTCAGATGAGTTAAGTCGTTCAAATGACCATTCTCTTGCTAGGGATACTGGTAGTTCTGTTCTGGTATCAATATGACTTTCAGTTTGGTTTAGAGAACGTATGAGATTAATGATATTATAAGCATCAGATCGATTGATTAGTTGTAATGTCAAAGGATTGTGTAAGGAACTACCTAAATTCTTTAGATCCTCATCAAAATTAATTATTTTTGCTGGAGACGCAATAAAAATAAGATTAGAAGAATCATTTGCACGATATTCAAACCACATGACGGCAATAACTACAAAAGGAATTTGTAATTTTTTACTTAAAAACTGACACCATCTATAGCGTAACATTCCTGTTGCATCTGATGGGGGCTGATAAGTGAATCGCCCCAAATCATCCAGATTGTCATCATAATTACCTTCTACATGTCTTACAAATGACACAAGTCTTTGATTTTTACCTAATTCTACACCTTGTTGTATTGATTGAAATAATCGCAAGTTTTTGTTATTGGGGATTAACTGTGCACCCTCATTGACAAGAGTATCGGCATCAAATTTATTTAGAATGTTTGATCGTAGATCCCAAGCTGATCTGAATGATTTAGGAGATGAACAAAATAAAATTAATTTTTCTAGTGCATCAAAATGATCGATGAAATCTTTGGAGATTGCTTTGGTAATTCCAGTAGAGCATATAGTATGAAGTGCGTTTCTAATGTGAGCTTGTTTAACATTAACTGGTTTTGGTTTACCTTTGGCATAATACGTATTTTGAGAAATTTCAGATATAGCACGATTATTGAATTCGTTAACTGCATCTTCTATCAGAGATTCAAGCTTGTTGTTCATAATTTATCACTTGTACTTTCCTTTTCCAGGCATCAAATGTCGTATTCCTCCCTCTGGTTCTACAACATCCCCTTTTCTTCTAGGTATGAGATGAATATGACAATGATTGATTGTTTGTCCGGAGTCAGTCCCGTCATTAATTCCGACATTAAATCCAGTTACCGTGAGATCCTTTTTCGATATGGTCTTTTTCATTTCAACAAGTAACGCTATACATGCTTTGTATTCTGCAGTTCCAAGATCAAAGAAAGACTGTACATGTCGTTTAGGACAAACAAGTGTATGATATTTTGTTACAGGATACTTGTCTTCAATTGAAAATGCCAAATCATTACTCTTTTTCGATAATGAGATTTTACAGAATATGCATTTCTTGTCATTGTCTTCATACAGATTTTTCCATGGTCTAAAATCTGTATCATCAAGATCTCTTTTCTGAGAATTACATGTATAACATAAAGCTTGTAGATTTTCAGGAATTGTTTTTCCTCCTTTATTTCGTGGAGTTATGTGATCAACATCTAATGCTTTTTCATCAGCCGAGATTCCACATAGTTCACATCGGAATTTTGCTTTAGATAATATCTGATATCGAAGAGATCCAGGAACTTCTCTAGAATCTAGTGCTCTATGAGCCCAGATCTTTTTTCCGCGTTCTATCTCATATTTTTTGATTTTATCATTACAAAGTTTGATTAACTCAGATCTTTGCTCACTAGTAATATCTGATAAATTCAAAACGAATACGTCATCGGCATAGTCTACTATTCCATATTTTTGTAGAACTTTACCTGACATTCCTTTTGTAATTTGTTCATAATATTCAATCTGGCTTTCATCTTTGGCAAGAAATGTTTCTGCTATTCTTCTAACAGACACTAATCCTTCATTCTCTAGTAGAGTCTTAATCATCAGTGGCTGGTAAATATGCTGCATACGCATCTTTTTTTCAATAAAATCTCGTAATTCTTTAAAATCCATAATTTGTTCTTATGATATTACAAATACAAAAGGATCTGCATTTTAGTGCAGGATGGGCTTGTCTAATCTTAAATTAAGCATAATCTTAGATATCTTGGTTGTAATGAAGAATCAGAGTTATAACTGAAACGATGATGTAAAGGCATTTGTCTGAGCAACCTAAAATTTAAGATAATCAGTAATGATTGAACCTCTACTTTTCAGTAGATTCTCTTGTTCCATTCTTATCGACAACAAGAATGTCAATACCGTCTCCGCTTGCATTATCTCTCATTATTGCAGATTTTATTGACTTGACTGCGAGTTTTACTGCATCCTGTTCACTCATCTTTGGTTTGAATTCTGTGTCCAATACTCCTAGTGCCATTTCTGCCCCAGTTCCAACTGCTGCATAATCATCTGGTAAAACAGAGCCTAATGGATCCAATGTGTAAAGAGCTGGTTGTCCATCTACGCCACCAACTATTACCTGTGTCATGAGCGGATAGTATCTACGTTCATACATCAAAGATGACATCATCTTAGCTACAGAGTTTGGAGGAATTTCACGTTTGAGTTCCATTTTTCTAATCTTTGTCATTGCACGCATCTGCATTGCTAAAACCTGCATATCTGCAACCATTCCAGCACAGCATGCACCTACAAAGTCTGTAATCTTGAATGTCTTTTTGGTAGTTTTACTTACTACGAAATTACCATAAGCTATTCTTCTTTCACTTGCCATAACAATGCCGCCATCATAGGTGATACCAACTGCTGTGGCTCCTGGCATGTACATATAGGCCATATCTGAATGGTCTGACGAGTACAATAAAGGCCTTTCTGTACATTTGCTATGGGTTACTATTACATATCTTAATGTTAAATAATGCATTTTTACTGAATTGATATCAAATGCGAAAACCTCCAACAGGAAGTTCAGAGGCACTTACCACAAGAAAATTTTTAGAAACTTTGGAAAAAAAACAACGTTGGACCAGTAAAGAGATTCTAGAGGAATTACTTCCGAAATATACTGCCTATGACAAAGACGGTCTTGATCATAAAATCAGGCACATTTTGTCATACCTCACCAAAGAAGAAAAAATTGAAAGGATTAGTAGAGGAATTTACAAAATAGTTTCAACATAATAACAAAATTTTAATACATTCTAGAGGTGGATTGAGTTATGGGCGGAGGTTTTGCTGACATAGTACGTAAGGCATTTGAAAATGGTGAGCCTATTACACTGACAGAACTTTATGATGTTATTTCAAAAAACCCCGATGCTAAAGTAGAACCTGCCAACTTGAAACATCGTGTAAGAAGTGCCATCTATTCATTACAGAAAAGTAAAGAAGTTGTACGAGTAGGCGGAACCACATACAAAAAAATAGATAAAAAGAAAAACCAATAATTACGCAATATTTTTCTGAAGACTTACTTTCTTATTCAAATCAGTTCTAAGTTTCTTTGCATCCTTTCTTATAATGAATTTAATATCAAGATTAGAAGTATTTCCTACTAGTTTCATTTTCTTTTTAATAATATCTTTTAATTCTAGGTCAATTTCATATCCTACTGCATTTCTTCCCATTTCTGCAGCTACTTTCATGGTGGTTGCCGAACCCAAAAACGGGTCTAATATAATTTCTCCATGATAGCTATACAACATAATCAAGCGTCTTGCAATTTCATCAGGAAAAGCTGCAATACCTTCTTCCAACCTTCCTTTTTGTGGAAGAACGTTTGTAATGTTCCATGTATTCAAGTAAAGATCACCTTTGTTATAGTCAATAACATCGATCTCTGATCTCTTCAATGCTCTAGAAGACATTTCTTTTCTGTCTTTGTACTCATAAATCCCATTTTGAAATATCAGTATGCTTTCTTGGATGTTATCAGGATAATAGTACATGGGATAAGGGTGTTGTAATAATACGCCACTTCTTTTACTTATTCTGACATATCCTTTTGGTTTTAACCACGTTATTCGTTCTCTATATCGAAATCCCGCGTCCACAAAAATTTTAGTTGTATCTGCTACTATGGGAAATTTCTCTCCTTTTACTAGCATATCATCAGTTACAAGCGCTACAATCCTACCTGGAGCAACTTTCTTTTTTAGTTGAGATGCAAGATTTCTTAGTAGACTAAGATATTCCTCATAACTTCCAAAAAGTCCAGGATAATCAAATGGTGCATTATAATACGGAGGAGAAGAAACTACTAGCGAAATCTCACCGTCTTTTAACTCCTCTATATTTTCTGCACTGCCAAAATAAACTCGATAATCTGGAATACTATCAAATTTTTTCATGCTGATTGGTCTGATACAATTTTTTTATCTTATTAGAGTGTTGGTTACAGATTTACTCACTATGGATGTGAAATCATTCACCTGAAAATTTTATAGATGTTGCCATCTGGGTAGATTCAAACTTTACACGCATATCTAATATTTTTTCATTACCTGATAAAATTCTAATTTTATCATTTCCTTCTTTTTTAATCTCAAGCTTAGTATTCTTTCTAGATAAAGGATCTTCTACACTTGCAGAATAATTACCATTTGTTCCTCTTCCAGTAACTATGACATACCTTGGATTCATTTGGTTTGAATTCATCCATTTTTCTTTGATGTAATTCCATATTTGTTCATCAGAGTATTTGCATAGTTTTTCAAAAATTCGATCTCTAATACCTTTAAAGACATTTTGTACAAAAACTGAATTGCAGATATTTGTTTCATAAAATTTCATATTATTCTTAAACCACTTCTTACGTTGAGCCCTAACTTTAGGAATTTGCTTAAACTTATCAAGCATTTTTTGTTCCTGTTCTTGAAAAGCAATACTAAGTTGAATATCTAGTTCCTTCTCTACAGTACCTAATCCCTTATTTTTGAAAGGAATTCTTCCTTTAGCTTTCCCAGATTTAGCAGAAAATCCTAGAAATTGACCTGTTTTCGTTTTTACCAGTATGTCTAATGGATTATAATCCAAATCTACTGTATATCCAACGACCTTTGAAATCATAGCTGAATCTTGCTTTGGCCACCATTTTTTCAGTATGTGTGAATATCCGTTATTTTTTGCCCAATCTATTGCTACTTTTGCCATCTCCTTTGCGCGTGCATCTTGATCAAAGTGCTCTTGTGGGGAGATACTTTTTCTTTTTATTTCATATTCTTTGCGTACTCTTGGTGAATCATCAAAATCATTCCAACTGCTTGTTAGATAATATCCAAATAGAATTTCATTGACATCTGCTGCTACTGACTGAGAGTTTCGGGTTTTCTTTATGACCATGAAAACCACTCAGATTTGATGTTATTCACATAGGATTATCTTAAAATAGATTAACACCCTATTAGGAAAAAACTCAATACCATATACTCAAATTTTTTTACAACAACTATGGACTAGATATGTCATTACTTAGAATGAGTATTTCTCTAGATTTCTTATTGGATGACATACCGTATGTCCACTTTGGTGTCTTAATTCTATAACCTTTGTACAGGTCACGAATCTCTTCAGATTCATTATATGATAAAATCCATTTTTCTCTTTTATGAAGTAGTCTTGCTAATCCTTCATGATCAAAGTCTCGGTGTAGGTCTCCTTTTCTTCCATAAAGTTTATTCTCGATTAGATACGGTGGATCCAGATACAATAGAGTACCTTTATGCTTTGATATTGATTCTTTAAAATCCCTCATATTTACAGTTAAATTTCGAATTCTAAATTCTCTAATTCTATCAACTGAGGATTTTGTAAATCGAGGATTATCATGTGGTCCGCCTGATGCCATCCCTCCAGATAAAGTAGAGCCTGAAAAAGATGTTCTATTTAGAACATAAAATAACGTTGCCCGTTCGAGTTTATTTTTAGATTGAATGTGGACTTTTTGCAATTTGTAAAAATCTTCTTTTTTTAATGGTCTAAATTTTTCAATCTCATCGGCTAATCTCTCAGGATCTTTAAGTAAACACTGCCAAAAATCTACTAATGGTTGAAAGATATCGTATCCATATACTCTGATACCTTTTTGTGCACAATAGATCTCAAATGATCCTCCTCCAAAAAAAGGAGAACACAATTTTTGAGTATTTGATGGAACATATTGAAATAATTTTTCAACAGCTCTTGATTTACCACCTGGATAACGTAAGGGTGATTTCACCATGACTTTGGTAGCAGTTTTCTTCACATTGATCACTTTGTCTCTTGAATTTCGGGCATTATTAGACATAATGATAACAAATTAAGAAAGAATAGACCGGTACAATCGATAATTAGGATCAGTTTTATCTAGTGCCTAAATGTGAACATAAAACATTGCCATCATTAATTCGAGACATTATCGTTGATGCTATAAAAAAAGATGCAGTAGGTCCATATCAAAAAGATGAAATTTTTCCAGGATCGATGAGACCTCAAAGTAAGTATTTCAGTGGAGTTCTATATCCAATCCAAACTCCTATGAAAGATGAGGATATTGAAAATCCTACTGCTCCGACTTCTTCAAATGAAGATGTTGTAGATAGCGATAAAATTCCAATTAATGTGGGTACAAAACCCAGTTCTTTAGGGCTAACCTGTCATGTGCCATTAAACCAGAAATCAATTTTAGTAAAAATATCGTATGGACGATACTTTGGCGTAGTTAAAAAAGATGAAATTTTAGGTAAGGATGATAAAAAGAACACAGAATCAACAAAAACAACTACAAAACAAGAACAAAAAGATGATGTAAAAGACGATGACACCTCTGGAGGCACGAAATATGATTTTTGGGAAAGAAAAAATTATGAAGAATCTAAGGAAATTTTTTTGGAAGGAGAAGAACCCGGTAGAATTAGAATTGATCAAGATTTCTACTTGCGTTATTTTTTTAAACGACATGTCAACGATGGTTATTTAACTCTCAGTGTTTTTTTAACAAATGAAAAAAAGATTGAAATTGGAAAGTTCATTGAAGACATAAACTGCATATTTCAACCGGAAATAAAATTAGTTTCCTCTGATGGTTCTAAGATTTTTATGAATATATCTAGAATAACAGAAAATAAAATCCAAAATGTTGATCTAGATGAAAAAATCAATCTATTTCTTTTTAGAAAAAAGAAACATTTTGCACAAGGACATAATTGTTCAGTTAAATGGAATTTGAATGAATCTGAGGAAAGTACTGATTGGATTCAAACAACATACGTTCCTGAATTTACAATACCACAAATCAAACCTGTGGAACCCACTCCAGAAATTAAAAAATCCCTAAACATGAGATTTCTTTCAGAAATTAAAATATATTCACAGTATGCAACAATTTTGCAGCCAATTTTTGATGGATACAAAGAATGGATAGATAATTTAGAAAAAACAAGAGAGACTTGGATTCAGACAAAAGGTGCACCTAATGAAGCAAAAGAGATGAGATTTGTAACCATGCGTGATGACGTGCCTAAAAACCAGATTCAAATGTGTAAAGACGCACTTGCAAGAATTCAAGGAGGTATTTCACTAGTATCTAAAGATCCAGATATTGGAGAAGCTTTCCGTTTTGCAAATGAAGTAATGTTAGAACATATCTCACATTCCGAATGGGCAAAGAAAAATCGTGAGAAACTAAAGCGAGGTGAGGCAATAAACCAGAATAGTCCTAATGAAAATCCAGAATGGAGACTTTTCCAGTTAGCCTTTCTGTTACTGAACATAGAATCAATTTCTGATCCTACGTCAAAATATAGAGATGTTGCAGATTTACTTTGGTTTCCAACTGGTGGAGGAAAGACCGAAGCATATTACGGAATAATCGCTTTTACAACTGGACTTAGGAGACTAAAAAATAAAGATGCCAAAAATTTGGAAGAACAATTGGATAGATATGGAATAACAGTGATTATGCGTTATACATATCGATTATTAACACTTCAACAGTTTCAGAGAGCTTCTACTCTAATGTGTGCATGTGAATATGTACGATTAAAAAATGATGAAAATAGAAAAAAGTTTGGAGACCAACCCTTCTTAGTAGGTCTATGGGTAGGACACGACACTACGCCAAATTCTTTTGAAGAGGCAAAAGAAAAGATCGATAAGATAAGATTATTAGAAAAATCAGGTAAAGGAATTTTAGAGAATGCAACCAATCCAGTCCAATTATTAAATTGTCCCTGGTGTGGAAGAAAACTTACTGCAGAAAATTATCTATATGAATATGATTATAATGATCCTGCCAAACTTCAGCCACGAAGAATAAAAGTCAAATGTCACAAAAACTGCTTTTTTGGAATACCCAATGACGAAGAACGCGTAATACCAATTGTTTTGATAGATGATGATATACGAAATTTACGACCTGCACTTCTTTTATCTACAGTAGATAAGTTTGCACAGATCTCTTGGAATTGGAGATACTCTACACTTTTTGGAAATGTCTCACAATATTGTCAAGAGCATGGATATAGACCAGGTAATGTATCAAATCAAAATAAACAAGGTGATAGATGTAGTCACGAGAGAAGTCCTATACATTTCACAAATGGTCAAAAAGTACCGCTTAAGGTGGTAGAAATCCATAGAAAATTGGCTCCTCCTGAATTAATTATTCAAGATGAATTACATTTGATAGCAGGTCCTCTTGGAACTCTAACTGGTCTTTATGAAACAGCTGTAGATATCATGTGTACAAGGGAGATAAAAGATAAGACAACAGGCGAGATCATAAAAACCAAACCCAAGATTATTGCATCTACTGCTACAACCAAGAGATCAGATGTTCAAATGAAAAATCTTTTCAACTCAACGCAAACACGTGTATTTCCTCCTCAGGGATTTGATTTTGGTGAATCATATTTCGCCCAAGTAATACCAGTTAGTGAGAATAGTCCGGGAAAATTACATTTAGGAATTTGTGCGACGTCAATAGGTGGTTATGCTGTAGATTCAAGAATTTCTGCATGTATATTAAGAAAAATAAGACACATACGAGAAAATAAAAATAATTATAATTTTTATGGAGAAATTCTGAGTTTTACCGATGACGAAATAGATCCTTACTATACTCTAGTTGGATATTATAATACAATAAAAAATTTAGGCGCAGCTGTTAGAATGTATGAAGATACCATTCCTGATTACATGGATATAATTCGTAAAACCACTGAAGAAATGTTTGATACAGTTAATGTTGCTCCTAAAGAAGAACGTAGAAATCTAGAAAAAGATGAGCTTACTGGAAGAATAAGTCCTTCTCAAATTCCGATTATTTTGGACAAAATAGAGACAAAATTGGGAGAAGGCGAGATACTAGATGCGTTACTTTGTACTAACATGCTTTCCGTAGGTGTAGATGTAAGTAGACTTGGAATTATGGTTATCAACGGTCAACCAAAAAGTACTTCTGAATACATACAAGCTTCCGGAAGAATTGGAAGATCTGAATCAAAGAGAAAGCCTGGTCTAGTCATAACCAATTATACATACATCAAACCTAGAGATTTATCACATTTTGAAAACTTCATACAATTTCATTCTACGTATCATAAATCGGTAGAGGCTGGAACATTAACTCCATTTTCATCAAGAGCTAGGGATAGGGGACTCTTTGGAGTATTTGTTGCTCTAGTGAGATTAAATAATTCATTATTATCGGAAGATCCAAAGAAATTTGATCGTGCAGATACAAGAGTAACTACAATTTGTCAAGAAATAAAGACCAAGATCTTGGATAGAATTGAAAAAATAGATCGTTCTGAGGTCGAGCAATCAGATGAGCAAATCGCCAATTTTATCAAAAAGTGGTATGTGGCAGTTGAACAATTTCGAAAATGGGGTCAAGGTAGTAAGACACCAAATTTGACATATAGAAAAAATCCAATATATCAGAAAAATGATGAAGGTACATTCTATCTACTTAATTCTACTAGAGATAATTATGATGAAAATCTCTTTGTGATCCCAGAATCACTCAGAGAAGCTGAATCTGAAATTCCATTGTACTATTCATCGCAATTCTCGGAGGAAGATGAATAATTGGTAGACATTGGAACGTTAAGACCAAGTCAGCTTGTTACAACATTTGGTCCAGGTTCATTAGTTAATCTGCAAAATGATTGTGTTATGGTTTTAGGTTTACAATTTTGGCCAAGAGATACTGAAGATAAATCGTATTTTAAGAAAATAACACATCAGTATCTGTCTAATCAGTTGGGAGTGGATTATTTTAAAATGCCACTTTCTGATAAAAAAGAATCAGCAATTCCGTGTGTTTCATTTCCACAGTGGGGAGTATGTCAGAATCCTAAATGTAGTATATTACAAAAACATGGTAGTATTGATAAAACTAAGAAAGGGTTTTTCTGTAAGTTTTGTGATGAAAAAGACCTTCCACTATTTGCAGCAAGATTTGTTCAGATATGTGATAATGGACATATTGATGAATTTCCATGGGTGAGATGGGCACACATACGAGAACAAAAGGGAAAGATTGGAGGAGAAGTTTGTGCAAAATCTAAAGAAAACCCAAAATTAAGATTCTACACCACCAAAAAAGGAACTAGTTTATCAGACTATGTTGTAGAATGTGCCCACTGTGGCGTATCTAGTAGTTTAGGAGGCGCCACTGATGTTGATAAGTTTCAGAGATTGGGCTTAACAAAGTGCTTTGGAAGACAACCCTGGATAGGAAGAAATGACAAGAAGATATGCAATGCAAAACCCTATGGAGCACAGACTAGATCTTCAATGGTTTACTATCCTGCAGTTGTAACCTCACTTCTCATTCCAAGATGGCTTCATGATGTTGATGTAGTTTTGGATAAAGATGATGGAAAAAATGCTCAGCGCATTAGACAAGATCGAGAAGATGGAAAAGATTTCAAAGATATAGTTGAATGGCATAAAAATGGAATATTTAAAAAATTATTTGATGAAGGAATAAACACTGATGAAATAATAGAGAGATTAAAATTAAGATTTGATAATACTCATAATGAAATTTCAACAGAGGGTCAATCTCTTGAAATTGAATTTGATGATTTTTCATCTGTTACAGATATAATAAAAAGACCTGGTGAAGGAGATCTCAAAGTTCACATAGAACCAATAAACGTGGCAGGAACAAGTCTTAAAGAATTCAATATTGATTCTCTAATGAAATTTCATCGTCTAGTTGCTATCAAAGTTTTACGAGGATTTACTCGAGGAACACCATTAGATCCTTTTGCATCGGAAGAAACTGTACAAAAGAAAGATCCGTTTCGTCGTTTAAGTTCAAAAAATCAAAGAGATGCGCAAACTGGAGAATTGGTGCCAATCAAATGGCTTCCGGGAGTTGAAACAAGAGGAGAAGGGATATTTTTCAAATTTAATGAAGAAAAACTACAGAAATGGGAAGAAAATCCGAAAGTTCACGAGAGAGCAAAAACATTAGTAGAAAGTTATGCTGATAGTATGAAAGCGCAAGATAGGGCAGAAGTAGCAAATATTCTCGAACGTTTTCTATCACCTCGCTATCTTTTATTACATACTTTTTCACATTTACTGATTCGTGAGATGTCTTATGTTGCAGGATATAATGAAGCATCTTTGGCTGAGAGAATCTATTGCACCTCAAACTCTACAAATAAGCGAAATGGAATTTTAATTTACACCTCAAGCATGTCATCGGAAGGAAGTTTAGGTGGTCTTGTTAGATTGGGAGGACTAGATAAATTTCCTAGAATAGTAGAAGATACGATAAAAAGAGCTCAAGTATGCTCAAGGGATCCATTATGCATAGAGACTGATCCTGTAAAATCAAAAATGGAGAGAATATCTTCAGGCTTACAATTAACTGGTGCAAGTTGTTATTCTTGCACATTATTGCCTGAAACCAGTTGCCATAACTTTAACAATTTACTTGATAGATGGATGTTAATCGACAAAGACTATGGGTTCTTCAAAGATCAAATAAAAGATTAGATATGAAAGAAAGAATTCGTGCTAATCTAGAAAATTTTGTTAAGAACATATCTGTAAATAAAGTTAAAAGATTTTCAATAGCCTTAGAACAAGGCGATATTTCTCTTTCTGATGATTTTTTTAAAATCAAAAATTTCTTAAATTTGGATTCTAATGAAGCCAGATATTTTGAAAAAATAATGAATAGTTTTACAAATTATAATGAACTATTACTTTGTTTAGAACTTGTTTACGATTTACATGCTTTGCAAAAAAAATCACATCAAAATACGGTATTAGTGTGGACAAGTCCAATAAAATTTCATGAGAAAATAGATCAAACTCAGCCAGTATTTGAAGAGATGATAAACAATTCTCGCTATTCTATAACTTTTGTAGGATATGCAATGGATGAAAAAAATCTAACAATATTCGATGCCATCAAAAAAGCAGCAAAAGAGAGAAGTGTACACGTAAAGATAATTTTTGATACTGCTAATAAAGAACGAATAATGGGTAAAGTAACAAAATCTCCAAAAAATATCATTGAAAAAATCTGGGGTGATATTGTACATTTTCCAGAAATATACACTTATGAAGATAAAAAAGGTCGAAGTAGTTTACATGCAAAGTTTTTGGTAATAGATTCAGAGGAGATTTTTGTAACATCTGCGAATATGACCGGAAGGGCAATGAATAGAAATCTGGAAATGGGAATACGCCACAAGGGTTCAATTGCAAAGGATGCAGAAGAGTTACTAGATCTTCTTATAGAGCAAAAAATTTTGGTGAAGATTTGATTTGGTAGATATATTTGATTTACCATCAGAAGTTGATCCAAAGCAAGCATTAATTGAAAAATTTTCCAAATGGTGGAATGAAGATGAAATTAAAGACGAGATATTGCCAGAAATTGTTCCAAAATATATTAAAGATTCAGTAGTAGGTACATTGAAAAATTTTCCCGCTGAACAATCCTTGAAGCCAAATAATTTTGTTGAAATACTGTATCAATTTGTTGGTCCTAATTTTCTAGTACATGAAGAAAAATATACCCGTATGAAATTCTTAGATTTGATTCTTAAAAAGAAAGTTCAGGAAGACCCTTCTTTTGAAAATCGCTTTTTGGGTTTTATTACATATAGTACTACTGGAGATAGTGGCAGGTGTAAGGTATGTAACAAATCATGGGATGAGGAGACGCCCGTCTACAAAATATCAGGATTACAATCTCAAATAATGTGTAAAGATGAGGAATGCCTCAAAAAACAGCGAAGGGCTGGTATCCCAAAGATTTCGAGTTCTAATTTTTTCGATTTCTTGGAAGATTTCAAAGGAGGATTTTCTTATAAAAAATTATGTAAAAACATAATTGAGGAGTTTGGTTTTCCTAGAACTGTTGATTATAAATCAAGTAATGTTATTCCACTTCTTCCAGATAGAATAGAACCATTAGCAACAATCACACCATTGTATGATTATCAGTTTAGAATAGGTCAAAAAATAAGAGATATGCTTGTAGATTATAGTAGGGAAACATCTAGAGCGCTTGTTGTATTGCCAACTGGTTCTGGTAAAACTCGCACAGTAGTTGAAACTCTGATTGACTGGTTAGGAGAAGGTAAACCAGGAATGCCAAATTCAAAATTCATAGTTTGGATTGTAGACAAAAAAGAATTATGCAAACAAGCATTCGATACTTTTGCCGAAGTATTTCGCAGTAGAGGTAAAAGAGACACTAGTCTTTACATTCACCCTATTTGGGAGGACAATCCCAAGAACATACAAAATATTCTTTACAAATATTCAACATCCAAAGACGATGCAGGAGAAATAGGTGAAGAAAACGGTATAATCATTGGGTCAATACAGTCTTTAAACAAAATATCTCAAATGGAAAATAACGGTGATCTTCCTGAACTTGGAAAATATACTTCAATAGTAATCATAGATGAAGCGCATCATGCAATCCCGTCTAATACTAGTTATAATGATGTTCTAAAGGCGTTAGGATTCAAATTTAAAACAACAAAGGATGAAGATATTCATCCATATCAAGCTCGTCTACTAGGATTAACTGCTACTCCATTTAGAGGAGAATCTGAACAAAGTGGTAAAACTAATGATTTGCTAAATAGATTTGGTGGTAAGGCAAGAATATTGTGGCCTTACATTTCCGAAGGCACAGATAAAAAGAATATTTCACCTCATGCTCATGTTGATGTTCAAAAAACAGCCTTTGTGGGTGAACGAGTAAAAATTTACGGCGATAGATCGTATGATCCGGATGGAAGAATAAAGAATTATTTTTTTGAGATCACTAAAATTCCGCATGCAGAAGAGCTTTTTGAGGAAGATTTAACAATTTTTGATAAAAAAACTGAGGAAAAAAATGTAGTATATCAATTTACAAAACCTGGAAGATATTTGATAAAACTTGAGGTACAAGATTATGATGGAAAATGGAATGATAATTTGGCAGTAGCAAATGTACAGATATTACCAAAAGAGGAACAAGTAGAAGAAAGTAATCTAGAAAATATGAAAAAACTTTATTCACAGCTCATTGCACTTGGGATCCTTTCCAGACCACATCATTACATCATCAATAATGAAAATTATAGTAGACAACTTGATGAAAAAGAAGTTGAACACTATAGACAATTTCATGACATTTCTGATAAGACTATTAGAGAGATTGGAAATGATTCATCTAGAAATCATAAAATTTTAGAAAAGATCTCTAAGATGATCCTATTTGAAAATAAACGCTCGATTCTACTTTTTGCATGTTCAGTTTCTCATGCAAAGTTTCTAGCATTTGCACTAAGTGCTGTGTATGGAATTCCAGCAAAATCAATTGATCATACTACAGGTAAGGAAGACCGGGATAAGATTACGCAAGAGTTTCGAGCAGGTACAATCTATGTTTTATGTAATTATGACATGCTGACAACTGGTTTTGATGCACCAAGAGTAGATTGTGTATTTGTCGCGCGTCCTACTTTTAGTCATTTATTATATAATCAAATGAGCGGAAGAGGGTTACGAGGGCCACGAAATGGAGGTACTGAGGAATGTTTGATAGTAGATATCTCTGATAATATACAACTTCAATTATCCGAGGACGAAGCAAAAGAAACGTGGAAAATATTTGACTATATATATGAAACAACTTTTGATGAAAGAAAAAAAGGAGATCAAAAATGCTATGTATGTCATGGAGATGGTTTTGTCAGAAATAACTCTAGTCAATCAATTTGTAAAATCTGTAATGGCAAAAAAGTCTTAAGATTGTAAGAAAATTATCTTACTTCATAAAATTATAAATGATAAAACTAAATTAGCGTAAATACTCAATAAATTGATTTTAGCATATACTCCTCAATAAATTTTTCATAATCAAGCGGAGCTAGCGCTTTTTTCTGAGTGATCATCATTTTGATATCTGGTCCAATCATATATTGTGGTTCCATGATTTCACTTTTCGTGATTTCGAATATTTTCTTTGCAACAACTTCCGGTGCCGTAGAATTTTTTAGGAACATTTCATCTCCGAGTTTCATAAAATTTTTCATCCATTGGCTATAAACAGAATCAGAGAGAGCGTTTTTTGCAATTTTTTTATTTTTATAGAAATTAGTTCTTACCATGCCTGGTTCAATTAAAGCCAACTGAATTCCAAATTTTTTGAGCTCATATCTTAGAGAATCTACTAATCCCTCTAATGCAAATTTTGATGCAACATAAGAAGAACAAAATGGAAAACCTGTAAGTCCTGCTAATGAAGACACATTAACTATTTTTCCAGATTTAAATTTCCTCATTAATGGAAGTACTGCTTTGATCATTCTAACTGCTCCAAAATAATCTGTTTCAAATTGCTCTCTCATTTCTTGAACATTTGTATCTTCAAAACTTCCAAATAATCCATAACCTGCATTATTTACCAAAACGTCAATTATTCCCTCTTCTGTTTCAATTCTAGATATTACTTTCTCGATGTTATCTGGATTATTAACATCTAGAGAAACAATATGGAGTGGCAATTTTTCAGCCTTTGCAATTTTATCAAGTGGTTCTTTTTTTGAAATATCACGCATAGTTGCGTACGTAACATATCCATTTCTAGCATATTCTAACGCGGTAGCAAAGCCAATTCCGCTAGAACAACCAGTTATAATCACAGTATCAGGCATAATCACTTCATCCATTAACTATCTAGATAAATAAATCGGGTATAGTGATACTAGATACTTTATTTTATGATATATCCAAAGATCAAAGCAATGTCCATATCTCTCAATTCTGAACAACAAAAGGCAGTTACCCATCAAGGATCAGCACTTCTGGTAATCGCTGGGCCTGGCAGTGGGAAGACCCGTGTAATTGTTGAGAGAGTTGAAAATTTAACAAAAAACGGAATCTCTTCTGAAAATATCCTTTGTCTTACATTTACGCAAAAAGCAGCAGGTGAGATGCAAGAAAGATTAGAGACAAAAGGAATCATGAATGCAACTGTATCAACATATCATGCATTTTGCAGAGATCTTTGTGCGGAGAATGCAGAAGCAACAGGAATTGGAAATACAACAAAAATTATTCCAAAATCAAGTATGTTAGTGTGGTGTATGAAAAATACAGATTCATTCAAGTTTGATACTACAGTCCTTGATGTTTCAGGAGATCTAATTTCCATCTATACTGCAATGCATGAAGGTATCAGTAATTTCAAAGAAGAAATGATAACACCAGAGGCATTAGAAAAATGGTTAGATTCTGAACAAAAAACACTTGATAGTTTATCAGAAAAAGAAAAATCAAAAAAAGAAAATCTTACAAGACAAGAATACGCATCAAGACATCGCGAATTCAATAAAGTATATAAAAAATATCTTGAATACGAGAAAGAAAAATTACTAATTGATTATGATGACATGATAAATAGAGCAATTACTCTATTGAAAACAAGCAAGTTAGTTCAAGCAGAGTGTCGTGAAAAATTCAAGTATATTCTAGTTGATGAGTTTCAAGACAATAATCATGCACAGTTTGAGCTATTGAAATTACTTGCAAATGATGGAAATGTCACAGTAGTCGGTGATGAGGATCAATTAATCTACAGTTTTCAAGGAGCAAGCCCAAATAACTTTACAAGTTTTCAAGACTACTTTAACCCCGTAGAGAAGATATACCTGGAAGAAAATTACCGTAGTACAAAAAATATTGTAGACACCGCAAAACTACTGCTTCCAAAGGACGACAGCAAAAAACTATACTCTAATCTAGAAAAAGGCGAGCCTGTCCATACAGTAAGACCGGATACGGATGAGGCAGAGGTAGAATTTGTGCTTGAAACCATACAGAATCTAATAGGTACGAAATTTACCCATAGGACAAGAGGGCCATCCACAATCCAATACAAGGATATTGCTATTTTATCTAGGAAAAAAGAGACAGGTGATCTTTTTGCCCAAGTTCTAAAATCATATAACATTCCATCAATTTATGTTGGAAATTTCAATATCTTTACCAGTCCAATAATTCGTGAGTTGTTGGATTATCTTCGAGCAACTAGTTCACCCAGCACAAACGGTCAAACTCTTTTTAAAATTATGGAACGTCAAGGTATTGAAGATAAAAATATCCGTCTAATCTTAGAGGAAGCTCAAAAGATTGCAAGAAATGTTGCTCCAGGAAGTTCTGATTATGTATATGAAAAAATGAAAGAATGTAATTCATTTGATATTACACAAAAACCAGAAGTTCTTGAAGTTGTTGAACTGATAGAAAAACTCAGAAAAGAAATGTCAAAAAATAATTTGATTGAATTTTTACGCAAAGTGACTTATGAAATGACTGGTATATTTCAGAGATGTATTCAATCCGATACATTAGAAAGTAGACGAAACATTGCAATCCTTAATGCATTTTATGAATCAGTCTTAGAATTTTTCAATCTAAATCCTGATGGAACCATCAAAGATTTCTTGGAACACATGAGTTATCTTGATAAATTTGAATTAGATTTTGAGGAAGCAACAACTGATGAAGACAGTGTGCAAATAATGACAATGCACAAGAGTAAAGGAAAGGAATTTCCTATTGTATTTATCACAGATGTAGTTCAAGGAAGATTTCCACCTAGCTATAGAACTAGAAAGTATTTTCCTCCAGGGGATTTACTCCAAGGAAAAGACAAGTTGAGACATTCCAAGGAAAAACACGTTCAGGAAGAAAAAAGGCTATTGTACGTAGGCATGAGTCGTGCCCAAAACCAACTTTTCGTGCTTGCTCCAAAGAAATACGAAGGAAATCAGAATGAAAAAAAGGTGTCAGAATTTCTGAATGAAATCGACTATGACAAGAGGCCAGATATAATCAAAACCTACGAGTACAAGGGAAAAGGCATACTACAGGATACTCCAACTGAATATGTCGAGAGGATAAAGAAAGAGAAACAACATGAAGCAAGTCTAGCAATAGATCAAATGGCACTTACTACAGCTGCTCATAAATTAATTCATCTTGCACGAATAAAATATTTTGAGGAACATCGGAAAGACGATCCTCATTGTAAAAACTTTGATCCAATGAAAGTCTTTGAGATTGATTTATCTCAAGTTTCTCTTGACGAGGATCTGAATGGAAACGTTTCACCATTGTTTAACGAGAAAAACCTTACACTGTCTCCTACCAGCATAGAAACTTATCTTGATTGTCCATTTCAATTCAAATTAAACAGAATGCGTGTGCCAGGACCAAATCGAACTTACTTTGATTTAGGTACATCAATACACAATACAATACAAGAAGTATCTGAAACAAAGAAGGACAAAGGAAAATTATTACCCAAAGATGAGGTGGAGAAAATTCTAGATAACAAATGGATCTTTAGAACATTTGAAAGTAATGATCAAGAATCTGTAGTAAAAACAACTGCAAAAGAATTGATTGACAAATATCTAGACATGGAACAACAAAGTAAAAACAAGATTGTTGGAGTTGAGGAAGAATTTGCTATTACTAGAAACAATGTAGTAATTAATGGAAAAATAGATAGAATAGAAGAAAACTCTGATGGGGAACTAGAATTATTTGATTTTAAGACAAGTAAAACTTTCAAAAAACCTGAGGATTTAGAGGAAGATATTCAATTAAACATGTATGCTGCTGCAATGAAAGATCTTCCAAAATTCAAGAAATTACCCATCAAGGCTACTTTGGTGTATCTCAGAGACAAGCCTGTAGAATGTAAAATTACTCAAGAAAACGTGGATTCAGTGATGGCAAGAGTGGATGAAACCATACAAAATATCCTACAGGGGAATTTTGATGCCACCCCGTCAAATTCAGTCTGTAGAAATTGTTCGTATAATGAAATGTGTGAGTTTGCAGAGAGATAAAATATGCATGAGCCGGTAGATAATTTTACTAGGTAATCTACTGTCGTTTTTTCTAAGAATATTCATATTTTCTCACTAATCATTTCTTGTTTCCTAAAAAAGGTCTTTTCGAATCTGTGGGTTCTAGGGAGAGACTATCTCTGGCTTTAACTTAATATTAGGAAGTTGAAGGATCGGTTACGTTGGCTTTCACAAAAGGAACTTTAATTCTGGTAGATTATACTGCCAAGGTTAAGGATTCAAACGAAGTTTTTGAGACAACACGCGAAGCTGACGCTAAATCAAGTTCAATTCATGATAGTAATGTAAAGTATCAACCAAGACTAATTTCTGTAGGAGATTCATGGGTCCTCAAGGGCCTCGACGATGCACTTGCAAATACAAAGGCAGGTGACAAGCTCTCAATCGAAGTTCCTCCAGAGAAAGGATTTGGAATGAGGGACACAGGAAAGGTCAGAATGATTCCATTGAGAAAACTTGGCGAAGATGCAGAAAAGGTCACAGTTGGAGATACAATCGAAATTGACGAGCGAACAGGAATTGTAAGATTCATTGGCTCTGGCAGAGTCCAAGTTGATTTCAACCACAGATTTGCAGGAAAGACAATTGTTTACGATGTTAATGTTATCAAGTCACTAGATACCGATCAAGACAAAGTCATGGGACTGCTAAAAAGAAGATTCCCGATTGACGAGTCCAAGATCAAGTTTGAGATCAAAGGCGCAGCAGTTGATGTAAACATACCAGAAGAGGCAATGATGATGGAAGGACT
>Ga0134128_10002066_pt1 | contig 25126 bp, 26 predicted proteins | sample KB31754_FD_96462 | JGI IMG/M metagenome (GOLD analysis project Ga0134128, IMG submission 96462) | Terrestrial soil microbial communities with excess Nitrogen fertilizer from Kellogg Biological Station, Michigan, USA - KB3-175-4 | ecosystem: Environmental > Terrestrial > Soil > Unclassified ...
CTCTGCGAGCACCTAAACAGCACTGAAACTCGATACCCCGGCACCGAGCTGATCCTGCACTACAAAATCAAGAACAACGCCTAACAACCCACAGCAATTACCTCACCATGACCGGAGCCCTGGGCCTAGAGTTGTTACATCGATAGTGACCGGGTAGAGTTTGCTGTGCAAGGGGCAGTAGCCCTGCGAAGTGAGCTTGGCAGTCTTCCGGATGGTATGACGAGCTAGGCTCGCGTTATTTAACGGCTGCAATCGATTATTTCCTCCACAAGCGGGGCGGCCTTTCGGATCCAGTCTCCACCACGTTGGTGGCACCAGGCGACGGCATCGCTGATCCAAAGAAGTGGTTCCTCATGTGATTTGCGGTGCATGTAGAGAAGTTCCCCGCCCGCCCCTAGCCGCTGAAGGTGCCGGGCAATGGTTCGGCGGTCAGACTGTTCCAAAGACTCGTCGCTTCCAAGTACCAGCTTCCCCGCTCCTGACTGGACCAGGTCATCGAGCAGGCGTTCCAAACACAATGTCCGAGCTGGTTTGTCAGCCATGTTGCGAGCCACATAGAGCCTCGTCTGCATTCCTGCCGCGATAGCTCCAGCCAAGAAGGCATTGCGTGAACCATCACTCTCGCTTTTGAAGTGCACCCGGCGTTGTCCCGAGCGACACAACGCCGCGATCGACTTTCGCGCGGCTGTGACATCGGCCGGTGCGATAACCGAAGCGGCAACGTAGTATGCCTTCGACTTCGACTCATCAACGAAAACATGAGCGCCGGACGGGATGAGTGGTTTCACCCCGTTAACTGTAATCGGCCACGGTGCAAGATACTTCCCACCGGCTGAGCCACTGTCCACCGCTGTCGCGCATTCCGACCTGTTTTGCAATAACAGAACCGTAGATCGGAACAAGATGTGGCCGTTTAAGGGCAAGAATCTTGCTGGCCGTGGTCTGGCCGTTGCCCAATGATCGTCTGTCTGTCGCAATAGCCGCCAAATGCGGCCCATCGGGGGAACCGCGTTCCAGGAACCTGATGTCCGGGTACTCCGGATTCTCCGCCTGCAGCACCACCCCGCCCTGGGTGATCCGCAGCCGCTTCACGGTCAGTGCCCCGTCCAGAACCGCGACGACAACGGACCCGTCCCGCGGCTCCAGCGCCCGGTTCACAATCAACTCGTCCCCGTCGCTGATGCCCGCCCCCCCCATGGAATGCCTCGACACCCGCACCAGGTACGTGCTCGTCACATCCTTGATCAAGTGCTCATTGAGGTTGATCCTGCCGTCAAAATAGGCCTGCGTCGGCATAGCAGAAGGACAGCGGCCGGAGGACCAAGCGCCGTCCTTCTGCTATGTGGCTGCGCGCCCATGTATTAGCCGATTGGCTCCGCCATGGGCACAACGTCATAAGCCAGCGATATTGAGCGCTCCAACACTGGATCACGCAGTTCAGCGCGCCAGGCGTTGGCAAACTGATTGATGCCCTCTCTCATATTGACAGTACCGGAGAGCAAAACTGTGCCGGGCTGAAGCAAGTTCCGTTCCTTGAGGACTAAGACCCAATGCGATGGCGGGAGCAGGTCGGCAAGGCTGGCCGTCTGGATTTCTTCTTCCCGACCATCGTTTGTCACCCACGCGGTCAGGGTGAGCTGGTCGATGTGGTCTTCGACTTCCGAGAGTCGCCACGCCTCGGCAGCGAGGACATCGGGAGACGCATTCTTGGACCAGGCAATTCCGTGAACCTCAAGCTCCCGGTCAGTGTGGTCGCAGGCCAACGTCAAGAAGATATCGTTCCGGTCATCGATAATGATGGCCCATTCAACCTCGCCGCTGGTTCGACCATGCTGCACTGAGACTGTTGTGGCTTGCTGCGCAAGATAGTTGGCCACTGGATACATCGTGGGCACGACAGCCGGTCCAGGGACGCCAAGGGCGGCGAGCTCTTCAATGTGGGCCCTGACATGGTCCTGGTGGCGGCCGGCATAGCCGCCGTTCAAGAGGTTCTTGACTTCAACCTCGACGACTTCAGCCCCGGAAAGTGAAAAACGCAGCGTCATGATTGTCTCCTTCGACATTTTTTTAGGTTGGCCTTGCCGTGATTACGATCACGGCATAGCCTGAGTATACACAGACCATACATAAGCATCCATGGGCTGTTCGTAAGATCATTGGAAGCTGACAAAGGAGTTACTTCATGGATACAGATCCCACCGCAGCGCCTCCGCGAAAGAAGCAGGGGGCGCGCGCGTTCATCGTCGCTTTGACCGGAACAAGTCTTGAATGGTACGACTTCGCGGTCTATTCGGCCGCCTCCGCCCTAGTCTTTGGACATGTCTTTTTTCATTCCGCAGATCCGCTGGCGGGAACGTTGGCGGCATTCGGCACATACGCTGTTGGATACGTTGCCCGGCCACTCGGCGGTTTCTTTTTTGGCCGACTCGGCGACCTTGTTGGTCGAAAGAAGGTTCTGGTTTGGACGTTGATCCTGATTGGAGTTGCCACCTTCGGCGTCGGGCTCATTCCGCCCTATGCGTCCATCGGCTTGATGGCACCCCTGCTTTTAGTATTTCTCCGACTGTGCCAGGGCGTCGGTGTTGGCGGCGAGTGGGCGGGTGCAGTTCTTATTTCAGCCGAGCACGGTGACCCAAAGCGGAAAGGATTCTTCGGATCCGCAGCCCAGATCGGTCCACCACTGGGCAACCTGATGGCCAACGGAGTGTTGGCCCTTCTCACCGTGAGTATGAGCCACGACAGCTTCCTGGCCTGGGGGTGGCGCTTGGCGTTTCTGCTTTCGGCCATTCTGGTCGGCGTAGGGCTCGTCATCCGCGTCAAAATTGAGGAAACGCCGGTCTTTGAAGAGATCAAGGCACAGGGACTTGTCGCCCGCTCCCCATTGAAAGACGTATTTACGAAAGAACTCAGAGGCCTGTGCGCTGCCACGATGTCTCGCATCGCCCCGGACGTCATGTACGCGCTCTCTACCGTTTTCGTGCTTGTCTATGCAACTCGGAAACACGGGCTTAATTCCGGCCAGGCTCTTTTGGCAGTCGTTATTGGTTCCGCCTTGCAGACGTTCATGGTCCCGCTCGCCGGATACCTTTCGGACCGCATGAATCGTCGCGTCGTGGTCGGTATCGGTGCCGCCCTATCCATCGCATGGCCCTTCATTTTCTTCCCTTTGATGGACATCGGGTTCGCGGGCGTGGTCGCCGCAGTGATTGCAGGCTTGCTTTGCAACTCACTGATGTACGGGCCGCAGGCGGCCCTTGTCACGGAACAGTTCAGCCCGCGCTTGCGGTATGCGGGCAGTTCCCTGGCCTACACGCTGGGCGGTGTTTTCGGCGGGGCCATCGCGCCATTGCTGTTCACGTTTTTGCTGGGCACATACGGCAGCTGGGTACCCATGGCGATCTACATCATCATTGTCTCGGTCATCACTGTCATGGGCGTCTGGATGGCCCGCAACCCTGACCACGATGAACAAATTACCGATGACTTCGGATCACACGCAATGGCGTCAGGACCGACCGCCGCTATTTCGTAAGCACCGCCTCCGTGGAAGTTAAGTGATCCATAAGGGCCTGCGTTGCGAGGGCAATGTCACCCGAGTGCATTGCATGAACGATCGCCTCGTGCTCGGACAGGACACCATCCTGTCGCTCAGGGGTTGCCCCGAGGGCACTCATCCCGATACGAACATTCCGAGCTTTGAGATCGGAATATGCCTTTGTAATCAAGGAGTTGTTTTGGGAGCTGACCAAGGCCAGGTGGAATTCGGTGTCCAACTCGATGAAGTCCCGTTCAAGACCTTCTGACGCACTTGCAATCTGGCGATCCAGGATGCTTCGCATCTCCACTGTCGGGGCCCTGTCCTCCGACATGACGAAATGCATGGCCTGAATTTCCATCAGCCGGCGAAACTCCAAGACTTCATGGACTTCCTGCCGCGTAATGGGAGGGACAAAAGCACCATGGCGAGGTACTAGTTGGATCAATCCCTCAGCACCTAGCAACAGGAAGGCTTCCCGGACCGGAGTCCGCGAGATTCCGTCGATCATCTCGGCGACGTCCTCCTCAGCCAGGAACTGGCCGTGGAAGGAAGGGACCGGAAGGATATTTTCACAGATGAACTCATAGGCACGTGCCCGATTAGATTTAGGGTTCTTCCTCATTCCATAAGTATACGAAACGCATACAGAAAGTTTGGCTATCACATGTCGAGCAATACGAAAGTCAGCATCTCCGTCCAGCAAATTGCCAGCACGGGCGATCCACAGGTCAACCTGACCATTGCATTGGAAGCGATCAGGTCCGGTGCAGCGACCGGGGCAAGGATTGTCGTGCTTCCCGAAGCCACCCACGTACGATTTGGAGTCGACTCGACACCCCACGCAGAATCGCTCGATGGCCCCTGGGCGACGGCCATAAGGACACTTGCCAACGAACTCGATGTTCATGTCTTGGTTGGAATGTTCCAGCCTGCCGATGACGGCCGCGTCCTGAACACCATCTTGGTCACCGGCCCCGGACTGCACAGCGGCTATGACAAGATCCACCTCTATGAAGCCTACGGTTTCTCGGAATCCGCCACAGTCAAGGCCGGCAGTGTCCCTTTTACCTTCGAGGTTGACGGTATGAAATTTGGAATCGCAACCTGCTACGACATCCGTTTCCCAGAACTCTTTCGGGCCTACGCGGACCTCGGGGCGACGGCGGTCCTCGTACCGACCCATTGGGGCGCCGGAGAAGGAAAGCTCGACGCGTGGACCTTGCTTTCGCGCGCCCGGGCGCTGGACTCGACGACATGGGTTGTAAGCTGCGACCAAGCTGACGCTTCAACCGCTGGAATTGACGAACCTTCGGGTCCACGTTTCGGCATCGGCCACAGCATGGCCATCAATCCCTTGGGAAATATAGTTGAAGAGCTGGACGAGAAGGTTGGCGCTCTTTTTGTGACGGTTGACACAGAGACCGTCGAGCAGGCCCGACGGGTCGTCCCAGTTCTGGCCACCAGAAAACTCGGGGTCATCGCAAGCCTCTAGCTCGGATGCGCGCCGGCCCGCACGACGGGCCGGCGCCACGACGTCCAAACAGGGCGCGGTATGGGGGTCGGTGGGTTGTTATGGTCGGTGATGCTGGAATGGTCCAGCCCTTTGACTTTGATGTCACCAGCCCGTAGTCACCTGCGGGAATCAGCCGCCGATCTCCCACGATCACAAACGGGCATCTGCGGTTTGCAGTGCGCATTCAATGAAATGCTCCGCGATAGGCTCGGGCCCCTCCTCCCGTCTGACAAGAGCCAGCTCGACGAGGTCAACTCGAGCAGAGAGTTCCCGTCCCACGAAACCGCCCTGGGCGGACTCAATAGACGAGTTAGGTGCCAGGGTAACTCCTAGCCCACAGCCCACCATGGCCAATTGCGAATGGATCGAGTTTGCAAAATGCTGGGCCAGAGGGCTGAAGCCCGCCTGCCGACAGGCCGCGACCATCTCGTCGTGGTAATCGGGAGAAATTTCTCGAGGCAGCCACACCCAACTTTCATCCTTGAACCGGGCCAGGTCAACAGGCCCTTGCCCGCGCGCCAACGTATGTGAGGCGGGGAGGGCCACGACGAAGCGGTCCCGGCGCCAAGGTAACGATTTCATTCCCCTGGCGGATCCGGATTGGCGAATAATTGCGACATCCACCTCTCTCCGCAGTAGCCGGTCTCGGCCGTGGTGTGTGTCGATTTCGGACACCTCTAATTCCACTTCCGGCCAGCGGCCCCGGAAACGTTCAAGCACCTCCGGGAGCATCCTGTCGAACGCGGACGTGACAGAGCCTATCCGCAGCGTTCCCGCCATGCCAGATGCGGCGCGCGCTGCGACTTCCGAGGCACGCTCCGAAGCCTGCACCAGCAGCCTGCATTCGTTCAGGAACAATTTCCCCGCGTCCGTCAACAACACAGACCGGCTGGAGCGGGTCAGCAGGCTGGCTCCCAGTTGCCTCTCGAGCTGGAGTATCGCCTGGCTCAGCGGAGGCTGGGACATGTTCAGCCGCTCCGCTGCCCGCCCAAAATGCAATTCCTCGGCAACGGAAATGAAATACCTGGCTTGGCGTACTTCCACCATTTTATTGAGTCGCCCTTCCTCTTCTAAGCATAGTTAACTAGACCTTCACTATATCGATAGTCCGCGGTGTACTGGAAACATGACTTCGCAAACAACGCTCCTGGAGCATTACGCAACTCTGGACTCGGCAGCAGTGTCAGACGCCCTCGACGCGCTCGGGCTCCCCCCGGGACAGGCAGGATTCCTCCCCGTCTGGGGAACCCCCAAAATCGTTGGACTCGCCGTAACTGTCCAACTCGAGCCCTACACCCCCGGACCGTCTGGGGCCCACATTGGAGCAAGCGCCATCGCAGAGGCAAATGGCACGAACGTCATCGTCGTAGCCAACGACGGCCGAACGGATGTCTCCTGCTGGGGAGGGCTGCTCAGCCTGGGCGCCTCCCTCAATGGCGTACGCGGCGTTGTGGCCGACGGCGCTTGCCGCGACGTGCATGAAGCCCGCGAAATCAACTTTCCCGTTTTTGCCAAGGGACGGATACCCGCCACTGCCCGAGGCCGGCTGCAGCAACGGTCCACCGGCGAGCCCATCCAGCTTGGCGAGGTGACCGTCACCCCGGGCGACCTCGTCCTGGCAGACGAGACCGGCGTCGTGGTTGTCCCGGCCAACCACCTAGATGACGTCCTGAAAAGGGCCCAGGGTGTGGCCGGACGGGAACAAGCCATCGCCGCCGACCTCCGGGCTGGCGTCGCCATTCACGAGGCCATGCGCGACGCGCGCCTGGCAGGAACTATGGAGGAACACTAATGAACACCGCCACTGAAACTAGCCCCGCCAAACGCCTTTCAGCCCTGCCCACGGCGTCCATCTCTGACGCGATGGACTCCCTGGGCCTCCACGGCACCCTGCACGGGCTGGCCCCGCTGACCTACGGCTTCCGAACTGCCGGACCTGCTTTCACCGTTCAGTACGCACCGGCCGGCGAAACACGCGGCAGCGTTGGCGATTTCCTTGACGACGTCCCGGCCGGTGCCGTGATTGTTATCGACAACGAAGGGCGAACCGACGTGACAGTCTGGGGCGGCATCATGACCGAGATTGCTTCCGAGCGCGGAATCGGTGGAACCGTCATCAACGGCGCCTGCCGTGACATTTCCACCTCGCTTGAGCAGAACTACCCGCTCTTCAGCCGCGGGCAGTTCATGCGCACCGGCAAGGACCGTGTCCAGCTCATCGCAGTCCAGACCGAATTGGCCATCAACGGTGTGCGCATCGCCCCCGCGGACATCATCTGCGCTGACGCCGACGGCGCCCTGGTCGTGCCCAAGGCCTACGCCGGGCAAATCGCTGACATTGCCGAGGGGATCGAAAACACCGAAGCTAGGATCGTCGCCTCCGTCAAGGCTGGCACCAGCCTCGCTCACGCCCGCCGGGACCTCGGCTACCACGACCTTCAGTGGAGGAACAAGTGAACAACTCAGCCCGGGGACACTCCTCAGCCACCCTCTATGAAGCATCCAAACTGCCCTGCGCCTGTGATCCCGGGCTGCGACCCGCATGGCCCGGGGCCAAGGTCGCCGGCCCTGCATTCACCGTCCGCGGCGTCGGCGGCGACAACCTCGCCCTCCACCACGCGGTCCTGCAGGCGCCGTCGGGCAGCGTCCTGGTCGTTGACATGCAAGGCGCCCAACACGGCCACTGGGGTGAAATCCTTGCCACCGCTGCACAACACTATGGCATCGCCGGACTCGTAATTGACGGCGGCGTCCGGGACGTTGAGGAAATGGGCCGGATGAACTTTCCCGTCTTTTCACGTAGCGTCACCGTCGTCGGAACCGTCAAAGACTATCCCGGCGACTTCACTTCCCCAGTACGGGTAGGCGGGGTAACCGTCCGTACAGGCGATCTCGTGGTGGGCGACTCCGACGGCGTCGTCGTCCTGCCCCACGCCGCTGCCACAGCAGTCCTGGACAGGGCGGACCAACGAGTTGCCGACGAGCAGCGCATCCTTGGCGAAATCAGTAACGGCAAATCCACCTTGGAAATCTACTCACTCTGACCGGAAGCAGACCTTGAACAACCCCACAACCCGGCTACCTGGGGCCGCCGAGCGCATCGCGGCTTCCAGCCGCCGCCCCGCAAGCCTGGGCACCACGGCTCCGGGCACCATCTCCCTCGCCATGGGAGAGCCCGATGCCGGTACCCCCAGCGCAATAGTCGACGCCGCCGTCCAGTCCATAACGGCTGGACGAACCCGGTACTCCCCCATGACCGGCTTGCCTGCACTGCGGGAGGCCATCGCTCGTAGGATCTCTATCGAACACGCCCGGCCCACCGCAGCATGTGAAGTCGTCCTGACCCATGGCGGCAGCGCAGGACTCGCAGCCTCGATGTTGGCCCTCATTAGGCCGGGTGACCGCGTTCTGATCCCCGAACCCACCTATTCGCTCTACGCGGACCAGGCCGCCCTAGTTGGAGCGGAAGTGGTGTGGGTGGCCAACAATCCGGACGGCTCTCTGGACCTTGACGCCGTCCGAAAAGAAGCGCCGTCAGCGCGCATGATCATGCTCTGTAACCCCGGCAACCCCACCGGCCGCGTTTACCCGGCTGCCGACATCCACCGAGTCGGCGGCATCCTGGCAGCCAACCCCGATCTGCTGCTGCTTTCCGACGAAGCCTATGGGGACATCATCTTCGACGGGCTCGAGTTCGTCTCTGCATTGGATTTGCCCGGTGTTACGTCGCAGGTCATCTACTGTAATACGTTGTCGAAGAGCTACGCGATGACGGGGTGGCGGCTAGGCTACGTTGTCGCCGACGGGCTTTTGGCGGAGAAGATCAACCTCATCCACCGAACCATCAATGGCCCGCTGAACACCTTCGTCCAGGACGCGGGGCTCGCCGCAATGCAGGCGCCCGGCTCAGATCTGCGTGCTGCTACGGCGTCGTACCAGAAACGCCGCGACATGGTGCTTGTGGCACTTGAGGGTATTCCCGGCGTCGAAGTACTTTCACCCCAAGGCGCCTTTTACGCCTTCCCCCGAATCACCGCCGGGCTGTCCTCGGAGCAGATGACCGACCGCCTAACACGAGCTGGTGTCGTGGTCCGGGCCGGAAGCGAGTTTGGCCCCTCCGGCGAAGGCCACGTCAGGCTCTCCTTCGCCACCGACCGGGTCAGCCTTGCCGAAGGACTACGCCGCTTCGAAACCGCAGTAAGGGACTTTTCATGACTCCGAACATATTGGAAGCATTCACCCTCCAGCTCATCATCGGGAGCACCGAGGTGGAAATCGCAGGAATGTTCCGCACAGGGACCGGGACGCCGTTGGTGTTCCTGCACGGCTTCGGCTCCACCAAGGATGACTACACAGACGTCGTCCAGCAGGTAGGCCTCGCCGACCGCCCGGTTCTCGCCTATGACGCGCCGGGCTGCGGCGCCACCACGTGCTCCGATCTAGACGCCATCACAGTTCCATTTCTGGTGTCCGTCGCCCAAAGAGTGCTGCAGGCCAAGAAAATCAGCCGCTTCCACCTCATTGGGCACTCCATGGGCGGGTTGACCGCGCTCCTACTCGCCAGCCGGGAACCTGCCTGCGTGGCCAGCTTCGTCAACATCGAGGGAAACGTGGCCCCGGAAGACTGCTTTCTTAGCCGCCAGATCATCAGCCACGCCCATCCTGATCCGCAGGACTTCTTCAGAGACTTCCAGAAACGCGTCGGGAATTCGCGCTACTACTCAAGCAGCCTTTACGCTTCTAGCCTCCCCCACAAAGTGCGGGCCGGTGCCGTTAGGCCCATCTTCGAATCTATGGTGGAACTCTCCGACAACGCGAATCTCCTGGACTGTTTCCTGGCACTCCCGTTCCCCCGGATGTACATGTACGGCGTGCAAAACAATACGCTGTCCTACCTGCAGCGCCTGGAGGAAAACGGGGTCGAACTTGCCGAAATATCACAAAGCGCACATTTCCCCATGTACTCCAACGCCCCCGAAATGTGGGACCGCCTCACTAGCTTCATCACGTCGAGCGAATCTCAATGACATTGCCTGAAGCTCCCGACGGCCTTCCCCCGAGTACGACGAGAGGACGTCAATTTGCAAACGGCCCTATATCGAAAAACTTCCCAAAGCGGGATTTGGTGAAGCCTCCCGAGAAAGGTTTGAGCTGACCGAACAAGGTAGCGGATCCGGCTGCGCCCCGCCCAGACAGCTCAGGATCGCGGGAACCCGAGCAGTTTGGGAGTCATGGCGCGGGCGCGAATTGACTCGCGAATGGCGTCCTCCTTGGCAAGTTTTGCCTTCGGAAGTAGCCTGAGCGCTGCGCAGAAAATCTTCCCTGAATCGAGCAAGTCCGCCTGCGTCGCCGACAAGCAAGCCCTCAGGGGAACATGGGACGCCACCGATCATGACAAGGATGTTGACCCGCCTCTATTACGTCGTAGTTGTCCTGCGCTTGGAAACACCCCGGCTGGCTACGGGAAAACCGGAGGCAACGATATCCTGGCAGTCAGGGGCGCCACCGTTGATCACCAGTGCCACGAGTCCGCATTCTTGGGCGGCCAGCGATCCGTGAACGCGGGTCCAGAGGTTCCTGGCTGGGTCGAGTGCTGCCATTGCACTTACTTTCCGACAATGTCCACGGTACGTCTGTGTCAGAAGCCACGAACGCAGGATGGAAATCCAGGACATGTGGGGCCAGTGGGACAACGGCACAGCCGCGTGACGGCGTGGTTTGCCCCATAGTATTTGATGAAGCCCTACACCCGAGGACAGGACCTGATGGATCTCAAGCAGCTTCTGGCGATCGTCACGGTATCCGAGACCCGCAGCGTGACCCGTGCGGCGGAAATCCTCCACCTGGTCCAGCCCGCCGTCACGCGGCAGATCCGCCTCCTCGAGCAGGAGCTGGGCGTCACGCTATTCGAACGCAATCGGCACGGCATGCAGCCGACCGACGCCGGCGAGGCAATGGTAAAACACGCCCGCAGGGTCCTTCACGACGTGGCCCGCGCCAAGGCAGAGGTCGGTCCAAGCCTCGGATCCGTCCGTGGACTCGTGGCAATGGGCCTGTTGCCGAGCACCACCGAGCTATTGGCCGTCCCGCTCGTCGAGGCGGTCGCGGCCCAGTATCCCGGCATCAAGTTGCGGCTGCGGGTGGGCTATTCAGGAGACCTGCAACAGCACCTTGACCGCGGTGAAGTTGATGCAGCACTGCTTTATGAAGCCCAGGGCGGCCCAACGCTAAATACCCGACCGCTGCTTTCGGAAAAACTCTGGGCCGTCGCCGCCAAGGGTTCGGGTCTGGCCACCCGGGACTCGGTCCCGCTGGCCGAGCTCACCCGCCATGCATTGGCCCTGCCGGCCACCGGCCAAGGCATCCGCACGCTCCTCAACCTCGCGGCGGCCGCTGAAAACCTGGAACTGGAGCCGGCCGTCGAAACGGACTCCATGGATGTTCAAAAGCGCCTCGCCATGTCCGGCGGCTTCTGGTCCGCACTCCCTGCTTGCTGCCTGGTCTCCGACCTGGCAGAGGGCCGGGTCGAAGCAGCCCCTCTGGAAGCGCCCGTCATCGAGCGTTCCATCATCCTTGCCACTGCCCGGGACGCGCTCACCCGGCAGGCTGTCAAAGCGGTAACTGACATAGTGGCTGCCCTCGCCAGCGACCTCGTGAAGGCCGGGGACTGGCCCTCGGGACGCCTGCCCTCCGCATAGCCACAGCCGCATAACCACTGCCTCGAATCCCCGCGAGCATTCCCTGCCTTGATAGTGATATCAGCAAATACTATTTGATTTGATATGGAATCAATTCAAATAATAGATGACACACATCACATCATAAGGAGAGACAGTGCCCACCGTAGAAACACCCATTTGGCAGCACGACGTCTGGGACGCCCTGCGTGCCAGTGGCGTCCAGCAAGTTGCCTACGTGCCCGACGCCGGCCACAGCCACGCCATCCGCGAGGCGATCGCCGACCCGGACATCACCGACATCGTCCTGACGACGGAAGAAGAGGGTGTCGCCGTCGTTGCCGGGGCGTGGCTTGGCGGCCAGCGGGCAGCCTTGCTGATGCAAAGCAGCGGCGTCGGAAACTGCGTCAACATGTTCTCCCTCCTGGATTCCTGCCGGTTCCCGTTCCTGACGCTGGTCACCATGCGCGGCGAATACGCAGAGTTCAACCCGTGGCAGGGGCCCATGGGCCGGGCCACGGAAGAGTCCCTCAAGCTCATGGGAATCACCGTCCTGCGGGTCGACACCCCGGACGACGTTGCCGAGACGGTTTCGGCGGCCGCAGACGCGGCATTCCTGGCTGGAGAGCGCGTTGCCGTGCTCATCGGTCAGCGCCTCATTGGACGCAAGATCTGGAAGAAGGACAACAAGTGAATACCGCATCCAGCCAGCTCGACCGCCGGGAACTCGTCGCCGCGCTCCTGGCCGCCGCGCCCGAGGCGCTGGTCGTCACCGGCCTCGGCTCCCCCACCTATGACGTCCATGCAACCGCCCCGGACCGCGCGGGCATCTTCCATCTCTGGGGTGCCATGGGAGGGGCAGTTCCCCTGGGTCTCGGACTCGCCCTGGCCCAGCCGAAGAAGCAGGTCCTCGTCATCACCGGAGACGGCGAAATGCTCATGGGCATTGGATCCCTCGGCACCGTCGCAGCCAGCAGACCCGCCAATCTGAGCATCGTGGTGTTGGACAACGGCCATTTTGGGGAGACTGGCATGCAGCAAAGCCATACCTCCCTCGGCGCCAACCTTGCCGAGATTGCCTCCGGTTTTGGTATTGGCATGGTTCTGCGCATCAATGAAGCCGACGACGTCGACGACCTCGCCAAGCACATGCGGAGCCAGTCGGGGCCAGTGTTCGCGCATGCCGTCATCGCCACGGGCGAGCAGCCGCGCGCCATGCCCGGGCGTGACGGGGCTGCCGCGAAGAATTCTTTCCGCGCCAACCTCGGCTTGGCACCGCTGTGAGGCAGTCCCAGGCGTCCGCCACGGCCAATGGCGCAGCCCTTGAACTAGTTTCCTACCCGATGCACATTGACGGCCGCCCACATACGACGGGGACGTGGTTTGAATCCGAGAATCCGTGGACGGGCCAGGCCTGGGCCAGGATCGCGCGTGGCGATGAGGCCGACGTCGACCTTGCCGCGACCGCCGCCCACCGGGCCTTCACCACCGGTCCCTGGGCGGACATGACGCCCACCGCGCGTGGGAAGGCCTTGGTGACTGCAGCCGATGCCCTTGCCGCCCAAGCTGGACGGCTCGCCGAAATTGAGGTGCGTGACAACGGCAAGCTGCTGGCCGAGATGCGCGGCCAAATGGACTACATTCCCGAGTGGTTCCGCTACTACGGCGGCCTGGCGGACAAGGTCGAAGGTTCGGTCCTGCCCCTGGACAAGAAGGGCTACTTCGCCTTCACCCGCAAGCAGCCAGTCGGTGTCGTGGGAATTATCACGCCCTGGAACTCGCCGCTTCTGCTGCTGGCCTGGAAGCTGGCCCCCGCCCTGGCGGCCGGCTGCACGGTCGTCATCAAGCCCTCTGAATTCACCTCGGCCTCCACCGCGGAATTTGTCCGGATTCTTGAGGAGGCGGGGATTCCGGCCGGTGTCGTGAACGTCGTGACCGGTTTCGGGCACGACGTCGGGGCCCGGCTCGTTGACCACCCCTTGGTGCGCAAGATCGGTTTCACCGGATCGGACGCGACCGGCAGGCTCATCGGTGCCCAGGCCGCGGCCGGGCTGAAGCGGTGCACCCTGGAACTTGGGGGCAAATCGCCCAACATCGTCTTTGCCGACGCCGACCTTGACGCTGCCGTCAACGGAGTCGTTTCCGGGATCTTCGCCGCCACCGGCCAGACCTGCATTGCAGGGTCCAGGCTGCTGGTCGAGGAATCCATCCACGACGATTTCGTGGATAGGCTTGTACGCCTCGCCCGCCGGGCACGCATCGGCGATCCCATGTCGCCCGGGACGCAAGTGGGCCCGGTGACGACCAGGCCGCAATTGGCGAAGATCCTGGGCCACATCGACCAGGCGGTCGCGGCGGGGGCGACGGCGGCGCTCGGCGGCCAGGTGCCGACCACGCCGCCCAGCGGCGGCTGGTTTGTGGAACCAACCATTTTCACCGATGTGACACCTGAGATGGACATCGCGCAGGAGGAAGTTTTCGGACCCGTCTTGGCCGTGATCCCGTTCCGTGACGAGTCGGAGGCTGTTCGCCTGGCCAACAGCACGCGGTTCGGGCTTGGCGCCGGCATCTGGACCAGCAGCATCGAACGGGCCTTCCGCATGAGCGACGCCGTGGACAGCGGCATGGTGTGGGTCAACGCCTACCGAACGGTCAGCTTCATGGCACCCTTCGGCGGCATGAAGGACTCCGGCGTCGGCCGGGAAAACGGCAGCGAGGCCATCAGCGATTACCTCGAGACCAAAACCGTGTGGATCAACACCGGGGCCCCGAACCGGGATCCCTTCGTCCTGGGCTGAAGGCCCGTCAAACGCCAGCGGCTGGCAGCCTGACCGATGTGTCGGCCGCTCTCTTCAAAAGATTTGAAAAACATGGCTCTTCCACTCATGCCTCCACGGCGGCGCGTTATTTCAAACGTCATCAAGGGCTCCATCGGCAACCTGGTCGAATGGTACGACTGGTTCGTCTACGCCTCCTTCAGCCTTTACTTCGCGAGCGTCTTTTTCCCGAAGGGTGACGCCACGGTACAGCTGCTTTCCACGACGGCGGTGTTTGCCGTCGGATTCCTGATGCGGCCTCTGGGCAGCTGGATACTTGGGCTCTACACGGACCGGCGCGGCCGCCGGGCCGGGCTCACCCTGTCGGTGACCCTCATGAGCGTCGGCTCGCTGATGGTCGCCCTCATTCCCGGTTACGACGTGATCGGACTTGGCGCCCCGGCACTGCTGCTGGCCGCCCGCCTCCTCCAAGGACTCTCCGTTGGCGGTGAGTACGGCTCAAGTGCCACCTACCTCTCGGAGATTGCTACGCCGGGACGCCGCGGTTTCTACTCCAGTTTCCAATATTCCTCGATCATCGTCGGCCAACTGCTGGCCCTGCTCACACTGATCGGTCTGCAGTCGGCGCTCACCGCCGAGCAGCTGCATGCATGGGGGTGGCGCGTCCCGTTTTTGGTCGGCGCTGTCCTCGGCCTCGTCGTCCTGTGGTTGCGCCGTTCCATGGACGAGTCGGCCCATTTCCAGGCCGGCCGGACACGACCTCCGGAGGGTGAGGCGACCGGGTTGCGGGCGCTCATCCGCAACCACCCGCGCCAGTTGGTTGCCGTCATGCTCCTGACCGCCGGCGGCACCATCGCGTTTTACACATTCACCACCTACGCACTGAAATACATGGTCAACACCGCCGGAATCTCCAAACCCGACGCCGCGATGATCAACTTCTTCGCCCTCCTGGTGTTCCTCTTCATGCAACCGGCCATGGGTGCGCTCTCGGACCGGATCGGGAGGCGCCGCGCGCTGCTGGGCTTTGCCATTGGAGCCGTGCTGTTCACCGTCCCCATCCTCGCGGCAATGGGCCATACACGAAACCCCTGGGCAGCCTTTCTGCTCATGGTGGCCGCCTTGGCGATCCTCAGCGGCTACACCGCCTGCGGCGCCATCGTCAAAGCGGAAATGTTCCCCACCCATGTCCGAGCCGTCGGCGTCGGCCTGCCCTACGCAATTGTCGGCGCAGTCTTGGGCGGGACCACGGAATCAGTGGCCCTGGGGCTAAAGGCCGCCGGCCATGAAGGCCTCTTCGGCTGGTAAGTGACCGGATTCGCGGCACTGACGCTCATCGCGCTGATCATGATGAAGGGATCCTTCACGCGCAACACCATCGACGTGGAACCGGACGACGGCGGTTCCCCACGCGACATCAACGTCTCCGACAGCGCACGAGCGGACTAACCCGCACACCACGCGGAAGGCGGGTTGGAACTGAGGTTCCAACCCGCCTTCCGCGCGTGCGCATCCGGTCCATCCGCGCGGTTTGGTTCCCTGTGCCCACCCAATCTTAAGCGGCGGTTAAGAAAGGGGCGGATCGCTGGCAGCGGGGATGTGACCCGTGCCACTGTGTTCACATACCCCAGTGACACACCACACAGGAGAATCCCATGAGCACCACAGCAGCAACAGGCGCCCACCCAACCAGGAGGGTGGTCAGCAATGTCATCAAGGGGTGCCTCGGCAACCTCATCGAATGGTTTGACTGGTTCGTCTATGCTTCCTTCAGCATCTACTTTGCCAAGTCATTCTTCCCAGCCGAAAGCCTCACCGCACAGCTACTGGCCGCGGCCTCGATCTTCGCTGTCGGGTTCCTCATGCGGCCCCTGGGCGGCTGGATATTGGGCATGTACGCCGACCGCTTCGGTCGGCGCAACGCACTCGCCGTCTCGGTACTGCTAATGGGCGCCGGTTCCCTCACCATCGCACTGACCCCGTCCTACACCGCCATCGGCGTTGCCGCACCCATCCTCCTGCTGGTTGCCCGGCTCCTTCAGGGTCTGAGCGTTGGCGGCGAGTTCGGCTCCAGCGCCACCTACCTCTCCGAAATCGCAACCCCCGGCCGCCGCGGCTTCTACTCCAGCTTCCAGTACGTCTCCATCATCATGGGCCAGCTCCTGGCGCTGCTCCTCATGATCGTGCTGCAAAACCTCCTCAGCGACGCGCAGATGTATGCCTGGGGCTGGCGGGTCCCGTTCGTCGTCGGCGCCATTGCAGGGTTTGCCGTCATGCTGCTCCGGCGCGGCATGGACGAATCCGCCCACTATGAAAAGGAAAAAGCCGCCCAAGCCGACGGCCGCAAAACCACCGGCCTGCGCGCGCTGTCCAAATACCCTAAGCAGCTGGCTGCCGTCTTCGGACTGGCCCTCGGCGGCACCGTCGCCTTCTACGTCTTCACCAGCTACATGCAGAAATACATGGTCAACACCTCCGGCATTTCCAAGGAAGACGCCGCCGTCATCAGCTTCGTGGCACTGTTCATCTTCATGTGCCTCCAGCCCGTTGCCGGCGCCCTGTCAGATAAGATCGGCCGCCGCAAGGTCATGCTGTTCTTCTCCATCGGCGGCACCATCGCCACCGTCCCCCTCCTGACGGCCCTGTCCCACACCAACAACGTGTTCCTCGCGTTCGGCCTGATGATGACCGGCCTGGTCTTCGTCACCGGCTACACCTCATTGAGCGCCATCATCAAGGCCGAAATGTTCCCCACCGGAGTCAGGGCCCTCGGTGTCGGCCTGCCCCACGCCATCGTCGCGGCGCTGTTTGGCGGAACCGCTGAGCCCGTGGCCCTGGCCCTCAAGCAGGCCGGATTTGAATCGATGTTCTTCTGGTACGTCACCGGCTGCATCGCCGTGACGCTGATCGCCGCGCTGATGGTCACGGAGCCCTCGAAGAATTCAAAGCTGGAAGGACTGCAGGCCCAGCCCCTGCCGGAACCTGCGGCTCACGAAGCTGGCGACGGTGGAGCGGCCGCGGACAAGGCACCCGCCGCGGTTTAGCCAGAAGGTCAGGCACCCGCACAGGCCGCTAGAGTTACCCCAAAGACAGTCGGTGGGCGGCATCAAGGACGATGCCGCCCACCGTGTCGGAACAAAGAGGAAAATCAGTACATGCGCATAGGAATTGTCGAAGACGACGACGGCGTGGCTGACGCGCTCAAGGACGGACTCGCGGCCCACCGGATCCCGTCGTTCAGGATGTCCCGTGGCTCCGAGCTCCTGATGCGCCATGCCCAATTCGATGCCGTCATCCTCGACCTGGGTCTGCCGGATGCCGACGGGATCGACATCCTTCGACAATTGCGCCAAGTGAGCCTCGTCCCCGTCGTGGTGCTCACGGCCCGCGACGATGAGCGCTCCCTCATCCGTGCCCTGCGGTCCGGCGCCGACGACTATCTCATCAAGCCCCCTCGCATGGTCGAGCTGCTGGCCAGGCTGGAGGCCGTAGCCCGACGCGCCGCCAGGTCGCCCGGGGCACCACCCGTCAAAGACACCTTCGACGACATCACCGTGGACTTCGCCTCCCGGGCCGTTTGGGTTGCCGATGAGGAAATTGTGCTGACCACCAAGGAATTCGAGCTACTAGCCGCACTCGTCGCAGACCCGGGAACAGCCGTCAGCCGTGAACAGCTCATGGACAAAGTTTGGGGAGACGCATTCCTGGCCGTCTCCCGCACCCTGGACGTCCACATGAACGCCCTGCGTGGCAAGTTGGGCCGGCCCGGCCTGATCGAGACCATCCGCGGCTTCGGCTACAGATGGACGCGTTGACGCATGCGCGCCCGGCTGTTGCTGGTCCTTGCCATCCTGGCCGCCGTCACGGCGGCCGGCTTCGCTGTCCCCCTGTCCCTGGTCACCTCCGAGTCCCGAACCCGCGAATTTGTGCTCAGCCGTGACGCTGATGTCCAGCGACTCGCCGGGCTGGCCGAGGAATACGTCACTACAGGCAAGGCCGGGACCCTTCCGGCGGAAATGGAAGCGTATACGACACTGTATGGCGAGCCCCTGCTTGTGACCTCAACCCTGGGCATTGAACCTCTGTCTACCGGGCTGGCCAGCGACGCCCCCGGCGTTAGCGAGTCGCTGGCCCGCGCGATCCGCAACCAACCGGCCCCGGTACCGGCAGCCCTGACTCCCTGGTCTCCGCCCACCGTCCTGTTCGCCCAGCCCATCGGCAGTGACGTCCAAGTGTCCGGTGCCATCATTCTGGCCGCTTCAACCGAGGGTGCCAAGGCCGACATTGAACGCGCATGGCTCCTGGCGCTGGCCGCGGTGGCGGTGGCACTGCTCATCTTTGGAGTCATCGCCCACGCCGTCAGCCGGTGGGTGCTCCGCCCTTTGGGCCGGCTCAGCCTGCGCGTGCGGGAGCTGGCCGCCGGATTGCCATTCATCCCTGTCCGTCCGGGCCGGCCGCAGCCATCCCCACGGGCCGGCGGGCCGCCTGAACTGCGCGAGCTTGCCGGCTCCTTCGATGCGATGGCCAGTGCCGTCACCGCGTCAACGGCGGCCCAGCAGCGCCTGGTGGCTGACACTGCACACCAGTTGCGCAACCCCCTGGCAGCCTTGCAGCTGCGCCTGGACACACTCGAAGGCCAAGTGGATCCAGCCAACCGTCCAAGGGTGCAGCGCGCCGGTGCCGAGGCTGAACGCCTGAATGCGATCCTGCGCGACCTGCTGGCCCTTGCCCGGGCCGAAACACCCAGTCCCCCAGTTGACGAAGACTGCGATGTCTGGTCCATGGCCGCCGAACGGGTCGAGTTCTGGTCAACGACGGCCGCAGAAGACGGCACTTCACTGACCCTGCGCGGGTCCGCCACCGCGCACCTGCCGGTGTTGGCACGGGAGCACCTCGTGCAGCAGTTACTGGACGTTTTGCTGGACAATGCCTGCAAGTATGCTCCGGGCGCGAAGGTAGTAGTCAGCGTCAATGCAGGACGGCGCAACACCGTGGTTGTGACGGTTGCCGATTCCGGCCCGGGTGTTCCCGCAGCAGACTTGGGGCGCCTGAGTGAAAGGTTCTTCCGCGGCGGCATTTCGGCTGACCGCGGTGCATCGAATCCGCCTGGCACGGGCCTGGGACTGGCCATAGGCACGGCCTTGGCGGAGAACATGGGCGGGACCCTTCGCCTCTCGTCGACGCCCGGAGGCGGATTGACGGCAGCAGTTGAACTCCCAGGTCTCCCCAACCCTGCAAACCCGGAGTCCGGGCAGGAAGGAAGCGCATCGTGACACCGCACCATATCACCGGCCGCCCGCCGAACCGCCGTGCGCTCCTGACCGCTGCAGGAGCCGTAATGGCTGCAGCCTTGGCCGGCTGCCACGGGCAGGAACCGACCAAAATAGCGATGGCCGGCGGACAAGCAGGTGGCTTCTTTGCCCAATTTACCCGGCTCCTTGCCACCGCTGCGGCATCCGAACCCGCATTCAGGCTCGTGCCCCTGGAGACGCCCGGAACCCTCCAGAACCTTCAGCTCATGCGGGCGGGCCGCGCAGGGATGGGGCTGGCCCTGGCCGACGCCCTTGGCACGGACGTCGCAGGCCTGGCCGCCCTCGGGCGCGTCTACCAAACGTATTGGCAGCTCGCCGTCCCACTCGAATCCACCATAAAATCCGTTGCCAACCTGGCTGGGCGCACCGTCAGCCTGGGGCCGGCACAGTCCGGAACACGCTTCACGGCACTGCGCATCCTGGCGGCCGCCGGTGTCGGCACCAGCGATTTCACCGAAAGTCCCATCGGGATCGGCGACACCGGATCTGCCCTGGTCAAGGGTGCCGTGGACGCTGCCCTGTTCGCCGGCGGGGTTCCCCTGCCAATAGTGGCAGGTCCGGCCGGGAACAGGATCCGCCTTATCGACCTGGGCGCCGAAGCCCTCCAGCTCCAACAAGAGTACGGGCCCGTATACCAGTCCACCCGCATACCGGCAGGTGTCTACGGCAATTCCGGGGAGACCCGGACGGTGGGTGTCGCCAGCCTGCTGTTGGCCCGGACCGACCTGGCTGATGGGGTCGCCGGATCCTTGGTGGATATTTTGGTTTCACGGTCCGCGGACCTGGTGCCGCCGGAAACGCTGGGGACACAGTTTTTGGACCCGCGCGCGCTCATTACCACCGCCGGGGTCCCCCTGCATCCAGGGGCTGCGGCCGCCTACCGCCGGTGGCACGGCTAACGCGCCGCAAGGGGCCGTCAGGCCGGGGTGCGCTGGCCTTCTCCTTGGATCCGGGCGTCAAAGTGGTCCGCCAGCAGTTCGCCCGCATGGGTAAGGTGATCTTCCATGGCCCGGCGGGCCGCGTTGGCATCTCCAGCGGACAGGGCGTCCAAGACCTTTCCATGATCTTCCACGGTGGCCTGCTGCCACCCCGGAATGGACGCATAAAACATCCGGGGGACATACCGCACCGTCAGCCCGAGCACCCAAAGGATCTTGCGGGAGTCTGCCAGGTGGTTGATGACCCGGTGAAAGGCGTGGTTCTTTTCCTCCAGGAGCCCGGTGTCGTTCCGCGCGGCGGCCGCCATGAGTTCATGGTGGAGCGCTGAGAGCTCCGCCAGATCGCCGGGGCCGACACGGCCGGCAGCGCGACCGGCCAACTCGCCCCCCAGGAGCGCCTGGGCCCGGAACAGGTCCCGAATGTCCGCACCGGTCAGCGGCGCCACTTGGAAGCCACGGCGGGGAACCAATTCCAGGAACCCTTCCACGCGCAGCAGTTGCAACGCCTCCCGGGCCGGCGTGGTGGAAATGCCCAGTCGCTCACCGATCGTTTCCGGGCGCACTTGCGATCCCGGCCGCAACTCCCCGGACATGATCAACGCCCGTGTGTAGGCGGCCGCCTCGTCGCTGAGTTGCGGGCGCCGCCCTCCTTGCTGAGTTTCCGTCATGGTCCGCCCATTATTCCTTCCGCCGAAGTTCCCAGCTTAGCGAACCGACGGCTCCCCCTCTGCGGCATCGGCGGCAAGCTCCGCCAAAACCTTCTCGGTGTGTTCGCCCAACGTGGGGACCGGCCCCATGCGCACCCCCGTCTCCCGTGACGTGACGGGTGGGATGAGGCTTCGCAGGGGCCCCACGGGCGAGTCGACGTCGCGCCAGCGGTTACGTTCCTGCAGCTGCGGGTGTTTTGCCAGTTCTTCCATGTTCCGCATTTGTGCATTGGCGATGCCTGCCCCGTCCAGCCGGGCCAGGGCATCGGCCACCGGGATTGTGCCGAGCACGGCGTCAATGGTGGCGTGGAGGTCGTCCCGGTTGGCTACCCGCAGCGTGTTGGTGCGAAAACGTGGGTCCGCAGCCAGATCGGCCTGTCCCAGGACCACCTCGCAGAATTTGGTCCACTCACGTTCGTTTTGGATGCTGAAGAACACCGTCCCGTCGGTGGCCGCGAAAGGTCCGTAGGGTGCGATGGTGGCATGTTGGGCGCCCGTGCGGGGTTGTTGCTGGCCGCCGTATTGGGCGTAGAAATACGGCTGTCCCATCCATTCAGCCAACGCTTCGAGCATGGAAATTTCCAGCACGTCGCCGCGACCGGTCATTTGCCGTTGGTAGAGGGCAGTGAGAACGCCGGAGTAGGCGTAGCTGCCCGCGCAGATGTCGGCGATGGAAATGCCAACCTTGGCAGGTTCAGCCGGTGTGCCCGTGACGCTGAGCAGCCCCGCCTCGCACTGCACCAAGAGGTCGTAGGCCTTCTTGCTTTCATAGCTGCCGCCCCGTCCATAGCCGGAAATGGACACGTGGATCAGTCGAGGGTTAAACGCGAGAGCCTCGTCAGGCCCCAGACCCATACGCTCGATGGCACCAGGGGCCAGGTTCTGAACGAGGATGTCAGCCTTGGCGACCAGTGCCTTGAGGGCGGCGATCCCGTCCTCTGACTTCAAATCGAGGACAACTGATTCCTTGCCCCGGTTCAACCACACGAAATAGCTGGCCATGCCGTGGACACTTTCATCATATCCACGGGCAAAATCACCCGTGTCCCGTTCGATCTTGATCACCCGGGCACCCAGGTCCGCCAGCTGGCGCGTGGCAAACGGTGCGGCGACGGCCTGTTCCAGCGAGACTACTGTCAGGCCCTCCAACGGCAGCATGCTCATGACTGGTCCTTCCCGCTGCGGGTGGCCTCAGCCGTGGCTGCGATGCGGCGGGCGCGTTCCACGACCGGACGGTCGATCATCTCGCCGTTGACCTGTGCTGCGCCGGCGTCGGCGACGGCCAGCACCCCGGCGGCCCAGGCGATCTCCGCCCGGCTGGGCGCAAACGCCGTCTGGACGGCACCCAGCTGGGCGGGGTGGATGCATAACTTTCCACCAAAGCCGAGCATCCGGGCCAACTCCGCACCGGCGGCAACCTGCGCCAGGTCCCTGATGGCCGTTGAGGGCGAGTCCAGCGGGGCAGCAATGCCGGCTGCACGGGAAGCGACGACGAGTGCGCCGCGGGCATATTCCAGCGCCCGGGGATCGTCGGTGGCACCAATGTCCAGTGCATAGTCCACGGCACCGAAAGCCAGTCGGGCGACGCCCGGGGTGCTGGCCAGCTCAAGAGCGTTCACCACACCGAGGGCCGATTCCACCAAGGGCACGACGCCGGTCCACTCCCCCACGGCGGCCGTCACCATGGCGATGTGGCCGGGTTGTTCGGCCTTGGGCAACACGATGCCGCGCAGCCCGTGGCCCGGCGTACGTGCGAGTTCGCCCAGCGCGGCCAGATCCGCGGCAATCCAGTCGCTGCCGGGGGCATTGACGCGCACCAGCGCTCGGAGCCGGCCGCCGGCTGCCGCTGAGAGAGCCGCGACGGCATTGCGCCGGGCTTCGGCCTTGTCGCCGGGCGCGACTGCGTCTTCCAGGTCAATGATGACGGCGTCCGCAGCCGTGGCACAGGCTTTGGCGAAACGCTCGGGGCGGTTGCCGGGGACGAACAGAACGGTGACGAACGATGCCAAGTCCACCTCCGGCGTCGTCCGCAGGTCAAGGGCGGCGGGGGCCCTCATGCCTGCACCTCCAGGGCCGGCAGCGAGGACTCGTCGGGACGGGATGAGGCGACGCTGGGCAGGTGTCCCTGGCGGTAGACCATGAACGTGCGCCGGTAGCTGATCACGATGGCACCGTCCTGGTTGAACCCCTCGGTGGCGACGGTGACCAGGCCCAGGTGCGGGCGCGACGCCGAGCCGCGGACGGAGAGGACCTTCGAACGGGAGTAGATCGTGTCGCCCTCATAGACCGGGTGCGGCATGCGGACCTCGTCCCAGCCCATGTTGGCGAAGACATTCATGGACAGGTCAATGGTGGACTGGCCTGTCACGAGCGCCAGGGTGAACGTGGAGTTGACCAGCGGCAGGCCGAATTCGGTCGCCTTGGCGAATTTGGCATCGACGTGGGTCTTGGCCACATTCTGCGTCATCAGCGTGAACTGCTGATTGTCGCCCTGGGTCACCGTCTTGCCGAACGGGTGGTAATAAATGTCGCCGACGGCAAAGTCCTCAAAGAGCCGGCCGGTCCACCCCTCGACGATCCGTGAATCCTTGACTTCAGTGCTGCGTGCCATCTTGTTCCTTCCGACGCGGGATCACCTTCGAACCCTCAAATATATTATGTTCTTCAGAGAATCTTTCCACAAATACCCGTAAAGTCAAGGACAAATGGAACTAAGACGCTACCAACATCTCTCTTGTAGCCTTTCAATATATTATGTAGAGTGACGTCAGATTAGACCGCCGGACATCGGCCCGGCCCCTACAAGGAAGTAGCCATGAGCCCCCAAACGACAGACGTGAGCGCGACCGCCAAACCCACCGTCGAGGAGCTGCGCCAGAGCGTGCGCGAGCTCTGCAAGGGATTTGGCGATGAGTACTGGCGCGAATCAGACCAGCAACGCAGCTACCCCCAGGAATTTGTGAACACTCTGACCCACTCGGGGCTGCTGGCAGCACTCATCCCCGCGGAGTACGGCGGTCTGGGCTTCGGCCTGACCGAAGCGAGCATTATTATGGAGGAAATCAACCGCTCCGGCGGTCACTCCGCCGCCTGCCACGCGCAGATGTACACCATGGGCGCCCTGCTCCGCCACGGCAGCGAAGCGCAGAAGGACGCGTACCTGCCCGAGATTGCGGCCGGGCGGCTGCGCCTGCAGGCGTTTTCCATCACGGAGGACAAGGCCGGCTCGGACACCACAAGCATTGAGACAGCAGCGGTCCGCGAGGGTGACGACTTCGTCATCACCGGGCACAAGAGCTGGACCAGCCGCATCGATGAATCAGACCTCGCCTTCGTCCTGGCCCGCACCTCCCCCAAGGCGGCCGAACGCACCCGTGGCCTGACCTTGTTCCTGGTCGACCTGCGCCAGGTGCGTGCCGAACAGCCGGAAACCCTGGAGGTGGTGAAGGTTCGGACCATGTTCAACTACGCCACCAACCAAGTCCACTACCATGGCATGCGGGTGCCGGCCTCAGCCGTCATCGGCCAGGTAGACAACGGCTTCCGCTACGTGCTCGACGGCTGGAATGCCGAACGGATCCTGCTCGCCTCCGAGGCCGTGGGCGACGGCTACTGGTTTACGCAACGCGCCACGGACTGGGCCAACAGCCGCGAGGTCTTTGGC
>Ga0134128_10002067_pt1 | contig 25125 bp, 23 predicted proteins | sample KB31754_FD_96462 | JGI IMG/M metagenome (GOLD analysis project Ga0134128, IMG submission 96462) | Terrestrial soil microbial communities with excess Nitrogen fertilizer from Kellogg Biological Station, Michigan, USA - KB3-175-4 | ecosystem: Environmental > Terrestrial > Soil > Unclassified ...
AGCAGGGCCGTGAAAGCGAGAAAGATTGTCTCGAGCGCGAGATCTTCCGAAACTCAGGCTTGGCCGCCTGCGCTTTTGAAGGAGGTCAAGTCGCGAATCGGTTGTCGGGACGGAGAGTCGACCGGCGGCCTCGCAATGAGGATTGCATCGCTCATCTTGTGGAAAGGCTGATCTTTGGAGCCGGCGCCTTGCCGCGTCCAAAGATTGCGCGGAAACGCCGATGAAGCTGACGCTCTGCGACAAACTCGCGGTGGTGCGTAGCCCGCTTCTAGCGTCCGCTCGATAAAATGACCGTCGAACCCGTTACGTACGCAACAGGACAGCTTCCCAGCTAAGCCGGTTTCGTCAGGGTTTTCACGCCGGGGACGTCCTGGGGCGGGGAGCGAATCTCCGAATGGCGGAATCGAAATCAGTTCGATTATTCAATGAATTCAGAGCACATTGGAAAAAATGCTCCAAGTGCCCTTTAATTAAAAACGGCTTTGGCAGTAGTTGCCACGGAGCGCTGCCCGCTTCAGCCAGCACTTGACTCAGTAAGCCGGACAGGCTCGTATGCAACTGGTCCTCTGGTCAGACAAGTAGATTGGTAAATGCCACATGCCCCGAAAGCCAGTGGCTCGGTGCGAGTTACGGAACTCCCGACGTTCCGTGAAGCGATCGTCAAGCATTCGCTGACGAATGCGATCAGCGAGAAGATCCTCAGTCTCATCGCATCTGGAATTCTGCAGGCCGGCGACGCTCTGCCGAGTGAACGTGAGCTCGCCGATGCACTCAATGTTAGTCGCGCTGCAGTACGAGGCGGCCTGCAGAATCTTGCCGCCCGCGGAATTCTTGACATTTCGCAGGGCGCCCGCACCCGCGTTCGGCGCTGCGACATAGGATCAGTGACGATCGGCATCGCTACGGCGCGTGCAATCGACGTCTATGATATCGAGTCGGTCCACGCTGCCCGGATTCTGGTCGAACGACAGGTCGTAAGCGATGCGGCGTGCAACATGGATGCGCGGCGAATTGCTCTGCTTGACGCGCTTCTCGATGCGCAAAAGAACACCCTTGATGATCCCGTGCGCTTCCTGATCTGCGATCGCGAATTTCACGCCGCGATCTATCGAGCGTCGACCAATAGGCTGCTCGCCGACTTTTGCACCGATCTTTATACCTACATGATGGAATACAGGCGCAAGGCTATGTCGCGGCCCGGCGCCATTGCGGTCAGCTACGCCGACCACGTAACTATCGTCGAGACGCTCCGCTCGCGCGATGCAGATGCGGCCGCCGAAGCGTTCGCTGTTCACACTGGTCGCATCTACACGACAACTCAGACACTTTTGCGAGGAGAACGCTGAAACGCGGCGCGAACCGCGCATCCCCGCCCCGACGCTCGAACAGAATTACGAAACCGGCCCAATTATCGGCCGATACTATAGGGAGGACTATCGTGGAACGTAGAGCTTTTCTGAAACTCAGTGCTGGTGCTGCGCTCGCTATCAGTGCCGGGACGTCCGGTTCGCGCATGGCGGCCGCTGCCGGCAAGGACATCGTCTATCTGACGCCCGGCCTCGACCTTCCCTTCTGGCGCTATCTGTCCAAGGGCATCGAAGCCACAGTGAAGGAGAAGGGATTCGGCTATCAGGCTCTGGATTCCCATAACAGCGCCCAGAATCAGCTCCAGAATGCACAAGACTCCATCGCGCGCGGCGTGGCCGGCATCATCATCTCGCCTACCGATTCTTCGACGGCGCCGAGCGTTCTGACCCTCGCCAAGCGAGCCGGCATCCCTGTTGTGATTGCCGACATCGGCACGAACAGCGGTGACTACTCCTCCTTCATCATTTCCGACAACTATCGCGGTGCGCATGACGTCGGCGTGGCGCTGGCGCAAGCCTTGAAAAAGAAGGGCTGGGAAAGCGGCTCGGTCGGCATCGTTGCCATTTCCCAGGCACGCAAGAACGGTCAGGCCCGCACCAAGGGCTTCCTCGATGGCCTCAAGGAAGGCGGCTTTACGGGTAAGCAAGCCGGCCTGCAGCAGATGCAATCCTACACAGCCGACGAGACTTTCAAGTTCACGCAGGACATGCTGACGGCCAACCCCGATATGCGTGGCCTCTTCGTTCAGACGGACCAGCCCGCAATCGGCGCGCTGCGCGCGATCAAGGCCGCCCGTCGCGATGGCCAACTGCTGCTCGCAGCATTCGACGGCATTCCGGAATTCGTCGATCTCTTGAAATCCGGTCAGATCGTCGTGTCTGGCATGCAGCAGCCCTATCTCATGGGCGAACGGTCGGGCGAGGCGATGCTTGCCACGCTGGACGGCAAGACGCCTGAGAAGGAGATCACCGTGCCAATCCTGGCGGTCACCAGCGAAAACATCGACAAGGAATTGCCGGTCGTGAAAAAGACCGTCTTCGCCAACGAAGTCTGACGATAGGCCGGACTGGCCGAGCCGTATAGGCGCGGGCCCGACGCTATCTTCGGGCCCCGCCAAGCGGATCGTGCCTCTGCTTTGTCGATTGCGCTCAAGCCGGCGCAATTGGCAAGGAGGATTCCAATGCAACCCCTGCAATCTCCAAGACAGCCGCTTATGGCGGCGCGCGCGATAACGAAGACGTTTGATCGCACGCGGGCGCTTGCCGGCGCGAACTTCGTACTTGCCGAGGGGGAGATCCATGGCCTGCTCGGCGCCAATGGCGCGGGCAAGTCGACGCTGTCGAAAATAATGGCCGGACATTATTCGTTCGATTCCGGCGAAATGGTCTACCGCGGGCATCCGCTTCAGCTGCGCAGCACACGCGACGCGATCCGCATCGGCATTGCGATCGTGATGCAGGAGACGAGCCTTGTGCCTGATCTTACGGTTCTGGAGAACATCTTCCTCCCTGAACTCGGTCGGCCGGGACGTCTGGACTATCGCGCGCTGAGGCTGCGATGCGCTGGGCTTCTGGAGAATCTTGGCCAGGAGGACAGCCTTCCGCTGGACTGGGACGTTCGGCGGCTATCCTCGGCCCAGAAGCAGCTTGTGGAGATCGCCAAGGCGCTCGGTGTCGGCGCCAAGCTGATCATCTTTGATGAGCCGACGGCTTCGCTCAGCCCCGGAGAGGTCGATCGCCTGTTCGACGTCATGACCCGGCTACGCGCAGCCGACCACGGCCTCGTCTTTGTTTCGCATCGACTCGAAGAAGTGTTCTCCATCACCGACCGGGTCACGGTGATGCGCGAAGGGCGGACCGTTCTTGACGGCCTGCCTACCGCACAACTGAGCCAGGCCGAATTGATCCGCGCCATGGTCGGAGCCGAGCTCGGCGCCATCTACACCGAGCCTCACGCTGCGAACAGCGCAACCGAGCAACGACCCGTCGCGCTCTCGGTGCGGAATCTTTCCTCGACCCCCGCGGTCAAAGACGTCAGCTTTAAGGTCCACGCCGGCGAGATTCTCGGCGTTGGCGGGCTCGTCGGCGCCGGTCGCTCGGAAGCGATGGAGGCGATTTTCGGTCTTCGTCGACGCACCGGCGGCGAGGTGCTCCTCGACGGCAAGCCACTTCGTGAGCAAAATCCACAAGAGGCCATCCGCGCCGGCCTCGGCTTCGTCGCAGTAGATCGGCGCACGCAGAACATCGTGCCGGATCTCTCGGTGAAGGAAAATCTGCTGCTCGCTCATCTTGGCGCGCACCGCGGCCTTTTCCGCGCCTATCAGACGCGCGAGCACAGGGTGCAGGAACTCATGCAGCGCCTCGGCCTGCCACAGGAGCGGCTGATGGATGCCTCAATGCTCAATTTCTCCGGCGGCATGCAGCAGAAGATCATCATTGCCCGCTGGCTCCTGCTCGATCCCAGGGTGCTCATTCTCGATGAGCCGACCAAAGGTGTCGATATCGGGACCCGTGCCAGCATCTATTCCATGCTTCGCGACATCGTGGCCGAGGGCGTGGCGGTCGTCGTGGTTTCGTCTGATTTCGAGGAGCTTCTGGGCGTCAGCGATCGCATCGTCGTGATGAGCGATGGCCGCTCGATTGCCGATCTGCCAAGCACCGCGCTCGACGAAGAGAAGCTGACCCTTCTTGCCGCGCCTCGAACGTCCATGGCCCGAAACACGGAACTGCTCGATGCGCTCGCCCACGAATATAACGGCGCCGGCTTTTGGACCTTGATCGAGGGCGACAGGTTCATTTGCCTCAATTCCGTGGTCACCCGGCCGGCACTCGATCCCGGCTTCAAGCCAGGCGATGCGCGCGGCCTCGCCGAGACGTCGATTCCGCGGGCGCTCAGACAGCGCGAAGCGATCTTCGTGCCGGAGCAGGACGGAAGCCGCACCACCCTCGTCATCCCGATGCGTAGCCCGCGTGGTCACGATCTCGGATGGGTCGGGCTCAGCCTGCCTCCTGACGCTGCCTTGCCGCCTCCGGAGCTGATCAAGTCCCGCATCGACAGCCTGGCGGCCACCCTATGAGCATTGAGAAGCCTTCGTCCATGAGATCCCTTACCCTTTCTGCTCCCGCGCGTGCCCTTCGCATCAAGCAGCTCGCTCAGCGCCTCGAAGTCCGCATGCTCCTGCTAGCGATCCTGATCGCTCTCTGCCTGTCGATGCTGTCCCCCTACTTCCTGACGCGTTCGAACATCTTCAACATGCTCGACCAGTCGGTGGTGATCGGAATCGTGGCGGTCGGCATGACTTTCGTTATTTTGACGGGAGGCATTGACCTGTCGGTGGGATCACTGGCAGGCCTGACGGGCATCCTCCTCGGATTGTCGCTGCAACACATGCCGATCGTTCCTGCAATCGCGGTGGCGGTTGCTGCGGGGGCTGGCATCGGCCTCGTCTCCGGATTGCTGATCAATCTCTTCGGGCTGGCCGCGTTCGTCGTCACTCTTGGTGTCATGGCAATCGGCCGCAGCCTGGCCTACATCGTGTCGGGCCAGACCGCGATTTCCAATATTCCCGATGCGATGCAGGCCATCGTCTATACCAACGTCCTCGGAATCCCGTCGAACGTTCTGTTCCTGATTATTCTCTACATCGTCGCATGGGCCTATCTCGCCTTCACCAAAGGAGGGCGGACCATCTATGCCGTCGGGTCCAACAAGGAGGCCGCGCGGGCAGCGGGGCTCAACACGTTGTTCTACTCCGTGCTTCCTTATGTGCTGTCGGGCGCTCTGTCCGCAGTGGCCGCCACTTTCTCCATCAGCCAGATCCTGTCTGCCGACCCGCTGATGGGCAACTCCATGGAGCTCGACGCCATCGCGGCCGTCGTCATCGGCGGAGCCAGCCTCTATGGCGGCCGCGGTTCGATGATCGGGACACTCTTCGGCGTCTTCATCATGGTCATGATTCGAAATGGTTTGAACCTGATGGGAGTCTCGCCGTTCTGGCAGGGCTCGGCCATCGGGACCATCATCATCGTCGCCCTCCTCGTCGAGCGGCTCGTCAGCAGCAGGGTCAATCAATGAGCACTCAAGCGTCTCGCGCAATCAAGCTTTTCGGCACCGAACAGCCGGTCACTCCGCTTCGTATCCTCAAGGCGGGCGCCCTCACGGCGGAACTCGACGCCGGCAACCTGCGCCACATCAGCTATGGCGGAGCGGAAGTGATACGCGCCGTTTCCTTCATCATCCGCGATCACAACTGGGGCACCTACAATCCAGTCATTGAGGGCCTCAAGATCGAGGAGAAGCCTGACCGCTTCACCGTTACTTACACGGCTCTCGCCCGCGACGAACGTCAAAGCTTTCGCTACGTGGCTCGCATTGAAGGAACGGCAGATGGTCAGCTTGACTTTGTCGCCGACGGTCAGGCGGAAACCGATTTCCTGACCAACCGCACCGGCTTTGTGGTCTTGCATCCGTGCGGCGTCGCGGGCCGGCCTGTCACGATCGAGCATGCCGACGGAAGCCTCGAGCAAGGCCGCTTCCCCGAGCAGATTGATCCGGTTCAACCAATGCTCAACTTGCGCGAGCTCACCCATGAGGCGACGCCGGGGCTGCGCGTGTCCTGCCGCATGGAGGGTGATGTCTACGAGATGGAAGACCAACGCAATTGGACCGACGCCTCGTACAAAACCTATGTTCGGCCGCTCGCGCTTCCGTGGCCCTACACCCTTGCGAAGGGCGAGGCGCTCACGCAGGCCGTGCGTCTCACGTTGAAGGGGCCCGCGCCGCGTACCCACGGCAGGGACAGCGACCTCACCCTTGCTGTCGGCGCTAAGCTTGGAACAATTCCTCCTCTCGGCCTTGGGCTTCATCCCAACGACGTAGCTGCGACAAGGGGCCGTGCCGAGACGCTGCGTCTGGTCGGCGCAAGCCATTTGATCGGCTACTACGATCCGCGCGAAGGACACAACCGATCAACACTCCGCGCCATCGTCGAAGCGGCGGAAGCGCTCGGCGCGCAGCCGTGGCTCGAGGCCGTAATCGTCTCAGTAGAGGATTTCCGCGACGAAATCGCATCGTTGGGACGGGAAGTCGCCGCCCTCGGTTCTCCCTTCCCGGTCGTGTTGGTCTCGCCTGCGCCCGATCTCAAATGTACTTTGCCCGGCAGCCCCTGGCCGCCCGCGCCGCCGCCACGTGATTTCTTCGCTGCGGCACGAGCGGCTTTTCCCGGCGTTCGGCTCGGCGGCGGCATGTTCAGCTACTTCACGGAACTGAATCGCAAGCGTCCTCCCGCCGATCTTCTCGATCTCATGAGCTTCACGACCACGGCGACACTTCATGCCGGGGACGACCATTCCATTACCGAGGGTCTCGAATCTCTGCCGGCCATGACGCTGACGGCTGCCAATATCGCGGCGGGCAAGCCCTGGGTGGTCGGACCGAGTGCGATCGGCATGCGGATGAATCCTTACGGCGAAGCACCCCTGGCCAATCCGGGAAATATCCGACAGGCCATGAACTTCAATGACCCGCGCCATCGCGGCCTGCTTGGTGCTGCGTGGGCTCTCGGCTTCTTTGCACGCTTCGCTGCTGGCGGTGCTGCGGCGATCGCGCTCGGCGCTACTACTGGCGCCTTCGGGCTTCTCCATTCTGCTCAGGCATGGCCGCAACCCTGGTTCGATGAGAATGGCGGTCTCTATCCTGTCTTCCACGTGGTCCGCGGACTCGCGCATCTCCGCGCGGCTGCCATGCACGAACTCACTGGCTCCGCGCCATCTCGCTTGCAGGCTATCGCCGCGCAGCGGGAGAACGGCCTCGAGATTTGGCTCGCCAATCTCGTTGGCACGGAGACCATTTGCAATCTCGACAACAGCATCCGCAATCTCGCGATCCTGGATGAAGGAAGTTTCGTGGCAGCCGCGGGCGATCCCGACGCCATAACGGCACTCAGTCGACCTCATTCTGGTAAGCGCATCGCACTTGCTCCATATGCAGTCGCGCGCGTCCAGATTTAGTCGCTGGTGAATGATCGGGGCCGCCCCGAAGTCCCGGAATTCTTTCCACACGGACGACGGCCCGCGATCAGCCGCTGTTTTCGCAAGCCCCGCCTGCGGCCCTAATGCCTGTGCTTCTTCCCCTTGGGAGCCATAACCTGGTTGCTACGTCGTCGAAAGAACTCGCCTCAATCGATGACCTGCATTCACCAGATGCGCGCGCATGGCTTTGCCGGCCTCTGCTTCGTCCCCTGCCGCAATCGCATCAGCAATGGCAGTGTGCTCGGCGACGGTTCGGCCTTTGGTCTCTGGAATGTAGTACGTCTTCGGGTACCAGATGCGGACGATCGATTGAATTGTGGACCCGATATTCTCGAAGATGGGATTGCGCGCCGCCCGCGCGATCGCGAGATGGAATTTGGTGTCGCTCTCCATGAAAGCGTTGTGGTCGTCCTGAGAGGCCTGCATCTCGCGGAGCGATTCGAGGAGTAGATCTAATGTCCGTTTGTCGCGGCGCTCCGCGGCCCGACGCGTGCATTCGACCTCGACCAACACGCGTACATCGACAAGATCGTCCAGATTGCGCTCTCCCAGCAGAAGTCCCCAGCGGAATGCTCCCGACAAAAGCTCGGACGTAGACTCCCTAACGAACGACCCCTCGCCTGCTCGCGCCTCAAGTACGCCGAGGACGACCAGGCTCTTCACCGCCTCCCTGATTGTGGACCGCCCTACTTGAAAGCGGATCGCCAATTCCTTTTCAGTCGGAATGAGATCGCCCGGCTTCCAGACCCGCTTCATAATCAGGTCGGTGAGCGCCTTGACGATCTCCTGCGGGAGCGTGGCCCGGCTCAAGGGGCGGATGAGGGAATCTGATTCTGTCATAGGGTCAATCTGTTCGCACGAGTTGGGCGAGGCCGCGCAGCAATCCCGCGCATCGAACCCCCATTTCAACGAAGCCTGAAGGGTCGAAAGCTCCTTGACATGTCCTGTCCCTTCGGCATTCTTAATATCAGACAATCTGACGTGACAAGTAAAAATCCAGAAGGCGTCATGATTAACCAGTCCTTGGATCGCCGGCGTGACGAGACCCGGCTGAGGTTGACGTTCTCGACGGCTGCCTGCGGGGAGGCGCTTGCCACATGCGGCTGAAGAAACACTTTCGCATTGCAGCATTCGCGTTTAGCGGATCGTTCCCGCCTTTGGGATTCGCGAGGACGTCAAAAGCGCATGGCCTGGGCTCACTGGAGTCAAATAGCAGATGTCAAAGCGACTTCGGCGTGCAGCCAATCGATCAACCCGGGTTTGTGGGCGATCGAACCGAGCGATCTAACTACGGCCTGACAGAAAAGAAGCCAGCAATCTACAGGGAGGAAATACAATGATGAAAGGACTCGTCGCGCGCGTTTTCAATAGGGCGACTACTCGAATGACCATTAGAGCGGCCGCCTTGATCGGGGCGGCTCTCGCGTCAGGTCATTCGATGGCGGAGAGCGCGACGCGCGCAGAGCCGTTTCCGGCTTGGCCCGATCCGGTCATCAAAGATACGCTATCCGTCGACGAAGCGAAGGCGATTGTCGCCGAACGCACAAAGCCTCAGACCGAATGGAAGGGACCGACCGACGGTCCCAAGGCCCCGCAAGGTGCTTTCACCATCGCCTATGTGTCTCCGGATCAATCCTATACGCCGCACGTACTCTGGGGCAAAGGCGTCGAGGAAGGCGCCAAAGCGCTCGGCTGGAGCGTCATCACTTTTGATGGCCGGGGCACGGTGAGCGGAACGCTTGCGGCCATGCAGCAGGCGCTCGCTGCGAATCCGACGGCGATCATCACCCCAGCCGACGCGAATGCCTTGCAGAATCCGATCAAGGAAGCGGTATCGCGGCATATCCCGGTGATCGGCATTCACGCCACTGCTTTCCCGGGCCCCCATCCGGATCTCGGCCTTTACATGAACATCGTTTCGAATCCTGCCGAGATCGGGCAGACCGAGGCCGCCTACGTCATCGCCATGTCCGACGGCAAGGCCAAGAATATTCATATGGTCGACAACAGCTACGCGATCGCCCGTTTCAAGGCGAAGGCGACAACGACGCCGATCGCCAATTGCTCCGGTTGCAAAATGCTGGAGACGATCAACATGCCCTTGGGCGATGCTTCGGCGCGTATGACGTCGGCAATATCCGGGCTGCTAGGCAGATATGGCGATTCATGGTGGATGACGACCTGCTGTGACGGCTACTACACCAACGCCGCCGCGGCACTACGCGCCGCCGGCGCTTCCACTGACAAGATCAAACTTGTGGGAGCTGACGCACCGCCGTCGGCCTATGACATGATCCGACATGGCGGATTCGAGGTGGCGAGCGTGCCAGAACCGAGTTCGCTATTCGGCTATGAGGCCGTGGACGCCGTCATTCGCGCGATGGCAGGCCAGGAACCTGCCCATTTCATCCAGCCCACCTTCCTGATCGTCAAGGACAATGTCGACAGCGAGGGCGGCGCCAAGAACGAATTCGTGCCCAGCAACAACTTCGCATGTCATTATCTCAACATCTGGAAGGGAACGAAGAACCCCTGCTGATATTCGCTTGCCGGGAGCGCGGCCGCCTTGTTGTGTGCGCCGCGCTCTCGATTTTCGCAAAGGATAATGTCGGTGAAAGCAGGGCACGCTCAAGCGGACATCCGTCCTCGAGCTTCGGGGAAATCAAATAGTGGCGGTTGATCCACCTCCGGCCATCGCGATACGCGGCCTCACCAAGAGATTCTTGAGCACCTTGGCTCTCGATCATGTCGACCTGACGATCGGGCGCGGAGAAATCCATGCTCTCGTCGGGGAAAATGGCGCCGGCAAATCGACTCTCATCAAGACCCTCGCGGGCCTCTATCAACCGGATGAGGGAGAAATCCGCGTCGACGGCAAGCTGGTTCAGCCTTGGGCCGAAGCCGTGCCGATTTCCTTCGTCCATCAGGATCTTGGCCTCGTCGATGATCTCAGCATTGGTGAGAACGTCGCGCTCGTGGCCGGCTTTCCGCGCACATTCGGCTTCATTTCCTGGAAACGTGTCTGGACGCACGCCAAAGACATCTATCTCGCCATGGGTATCGACGCGCCCGATCCCCGCGCACCGGTGGGGAGCCTCAGCGCGGCAAGCAAGGCCGTGCTTGGCATCGTCCGCGCCCTGTCGCAAGACGCAAGCATCGTCGTGCTGGACGAGCCGACGGCCTCACTGCCCGGACCCGACGCACAGCATCTCTTTGACGTCCTGAAACGCCTGCGCGCATCCGGAAAGAGCATTCTCTATGTCAGCCATCGGCTGAACGAGCTGTTTGGCCTTGTCGACAGTGTCTCGATATTCCGCGACGGCCGGCATGTGCGCTCCAGCTCAATCAAGGCGCTGACACCCGATGCGATCGTACGCGGCATGCTCGGCCGTGATCTCGACCTTCATCACCAGACCGCGGCAGGCGTGCGGCAAGAAGGATCATTGCTCGAAGTTGCGGACCTCTGTACGGGCGATCAGGGGCCCTTGAGCTTCTCGGTTGGGGCAGGTGAGGTTGTTGGATTGGTGGGCTTGCGCGGCGCCGGACATGAGATGATAGGCCGGTCGATTTTCGGCGCGCAGCCGCAAAGCTCGGGCGTCGTGCGGCTCGGCGGCGAAAAAATCCCACCCGATTTGTCGATCTCCGACCGCATCGCCAAGGGCATTGCGCTCCTCTCCGGCGACCGGCTGCAAGAGAGCGCGATCGGCGGAATGACACTTCGGGAGAATTTGTTCCCGAATGTCGCAAAATCCGCAGGCGGTCTCTTCCACCTTATCCAATCCGATCGCGAGACCAATCGCGTGATGAGCGTCCTCGATCGCCTTGACGTGCGGCCCCGCAACGAATCCGCGTTGATCGACTGGCTCAGCGGCGGCAATCAGCAGAAGGTCTTCGTCGGACGCTGGCTGGAAACCCATGCTCGGCTCTACATCATGGAGGAGCCGACGGCTGGCATCGACATCGGCGCAAAGGGCATGATCCACGGGATCTTGCGCGATATCGCCGCCAAGGGTGCCGCAGTGCTGGTGGTTTCCTCCGATTTCGAGGAGGTTGCCTCGCTCTGCGACCGAGCCCTGGTCATCGTTCGAGGAACGATCACCGCCGAACTCTCCGGCGCCTCGTTGACGCTGGACGGCCTCATCACGCGTTCGGCGCTTGGCGCCGAACACCAGGTTCAATGATATGCCGGAGAAGAAGTTGTCCGATTCGATATTGGAGAAGACGGCGAAGCCACTCGCTCCCGCCGATTCGCACCTCAAGTCCCAGACCTTGTCGAACTGGATCGCCGTCTACGGACTGCTTATCGTCTTCCTTCTGGTGATGGTCATCTTCGGCGCGCTGCGGCCGTCGAGCTTCCTCAGCGTGACCAACATCAACAGCATCCTCGTCAGCCAGTCGGTAACAGCAATGCTGGCCCTGGCCGAGATGATCCCGCTGGCAACGAAGCAATTCGACCTGTCGGTCGGATACCACCTCGGCATGGCCCAGGTGCTTATTATTGGCTTTCAGGTGCAACAGGGCCTGAACTGGGTTGAAACGGCGGCGCTGATCCTTGTGCTGTCGCTCGTGGTCGGCTTCGTGAACGGCGCACTCGTCACTTGGTTCAAGATCGATTCCTTCATCGCGACCATGGGTACGGGCACGATGCTCTACGGCCTCAGCAATTGGTACAGTAACGGCGAGCAAATCGTCGGCATGAGCCTGCCCCACAGCTTCACCGGTCTCTCCTCGATTTATCACGGCCTGCCACTGCCGGCACTCTATGTCGGCTTGATCTCGATCGTTCTGTGGTGCGTGATGGAGCGCCTGCCGATCGGCCGCAATCTATATGTCATCGGGGCGAATGTCCGCGCCGCCGAACTTACGGGTATCAATGTTTCCCGCCATGTCATGGGCGCCTTCGTCGCGTCCGGCTTCATTAGTGGCCTCGCCGGCATCGTCCTCGGCAGCCTGCTGCAGACGGGAACGCCGAGCGTCGGGCCGGAATATCTGCTTCCGGCCTTCGCGGCGACATTGCTCGGCGCAACCTCGATCCGCCCTGGCCGCGTCAACGTGATCGGCACATTGATCTCGGTGCTGGTCCTGGCCTTTTCCTTCTCGGGTGTGCAGCAACTCGGCGCACCATTCTACATCCAGTATTTCTTCAACGGCGGTATCCTGATCGTAGCCGTCGGCCTGTCGGTCTATGCAGCCCGGCGACGGCAGCGCGCGGCGACAAGCGCAAAACCGCGATAAATCGCAGAGAGAAATGAGGGAACTGTCCGATGGATGTATTTGAAGTCTTCGACAAGCGCTTCAGCCGCTACTTGATCCCGATCGTGTTTCTTGAAAAGTTGCACGGCGGGATGCGCTGGGCCGAAGGACCCGTCTATTTCGGTGATCAGCGATGCCTGATCTGGAGCGATCTGCCGAACAACCGCATGCTGCGCTGGGACGAGGAGACCGGCCAGGTCACGATCTTCCGCTCGCCATCCAATTTCTCCAACGGCAACACACGTGACCGCGAGGGCCGCCTCGTCACCTGCGAACATCGCGGACGCCGGGTCACACGCACAGAGCTGAGTGGCAAGATCACGGTTCTCGCGGACAGTTATCAGGGCAGGCGTTTGAACTCACCCAACGACGTCGTCGTGAAATCCGATGGATCCGTGTGGTTCACGGATCCGACCTACGGCATCAGCGCCGAATATGAGGGCGGCAAGGCAGAAAGCGAGATCGGAAGTTGTAACGTATATCGTTTCGATCCCAAGACTGGCGACCTGCGGGTCGTCGTGGATGACTTCTCCCGGCCGAACGGCTTGGCCTTCTCTCCCGATGAGTCCATCCTCTACATCGCCGATTCCGGCTTCTGGCCCAATCCTGAGGCGCCGCATCACATTCGCGCTTTCGACGTCGCAGGCGACGGTCTAAAGAACAGTCGCGTTCTCACCGAAGTGTCTCCCGGCATCCCTGACGGCTTTCGCGTCGATGTCGAGGGCAACATCTGGACGAGCGCCGGTGACGGCGTTCAATGCTTCACATCGAGTGGCGATCTCATCGGCAAGATTCATGTGCCGGAAAAGGTCGCAAATGTCTGCTTCGGCGGCCCTGCTCGTGATCGCCTGTTCATCTGCGGTTTCACCTCGCTTTACGCGATTCACCTGAATACTCGCGGCGTTCAAGTGCCGTGAGGTCACTCCTTCTCTATCCGAGATATGACCCATGACTCGTGTTGCTTTGGTTGGCTCCGGAGTTGTCGGCTCCTCATGGTCGCTCGTTTTCACCCGCGCCGGCCTGGACGTCGTCGTCCATGATCCCGATCGGGCTTCGGCACACCGGGTTATCGACTACGTTCGGTCGGCTTTGGACGATTCCGAGACGTCTTCGGGCGGCGATCGCGACGCGATTCTGTCGCGCCTGAAAATAGCCTCCAGCCTCGAGGATGCCCTTGCGGGGGCAGACTACGTCCAGGAGAGCGCACCCGAGCGGCTGGACATAAAAAGGGATCTTTACAAACGTCTTGACGTGCTTGCCGAAGCGAACGCGATCCTCGCAAGTTCAACGTCCGGCCTGCCGGTGTCGTCCTTCACGGAGGACCTTGAGCGTCGGCATCGCTGCCTTGTAGTTCACCCCATCAATCCGCCTCATCTTGTACCGCTTGTCGAGATCGTTCCGGCGCCATGGACGGCCCCTGACGTCGTCGACCGCGCGGCCGATTTCATGTGTAAGGTCGGACAATCGCCGATCCGCCTGCGACGAGAGATCAACGGCTTCGTCGTAAATAGGCTCCAGAGCGCGATTCTCGGCGAGGCGTTCCGCCTCGTCGAAGATGGAATCTGCGACGCCGACGAGGTGGATCGCGCGATCTCAGATGGCCTTGGCCGACGCTGGTTCTTCATGGGGCCGTTCGAGACAATTGATCTCAATGCCAAGAACGGCATCACGGAATATTGCCGTAACCTCGGTCAGATGTATTTTGAACTCGCCAAAGAGCAGGCCGACCCTCGGCCATGGAGCGCCAAGCTGATCGAAAGCATCGAGCAGACGCTCCGGCAAAACGTTCCCGAGCACGAACTTGCCAATCGTCGATCTTGGCGGGACAGCTACATCGCACGCCTGAGGTCGGTGGCACGGACACACACGACGTTCTAACGACAAATGTCAGATAACAGGGAGGAAAGAAAATGAGAAAGCCGAAAAGTGGTTTGTACTTTGCAGGGACTCTCGTTGTGACAGCACTATTCGCGTCTCCGACGCACGCGGCTGACACTTACATGCCGACGTGCTTCGCACCGTCAGCCGACAGCGCCTCGGTGATCAGCTATCCCGCCAAGAAGGGACCGTACAAGATTGCGCTGGTCAATGGATATGTCGGCAACGACTGGCGCAGCACTACGATCCAGGCGGCCAAGGCCTGGGGAGCCCGCGCGGACAATGCGAAGAATCTATCGGAATTCAAGATAATCTCGGTCGGAAACGACTCAACGGCGCAGATCGCGGCGATCGATAACTTCATCGCCGCCGGCTATGACGGCATCGTCATCAACGCCGTTAATCCCACGGCCTTCGACGCTGTGGTCAAGCGCGCAAAACGAGCTGGCACCGTGCTCGTAACTTACGACAACGTGCTCGACTCGAACCAAATCGTTCAGATCAATGAAGATCAGGTCGAATTGGGACGCATGAAGGCGCAAGCGGTGGTGGATGGCATCAAGGCCGCGACGGGCAAGGTTGCCGGGCAGGTTCTTGAAGTTTCCGGTCTCCCGGGTAACAGCGTCGATCGTGACAACCACAACGGAATGCGCGAGGTCCTGGACAAGTACAAGGACCTCAAGGTTGTCCAAGTTGTCGGCAATTGGGATGTTGGAACTGCTGCCAAGGTTACTGCCGATGCGATCGCCACCAACGGCAATTTCGACGGCGTCATGGTGCAGGAGGGTGCAGTTGGCTCGCTGGGCGCGATGGCTAACGCCCATCACCCAATTGTCCCGATTGGTGTCGACGCGGGCAATGGCACGCGAATGATCGCGTTCGACAGCAAGTATCCGGGTGTGACCGCAGCACAGGCCCCTGCCATGTCAGCAGTCGCACTTGAAGCCACGGTGGTGCTTCTGACAGGGAAATCGCTGCCGCAGAAGGTCAACCTGCCGATACCCAACAAAAACAACAAGGATCTGGTTGAAGGAAAGGATTTTTTCCGCAACTTGCCGAAGACTTTTTATACTACCACCGGCTATCCCCAGTGCTTCCCGGTCTTCACGCCGGAAGAATTGATGGGTCAAACCGCCGAGAACAAAAGCTGACATTAATCCCCCGGCCGGCTTCCAAGCCGGCCGGACTGTTTCTGAGTTATAGATGACAGAACCACTCGTTCGGTTGAAATCAGTCTCGAAATCGTACGGTGGCGTTCCGGCGCTGACCGACGTCGACTTTAATTGCGAGGCCGGCCTGATTCACGCCATCCTGGGAGAGAATGGCGCCGGCAAATCCACGTTGATGAAATTGCTTGCGGGCGTGATTCAGCCAGACACTGGAGAAATATTGGTGTCGGGTGAGGCGGCGCGACTAACGTCCCCTCGGGAGGCCGCTCGGCATGGAATGGTCTGCATGTTTCAAGAGTTGTCGCTGATGCCGCATTTGTCGGTCGGCGACAACATCGTGATTTCCGCGCCGCGAACGCGATTTGGGCTCTTACATCCCGCCGCCTATGACGACGCCCGCGCCATGCTGGACCGGATTGGTGCCACCGGCATATCCCTGTCGGCACGAGCGTCAGAATTGTCCCTCGCGGAGCGGCAGCTTGTAGAGATTGCAAAGGCGCTCTTTCGCAAACCGCGGCTTCTGATTCTCGACGAGGCAACCTCGGCGTTAACCAGAAAGCACGTCGAAACCATCTTCGACGTTTTGCGCGACCTGAAGCGACAAGGCGTGGCAATCCTGTTCATCTCACATCGCATGCACGAGGTCGACGCCATCGCCGACCGCATCTCTGTCTTTCGCAATGGCCGCCATATCGACACCTTCGATGTCGGCACACGGAGTCCAAACGAAGTCATCAACTTGATGATCGGACGATCGCTGGAAGAGTTATTTCCGGCGCGCGCGGCAACTCCCAATAAGGACACGCCCGTCGTTCTTGACGTTTCCGACCTGAGCTGGAATGGACAATTGCTCGATGTCAGGATGCACGTGCGCAAAGGCGAGGTGGTCGGCCTTGGCGGTCTCGATGGCCAAGGTCAGCAATACCTGATGCACGCAGTGTTTGGCGTGCTCCGGGGGGTGTCGGGCCGAGTAGAGGTCAATGGCAAGCAGATCAGCGGCGTATTGCCATCGCAGGCCAAACAAGCCGAAATCGGCCTCGCACTTGTTCCGGAAGACCGCAAGACGGAAGGTTTGATCCTCGGCATGTCGATAGCCGAGAATCTGCGGCTCGCCGCACTAGGCCGCGTACCATTCGGCATCCTTGATATTGAGAATGGAAGCGAAGCGCGAATCCGACAGCTGATTGACAGGCTCTCCCTGACCTACGGATCGCTCGAGTCTCCGGTGGCCGCGCTTTCAGGAGGAAATCAGCAGAAGGTGGTGATCGCGAAATGGCTGGCCCTTTCCCCGAGATGCCTTCTTCTCATGGATCCAACTCGCGGGATCGACCTCCCGACCAAGGCACAAATCTACCGACTGCTGCGCGAACTGGCCCGCGAAGGGCTGGCCATAGTCCTGCAATCTACAGACTATGAGGAGCTCATTCATCTTTGCGATCGCGTCTATGTCTTTTATGGCGGACGGATTGTAAGGGAACTGACAGGAGATCAGTTGACACCTAATGCATTGATAGCGGCGTCGATGAACCTGCCGAACTCGGCGAGCGCTCACTCATGAATTTGTTGCGTCGCAATCGCAGCCTGGCAATCACCATTGTGGCCCTTGCGGTGCTATTCGCGGTGTTCATCGCGATTCACCCTCGCGGGTTTTCCACGTACGTCATCACGATCTGGTTTAACCAGGGCACGCTGCTCGGCCTCGCCGCGATTGCTCAGTTCTTTGTCGTCTTGGTACGCGGGGTTGACCTTTCGGTTGGCCCCACTATCGCACTGACTAACGTAGTGGCCTCCTATCTGCTGTTGGGATCTCCGGGCGCCATAACCTTCGGCATTATTGCCGTGCTCCTGGTGGGTACGCTGTGCGGGCTGGCAAACGGCGTTGCAGTCGTCTACGGCCGGATACAGCCAATTGTGGCGACGCTCGCGACCGGCGGTATGATTTCGGGTCTCGCACTTCTATTGCGGCCCACTCCGGGCGGAAGCGTCGACGAGGCACTTTCCGACGCACTCACCTACGACATTCATGGAGTTCCCGCCTCGGCAATCATGCTTCTCGTCGTTCTTCTTGTGCTCCACATTCCCTTGCGTCGCAGTCCGCTGGGGCTTGCGATGTACGCCGTCGGCTCCTCTGAACAGTCCGCCTACATGACCGGCGTACGTGTTACGCGAGCAAAGCTTGCGGCCTATGGTGCGAGCGGGACATTTGCTGCCCTTGCCGGCCTTTACGTCAGCATGGTGACGCTCACGGGCGATCCTGGAATCGGCCCGGCGTATACCTTAAATTCGATTGCGGCAGTTGTGCTGGGCGGCATCGCGCTGAGCGGAGGTGTCGGCAGCCCCCTTGGAGCCGTTGTTGGAGCTCTGATACTGAAAACGATCTCCTCGCTCATGTTCTTCTCCGGACTTCCTCCCCTGGCCCAGCCGTTCTTTGAAGGCCTTGTGCTTGCTTTAGCGATCGTGCTTGGCGCATTTGGCATGATCAACGTTCGCAACCGGCTTGAGTTGTTTAGGTGATGACCGCCCGCGCTTCAACTCTACCCGTTCACAGCCGTCGCTCGCGGCTTCTCAACGGCGTGGGCCTTTCGGTCTTGATTCTAGCTGTTGGATGCGTTGCACTCATTCTCATTGGTGCAATCGTCTATCCCGGATTTCTCAGTCTCGGATATATCTTGCAACAGCTCCAAATCGCGTCGTTTCTTGGCGTTGTAGCGACAGGGGCGATGCTTGTTATCGTTCTCGGAGAGATCGATCTTTCAGTTCCTTGGACCATTACCGGTACTGCAATCGTTGTCACTGGCCTTGCGGGCAGCCACAACGGCCTGCTCGCAGATCTCGCGCTACCGTTGGGCCTTGCCACCGGCGCCGCAATCGGCCTCGTGAATGGGCTGGGGGTTGCCTTGTTTAGAGTACCGGCAATGGTGTGGACACTGGCCGTTAACGCGATGCTGCTTGGTGCGGCCACCTTCTACACGGGCGGCTTTAAGCCACCAGGCGCGGTACCGCGGCTTGCCAGCTACGCCGCCCTCGGACACACGCTTGGTATTCCCAACGCTTTCTTGCTTTGGTTCGTCATCGGCGTCATCACGCTCTATCTTTTGCACCGTACTGTTTATGGCACATACCTCTACGCGATGGGCAATTCGCAGCGCGCTTTGTTCCTGGCGGGCGCGCGGGTGCGCACAATAACGGTCTGTACATTCGTTCTAGCGGGCGTCTTGTCGAGCTTGGGAGCGATCCTACTGACCGGCTATACCAATCAAGCCTATCAGGGCATGGGGGATCCCTATCTGATGCCGGTGATTGCCGCTGTGGTTATTGGCGGAACGTCCATCCAAGGTGGAAGCGGCAGCTATGTCGGCACTTTCATGGGGGCGCTGTTCATCACGCTCCTGACTTCTATTCTCGCGGTGATGCAGATGTCCGACGCAGCCCGTCAGATAATCTTTGGGGCGATTATCCTGGCCATGTTGCTCGTGTATCGCTCCTCGGAAAAGGATCGTCCCTGAGCCGGCCGGGGTCGCTCGCCGCTGCGTGGTCAGCTGCGCGATCCGTGATGCCAGTTTTATCGGCGCCGCTGCCACACGAAGCGGACTGCAAAAATTGCAGGCATTCGTCATGGTCGGATGCGCGTTGGCTCTAACGTCCCTTCCAGCACGTTGAGCGCTTCGAACAGATAATAGGAGCCGAAAATGGTCTCCGCATTCGTCGCGGAATCCTGAACGCGCGCATCACGCCGCTTGTTGAAGCAGGCCCCGACCAGCATGCCCTCTTGCCGAACATCATGCTCGCCAACTGGTGTCAGGAAGCGATCGACAAGCGCGGCCGCCGTTCGCTCTCCTGCGCTTCGATATTTGGCGCGAAGGTCCGCTGACGGCGCGAGCTTGCCGAGCTTCAACAACGCGGAGCAGACAATCGAGGTTGCAGCCGTATCGGTCTCGGTATTCGGGATGCCCGGATCATTGAAGTCCCAGAACGCGATCATGCCGTCAGGCTCATTCGCCAGCCACCAATCGGCACCCTTCGCAAGCTGCTCCATCCAGCGGTCTTCCCGCTTGTGAGCAAGTGCAATCGCCGCATAGACCAGACCCCAGGCCTGCGCCCGTCCCCATACGCTGTCGTCGCTAAACCCCTTATGTGTAAAGTGTCTCAGGATGTGGCCATCTTTGGATCGAGCTCGCTCGATTGCCCGATCGAGCCGTCCTTGCGCATATGGATATCGAGCACCCGCGATGTATGCTCTGCGGCGACGTCGGCATAACCGGCGTCGCCGGTCTTTCGCGCAGCCAAGAATTCGGACTTCAGCACATTCAGATTGTGACCGATCCGCCGGCACATGCGCTCGATCGCGGAGGACCATTGGGAGCCGTCGCTCGCTGCCATCATCTCTTCTTCCTTGCGGCAGCCACTGTGGCGCGCCGCTCACCCTCGCATCATTCCGTACTGCAGGAAATCGCGAGCGCGCGCTGGATCAAGCGGCACGCCCCCTGGTGTTCAGTGTCCATTTGAGGTGATGCTTGCCGACCGCGACCAACTCGCCGTGCTGGTTCTTCACTTCGACGTGGGCCAGTGTCCGACGACGTTCGGCGTCGATCTCGGCGATCGTGTAGGTCACCGTCACGGTATCGTTGATGTAGACCGGCTTCAGGAAGCGGATGCCGTCATAGCCCAGCGAAACCGGCGTCGAATCGATACCCTTGCGCAGGCTCTCTTCGATCATGCGAGTCGATCCCGTCGACATGAAGCCGATCATCAGCGCACCATGGGCAATCCGCTTGCCGTAGATCGAATGGCTCATGAATTCGTCGTCGACATGGTTCTGGGAGAGATCGCCGGTCAATCCGGCAAATAGGTAAATGTCGGACTCGCCAACCGTCTTGGAGAATTTGACGGAATCGCCGATCTTCGCATGCATCATGGTCATTGGATGAATCCTGTTGGTGAGTGGTCCGGCATGTTTGATGTCACGAAGACCCTTCGGGCGGCGTTTCTCGGCTGGCGCCGACGGCGCCCTTGGTACGAAGGGCCTGAACCTGGCCGGTGTCGTAACCAAGCTCCTTCAGGATCTCTTCCGACTGAGCGCCCAGTTTTTGCGGCGGCAGCCTGATCTCCGGCACCTCTCCGTCATAGCGAACGGGATGACTGACGAGCGTGATCGGCGAGCCCGTGGCTCCCTCGACGGTTTGGAAGCTCCTGTTGTGCGCGACCTGAGGATCGGCCACGACATCGGAATAGTCGTTGACCGACGCGTGCCAGATGCCACGCGCTTCAAATATTTTGATACACTCGGCCGTGGTCAGCTTTGCGACATGAGCCACAATCGCCGGGGTCGCCTCGTCGCGCCGCTTGAAGGCGTCACCGTCGGGAACACGCTGTCCGGGCGGAATGCCGAGCGCGTCGCCCAGCGTATCGAGAGAGCCGAGCGAGATTGCAACATGACCGTCCCTGGTCGCGTAGACTCCGTAAGGCGCGCCGTAATACCAGCCCGCGATCGGATAAGATTGGCGCACATCATCGGGACGCTCGCCGTTCAAATAGCAAGTGAACGACTCCATCTGCAAATCGAGCGCCGCCGACAACAGGCTGACATCAACGCGGCCGCCCTGCCCCGTTCGCTCTTTTTTGACCAAGGCAGCCAGAATTCCCGCAGCAAAGAGCGCCGCGCCATGGTGATCGATCGCGGACACCCCGACCGCCCGCGGCCCTTGCTCGCGCGTGCCAGTGATCATTGCGAGCCCTGAAAGCGCCTGCACGAGCAGATCCTGGCCGGGACGATTGACGTATGGCCCGTCGGCGCCATAGCCGGAAGCGGCGGCGTAGATGATGTCGGGCTTGATGACTTTGGCGGCTTCGAACCCGAGCCCCAATTTATCCAGCACTCCGGGCCTGAAGTTCTCTGCAATGACGTCCGACGACGCGATCAGCTTCCTGGCCACCTCGATCGCTTCGGGCTTCTTCAGGTCGAGGGTGAGGCTTCGCTTGTTACGGTTGCCGGTCAGGAGCAGCATGCTCTGGCCGTCGACACGCTTGTCGGCTCCGCCCCATTTGCGCTGAAAAGCCCCCTCCGGCGGCTCGATTGCAATCACGTCGGCGCCGAGATCCGCCAAAAATTGCACGCCGACCGGCCCCATCAGGAAATGATTGAAGCTCAGAACGCGGATGCCCTTGAGAAGATCGACCATCAGCTTGTCTTTCGTTGGCGACGCGATGATTTTGTGAAATCGATTTCAGAATATTCAGGCCGGAGAGACGGTGTCAAGCATGCAGGACGATCTTGCTGCGGCGCGTCCTGCACGGAGCCCTTTCAGATGATCTCGCAATGCTCTAGGTATTCGGGGGGCATAACATCGGAACCGAATCCTCCGCACCACGGTCTTCAGCGATCATCGGCATGAGCAAGCCTGAATGCACAAAGCGTCGACCAAGCATCGCGTCAATACGCGGGTGAAAATCGAGGATGTCGCGAGGCAGGCGGCCGTTTCCGCAGCCACCGTTTCACGCGTGCTCAATCACCCTGAAATTGTCCGCCCCGAATTGCGGGACAAGGTCACGCGCGCCATCACTGAATTGTCCTACACACGCGACAGTGCCGCGCGGGCGCTGAAGTCGGGCCGCATGCGCACCATTGGAGCGATCGTGCCTACGCTCGGACTTGGCATTTTCGCCGAGGGCGTCGAAGCCCTGCAGAACCGGTTGAGCGAGAGCGGCTACACGCTTTTCATCGCCAATTCGCAATATGACCAGCGGCGGGAGTTGCAGGAACTGCAAAGCCTGATCGAGCGGGGCATTGACGGCGTCGTCCTCGTCGGCGCTTCGCATGCCCCCGAACTCCGCACCCTGGTGCAACAGGCGGGCGTTCCAGTGATCACGACCTATGTGTCGAAGGCCCTTGGCGGAATTCCGGCGATCGGGATCGACAATCAACGCGCGACACGCGAGCTCACGCAATACCTGCTCAGCCTCGGCCATGTCAGATTCGGAGCGATCGCGAATGTGCCCCCTTCAAACGATCGGTCGCGGGCACGGCTCGACGGCATCCAGAAGGCTCTCTCGGACGCCGGTATCCGCCTCGAGCCGACGCAAGTCATTCGCGCGGACTTTTCGCTGGCACAGGGACGCAGCGCCTTGCGCCAACTGATGAGCGACCATCCGGATATAACCGCCGTCATCTGCACCACCGATACCCTCGCAATTGGCGCGATGGCCGAAGCACGCAAGCTCGGACTCGAGATTCCGCGACGGCTCTCCATAACCGGCTTTGACGATGTGGAGATCGCGGCCCAGGTCGATCCAGCCTTGACCACGATCAGTGTCCCGGCCGCCGAGATCGGCCGCGGCGCAGCAGACTATCTGATCAACGCGATCGCAGGTCTGCCGATCCCGAAAAGCGTGCAGTTGCCCTACCGGCTGATCATGCGGGGCTCGACCGCCCCTCGCCGCGCCGCGCCTGCGGCACGACGCGCTGCGGCTAAACGCAAAGGTTGATTTTTAAGGGCTTTGCCCCCACGCGCTCAAGCCGGCAGCCGTTTGGGGGTCGCCCGGAATTTGCCTGGCATGACAGCGCTGCACAGCGCTTCGGCAAAGAAAAAATCACCGAACATCACCGCGCTCACGACGCCTTCGTTGTGCGGCTTGGAATAGCAGCCCTGCCGCAACAGACCGCGATGCGACGGCTCCGTCGCGAGATAGTGCTGGCAAAGCGCGGTCAACAGGGAGCGCGCCTCGCTTGCCCAGCGGGCCGCCTTCTGCTCGTCCGGATGCAGGGCCGAAAGGTCGAAAAGGGCCGAGGCGACGATGGCCGATGCCGCCGAATCCTTCGGCGCGTCGGGAATGTCTGGATCATCGAAATCCCAGAACGGCACCAGTTCCGGACCCGTGCGCCGCAGGTAATAATCGGCCAGGGTCTCCGCGAGATCGAGATATTCGCGCTTGCCGGTTGCTTCGGCTGTACGCACATAGCCGTAAATCGCCCAGGCCTGCCCGCGCGGCCAGCATGACTCGTCCGCCGAGCCCTGAAACGTAAAGCCGCGCTGGCGCTCGCCGGTGACAACATCATATTCGACCGCGTGGTAGGTCGAATGGTCGGGCCGAATGAAGGCGCCGCGGGTCATGATCGCGTGAGCCTCGCCGGTCAGAACGAAGCTGGCGTCGCGGCTGTAAAGTCCGGCCCAATACAGAAGCGGCAGATTGGCCATGGTGTCGATCGCAGATGAACAGCGTCCACGCTCGTCATCGAGCGGTCCCCAGGACGAGATATAGCTGCCCTTGGGCGTCATGATCAGCCGGCGACGCAATTGGTCCGCTGCCCGCAGCGCCAGATCCCCATAGCCCTTCTTGCCGGTGATATGGTGCGCAGCGATCGCGCTCGGATAGAAGATAAAGCCGATGTCGTGGGTATTGCCGTCGGCAGCGCGCGGAGCGATCAGCAACAGCCGCTGATCGGCCAGTTGCAGATATTTTTCATCGCCGGTGCGCAGAAAGGAGATCAGGAGCAGCCCGACCCAAAAGCCGCAGAACCAGTTGCCATGACTCCAGTTCGCCCCGTGATAACCGGCCGAGAGCGAGGCCGGCATCGTCACCCATTCCCCCGATGGCGCGGTCACATAGGGAAAGTTCACTCCGAGCGTCGGCTCGTCCTCCAAAAGCTTGCGAGCACAGAGGTCGAGGGCGTCCAGATAGAGCCGGTCCTGCATGAATGCCCCCTCTCAATTAGCCGGCCAGGACACAGCAGGGCGGCCGATAATCCGCTATTCCAGAAAACGATTTCAGTGTAAATGGCTTTCGTTCCGCTAACCCGAACTTCGGAGCAAAAGGGCGTTGAGCGCATCGACCGACCTGATTCTGCGGTTAACCCCGCATCCCCGCGTCCGCCAGCTCGTGCTCAACCGGCCGGCCAAGCGGAACGCACTCAGCGTCAGGCCAATGCGCACGCGTTGGCGATCGCCCGGACCATTGCGCAAAAACCGCCCCGCTCCGCCGAGCTTGCGAAAGCCGCGGTGCTCGCGGCTTTTCAGACGACGCTCGATGCTGGTCTCGAATTCGAACGGCAAGCCATTCGTCATGCGTTTACGACCCAGGACTACGCCGAAGGAATGAACGCGTTTTTCGAGAAGCGTGAGGCCAACTATCGCGGAACGTGAGCTGGCGGTTGCGTCTCGAATTTCGAGCCTGCGGCCGTCTCATTCGGATTGGCTAGGTTCGCAAGGTTGACTGAAAACGTTTTCACAGTAAGCTTCGCCTTGGAACTTTTCGTCGCAGGCCGGATCATTGTTCATCCAACCTCGGGGATTGGGCCTCGGCATAATCGGCAGCCGGGCGGCGGCAATCGTACGCCTCGGCTTCGCCGATCGCTGTCAATGAAGTCATCCAAAGACCGCATGAAGGCGGCCAACAACAGGGAGAAAATCATGAAGCTCATCAACGGGCCGAAA
>Ga0134128_10002068_pt1 | contig 25119 bp, 21 predicted proteins | sample KB31754_FD_96462 | JGI IMG/M metagenome (GOLD analysis project Ga0134128, IMG submission 96462) | Terrestrial soil microbial communities with excess Nitrogen fertilizer from Kellogg Biological Station, Michigan, USA - KB3-175-4 | ecosystem: Environmental > Terrestrial > Soil > Unclassified ...
GCTGGCCTTCGATTGGAAAATCCCGGAGTCCGGGGCAGTGTCGAACGGGCTGCTTGCAAATCCCGAATCGCCCTTTCCCGGATCAACCCAGGGCGATGAATTCGTTGTCCAACTGTCGCGGTCCGGTCTCATGTTCCCCAGTTGATTGGTTGCGGACGCCTGGTCCAAATCAACCAAATGCTGGTAATACCGTTCCATCGCGCTGGTCGTCTTGCCGTCCTTGGCCTTCTCGTCGTCGAGACTCATGTCCTTCTCGGAGCCGGATTTCGCAAAATCCTCCGGTGTCATGAAGACCCAATTCCGACGCAGATCCATCAATTCCTTCTCACGCCGGCTGGGTGTCGCGTTCTGCGGCTGCTGTGGCGGCGGCGCATTCCTCGCGGCGCCTCGTGGCACGCTGAATGAATGAGCCGACTGCGGAAACATGGCTTGAAGATTCTGCGTGTCCGACGGCAGCCCTCCATCGAAATTTGTATCGACCGGCGCGGAACCTTGGAATGGCACCACCTCAATCGGCTCCCCGGCGCGCAAGCTCCCAAAACCTGCCAGGCACAACACGCCGGCCACCAAGGCGCGGCAGATGTTTAGATTGCAAGGTCTGAAGCTCATCTTCGCCGGAAATCATACTCCAAATCATACTCGCGTCAAAGGTCTTTTGGCGTCGATTCCAGAGCGGGCTGTGTTAAAAGAGGGTTGGAATCAGACGAGTCCAAAGTCGCCCAAACCCGCGACGGAAACGTTCGCGCTACACTGTAGCGCAGACTGCCCAGCCTGCGCGTTCTCGTCCCCCGTCTCAATCACACCCTGCCGGGCAAATGCATCCGAATGTAATTCAGATTTTCGTTTAAATTCCGCGCTTGAGGCTCGCGACCAAATCGCGCCACGCCGCGCCCGCCACTCAACCGCTTGCAAATTTCCGGACTAAGGGCAGCTTGTGTGGCCGCGGTTCCGGGTGGAACTGGCGCGGCAATAAACTTGAACCCGATAAATTGAACTATGGCTATTCATTCTCTTGATCTGACCAAGCAACCCCCTCGCAGTCCCCGCGTTCGCCTGGGCGGTTACGTCATCCTCCCCCGCTGCCTCGACAAAGGCCGCGCCGCCATCAATGGCAAAAACGGCGAATATCATTACGCCTGCCCGCTGGATCAGCGTTTCCTCGAGTTCGCCGGCGTTGATCCTGAAGCGTTGAAGAAAGAACTCGCCGCGGGCAAGGGTGATGGCGAAATCCTTGAATGGATCCAGGCCAACGCCAAACACAAACGCACCGATGGCGAAATCCTCGCTTGGTCCGCCCATCAGGAAAGCCGCACGCCTTCCGATGTCGAAAGCCGCGAATATTTCCACAAGCTGCACTCCCAAGTCGCTCCCAAACGCGAAGACATTTCCAACTGGTTCGAGTTGCTCGACGTGGACGACTACGCCAGCTACGGCGGAAAAGTTTGATTCCACCAATACAATTCAAAAAGAACACAGCCGCGGAACCAAATCCGCGGCTGTGCTGTTTCAAGTAATCAATTTCAGCGGCGGCTCAATTCGCCTGGGGCGAAGCCGTCGCTTGTTCCGACGATGCCGCCGGCGCGGCTTTGTAAGCCTCGATATTCTCGATCCGGTGACGATGCCGCGAGCCGTGAATTTCAAATTCCACCTCATCGCCAATTTTACGATTCAGCAACGCCTGCGCCATCGGCGATAAATAACTCACAATCCCCTTGTCCGGATCCGAATCCCACGCGCCGAGAATCGTAAATGTCTCCCGCTGGTTGCTGGCAATATCCGTCGTATGCACGATCGTGCCGATGCTCACCACGTCCGTTCGCGCGTTGGAAAAATCCGTGCCGCGCGCGCGCACGAGCTGGTTTTCCATCTCGTCCTTGGCGCGCATCAATTGCTTCTGCATTTCCTTCGCCGCCTTGTATTCGTGATTTTCGCGCAAGTCGCCGTAGCTCCGCGCGATCGCGATTTCATCACGGTTCGCCGGCATCTTCTTGTGCAACAACTCCGCATAATCCGCCCGGCGCCGCTCCAGGCTATCCCACGACACAATCAATGACGTGTCTTGCTTCGTTTCCCCGCCGCTGATGAGCGACTGCACCGCTGGATGGCTCTTCACGATCCGCGCCAGCAACGAACGCTTGTCCATGTCGTCAAACACCGGCGAAAGCTGCAATGCCCGCGTCAAATCCTTGATCACTTCCAGCTCCGCGATGGCCGTCAATTCCGGCAGCAGTTCCTGGTCGTCCAGAATGTATTCGCGCAAACGATTCGAGCGCTTCTCGTTGAACTGGTCGCGCTCCATCGCCGTCAGCATCGCGCGAAAAACTTCCGGCCCGAGAATGTCCGCGAACGCGTCCGTCCGCTCCCTGGCCAGCCACAGCAACAACTCGCTGCTCGCCAGGTGCTGGCTGATCAACCGCGCCAGCGTCTCCTTTAATTCATTGATCTTGCCGTTCTCGACCAGCAGCGCCGCAAATTCCTTGCACAACTTCGCGTTCACCGAGTTCAGCGTGATCCGCAACACCTCGTGCCAGCGCTCCGGATTCGCGTCCTTGAACGACTCCACCGCGCGCCGATGTTTCACCGCCGGCAACGCCTCCATCAGCGAGCCCAGCTTTGTTTCCTGCGCCCAAATCGTTTTCGAAGTCACTTCACCGTCGCCGGCCGGCGCGCCAGCCATCTCGCGAATATCGTCGCGGACGAAAATGCCTTCCAACGCCACCGCCGGTTGCGTGCGCTGGTAACTGCCGATTTCTGTGTTCAACGTGGAAATCATCTCCTTCGCCGCCGCCTGCTTGTCGCTCAGGTCGCCCGCGTTCTTCAAAACCTCGGTCGCCACCGCCACGTGCGCCTTCAATCCCTTCGCCGATCGGAACTCGCCAATCAATCGCTCCTGCAACGAAACTTCCTTCGCCTGATAAATCACTGGATCGGTCTTCTTGAGCGGCACCTGGAAATGCCCGTCCTTCTTCAATTCCTTTTTGGCCGCCTCCCACCATTTCTTCCAATCATCCCGAATCACATCCGGCACGAGCGCCTGCTGGATTTGATCCACCGTCGCGTGCCCGCCGAAACTGTTGAGCACCACCTTCACCAGCTCAAGATGATTCGTCGCCGCCAATTGCCGCAACCCCTCCAGGTCCGCCGCCTTGCGCGCCAGGATGTGGTCCTTCGCGATCGGCTTCAAAGAATCCGCCGCGAACGCCAGGTCCATCGTATGGCCGGGCTTGTTGGGAAAATCAATCGTGAACCGCGCGAACACGGTGTCCACCGTCTTGATCCTGCCGAAGCCCCAGCTTCGGTGCATGCAAAAGCCGCTGTTCGTAAGCTGCACAAGGGGCTCGATATGGCGGCCTTCAATCTTTCCTGCCGCTGCCAGTTTCTCAAATTCCTCTCGCATAATTTTTCTTAACGCTCGCGTCTTTCCTAAGTGCTGCCATTATTAAATGGATTGAACGAGCAAAAACCAAGACAAATTGCAGCCCAGATTTTGCACCGCCGGAACACGGGGAATGACTTCGTAGAAGACCTCCTCGCCTCCGCCCTCGCTCAATCGCACCTTTCCGCCGCTGATCGCGGCCTCTGCCAGGAACTCGTTTACGGCGTCGTCCGCTGGCAGGCCACGCTCGATTGGCTCATCGCCCGCAAGACTCCCGGCCGCACCCAAAAAGCCGGACTGCAAAATCTCCTGCGTCTCGGCCTCTACCAAATTTTCTGGCTCGACCGCATCCCCAACCACGCCGCCGTCAACGAAACCGTCGAGCAAGCCCGGCAAAACGGATTCGGCCCGCAAGCCGGCTTCGTCAATGCCGTCCTGCGCGGCTACCTGCGCGAATTCGACGCCACCAAAACCCTCCTCGCCGACCTCAAAACGGCTCAACCGCACCTCGGCTATTCCCATCCCGAATGGCTCGTCATCCGCTGGCAAAAACGTTGGGGCTCCGAAAAAGCCGCGCAACTCATGGAGTGGAACAACACCCCACCCAAAACCTTCGCCCGCATCAATACCCTGAAATTTCAAACGACCGACGACGGTAGGGCGCATCGCTCCGCGCGCACCGAATCCCAAAACCAACCGACACGCGAGACCTCGCCCAACGCCGGAACAACTTCCCCCTCTCCGCCACGAAGTGGGGGACTTGAGCCGCTTGGGAAGCGGCGAAAGGAATTCGCCGAAGGCGAAGGCCCGCGAGGGTCGAGCGAGCGGGAAGCGAGCGAGTCATTGGGCCGGGGTGAGGTGGCTTTTGGGGTTGAGGGACAACACAATTCCCCTCGCCACCCGACACTCGACACTCCCTCGTCCCCCGGCGAACTCCTCACCGAATGGCGCAACGAAAACGTCGAATACGAATTCATTCGCCGCGATTGGTTCGAAGAAAATCTCGTCTTCGAACTCAAATCCCATCCGCCGCTCGCCAAACTCCGCACTTTTCAGCAAGGCCTCTTTTACATCCAGGACCCCAGCACCCTTTTGGCCGTGCGCGAACTCGACCCGGAACCCGGCGAAACCATTCTCGACCTCTGCGCCGCGCCCGGCGGCAAACTGACCTACATCGCCCAACTCATGCGCAACCAGGGTCGCCTCATCGCCCACGACACATTCCCCGACCGCCTGAAATTAATCGAAGAAAACTGCGCCCGCCTCGGCGTCACCATCGCGGAAACCGCGCTCTCCTCGAATTTGTTCCCCACAGAAATTCGCAAAGACGCGTTCGCAAACCTCACACGCGTTTCTGGCAAGCAGCTGGAGCAGATTCTCCCTCTCCCCGGGGGACTTGAGCCGCTTGGGGAAGCGGCGAAAGGAATTTGGCAAAGCCAAAGGCCCGAGAGGGCCGAGCGAGCGGGAGCGAGCGAGTCATTGGGCCAGGGTGAGGGCGAGCGTTCGCTGACAAATTTGAAATTTGATCGGGTATTGGTCGACGCCCCCTGTTCCAACACCGGCGTCATGCGCCGCCGCGTGGACCTCCGCTGGCGCATTCGCCCCGAAGAACTTGACCGCCTCCGCGCCACCCAGCTCGATCTTCTGCACGAAGCCGCCACCCGACTCAAACCCGGCGGCACATTGATTTACAGCACCTGCAGCCTCGAACCCGAAGAAAACGAAACCGTCATCCGCGAATTCCTCGCCAACTCCCCCTGGCTCAAACTGGAAACCCACCGCGAACTCCTCCCCTTCAATGAAGTCACCGACGGCGCCTTCGTCGCCCGCCTCCGCAAAGCCAGTTAGTGTCCTGTAGGGCTCAAAGCCCGCCCCGTTATAGCCCAGGCTAAAGGCCGGGGAAGTACCGTAAGAACCTCCCGAGCCCTGAAAGGGCGAGACATGCGCTTCGTCGGCCACGAAACCACGCTTATTGTCCTATTTCATCCTCGCCGAGATGCAATCCGACCTGCCGAAAAGGCTCATCAAATACCTCTCCTCACCCATTGGCGGGTTAGTCCCTGCTGTTCTTTGAAGCCGACCCCAGTCGGATGAGCAAAGAGGGGTCGTTCTCACAGATCGTTATTATGGCATTATATCGCTCCAGTAGTGACGCGAGCGTTACTTTGTATTCGGCGGATTTGAAGAGGCTGCGCTCGTATATATTCGCGGTGAGAAATTGAGTTGCATCCAGGACATCGACTCGTTCGTAAAGATTTGCGCTTTTCAAAAGGAACTGAGCCGGCTCGACAGCCTCGGCGATGGTTATTATATGTTAAACATTCCCAGTTCTGACTCCCTCCGCTTCCTCTGTTCCCTCCTGTTCAAGATCTCATTCCCTTCCGTATAAAAATTCGCGTTGATTCGCGTAAAAGTCCCGGTACAAACGCCGCACACTTTGGACCTTGGCCCTTGGCCTTTGGACTCCTTTGATCCGTGTTCATCAGTGTCCATCCGTGGTTAAACATTCCCCCTTAGCGCCTTTGATTCTTTGCGCCTCTGCGTTAAAAAATGTGTGCAATTTCGCCTCTTTTTTCTCAAAAATTCAATTGTATTCAACTGCCCATCAGCCACTTCCTACTAAAAACTTACCGTAAGTTTTTCCTCGGTTTTGATTCGTGCTAAAACCGCCACGCATGAAAAGGACTATGCAGACGGCGGCTGTAGCGGCGCTCTGTGAGCGCCGCCATATTTCCCCCATCTCCGTTCCCTCTGTTCTCTCCTGTCAAAGACTCGAAACTCAAAACCCAAAACTCGAAACTCTTTATGTCCACCCGCAACGGCAAAATCGCCCGCCTACCCAAACAAATCCGCGATGAACTCAACCGCCGCCTCGAAAACGGCGGCACGGGCCCGCAGCTCATTGAATGGCTCAACAGCCTCCCCAAAGTCAAACGCGTCCTCCGCGACCTTTTCAATTCCCAACCGATCAACGAAGAAAACCTCTCGCACTGGCGCAAAGGCGGCTATGCCGATTGGGTCCGCCACCAGGAAACCATCGACCAAACCCGTTGGATGGTCGAACGCTCCAATGGAATCTATAGCAACCCCGCCGGCTCGCTCCCGTGCGACTACCTCGTGCACATCGCCGTCGCTGAGTTGGCGCAGTACGCCGCGCAACTGCACGAAATCGAAGACCCCAAAGAACGCTGGAAACAGTTCCGAGAATTCACCCGCGAACTCTGCCGCCTTCAGAACGGCGCCCATTATGGCAGCCATGTGAATCTCGACTGGACTCGCTGGCGGCGCCTCGTCGACCAGGAAGAAGCCGAACTCGCTGCCCAACAAAAAAAGCCCATGTCCCAGGAGGAATATCTCGAGCGCCTCATGGACCTCCTGCACAAACCGGATATCCGCGCCTGGGTCAGAACGGATTTCCCGGACCGCGAAACCGAATGGCTGCGCCTCAAGGCAATCTATCACCTCAAACCCGACTCCAAAGACACCCCTGACCATCCCTCGCAATCCAGCAGGGAAGGAATCCGCCGCTCCGCCGTCTACGAATACCCGCCAAAATCAACCTAGAGCGTTTGAAGAAATACTGTAGCCATTTGGAGCGAGGATTTTTGGTGTTTTGGCGAGGCTTCGGCGAAGGAGCAGGTTTGAAAAAACCTGTGACTGAGCCGAAACGACTTGTCCGCCGTAGCCTTGGTGAAGGCGGAAGCCAGAACCCAAAAAGACCGCTTCCATCTTCTCATTTCCCAAATGGCTACAGTATTTTTGAGAATGCTCTAAATGAAACCGGCTTAAACCAAATCAATCTAAATTAAGGTGAAAACGATACCCCACCCGCCGCCCCCCCGAATCCAAAACCCCAGCATCAGGGGAAATCCAAATCCGAGTTCCAGTGTGCCAGCAACTTTGGACTTTGGACTTTGGGCTTTTTCAATTTGACTGCCCACCGCTCGCTCGGGGAACCTGCGGCCCAATGCAGGATCAGACGGCACCGCCAGCGCAAGACACACCGCGACTTCTCTTCGTCATCGGCCTGTGGCGCTCCGGAACGTCCCTCATGCACGCCTTGCTCAACCGCCATCCGCAAGTCGCGCTCCTCTACGAAGCCGAACCGCTCCTTCTCTGGCCGCACCCTGCCGCGTTTCCATCACGCGACTGGCCCCAGCGCCTCGAATTTTTCAATCAAACCTTCACCCGCCACAAACTCGACCCGCAGCATTTCGCGTCGATCACACCCGGCCCGGAAGGGGCGCTCGCCCTCTATCGCGAATACGCGCACCCGCGCAACGCTGTCATCATCGGAGAAAAAGCCCCGTCCTATTACACCAAACTTCCCTTGCTCAGCCGCCTATTCCCGGACGCACATTTTCTCATCATCTGGCGCGACCCTGTCGAATGCTGCCGCAGCGCCGTCCGCGCCGCGCGCCAAAACCGCTTCTTCGCCCAACGCGGCATGTCGGAACGAATGCTCTTCGGCGCGGAAACGTTTGCCGAAGGCGTCGAAATGCTCCTGCGCAAAAAAAGAAACGTCTGCGAAGTCGTCTACGACGAACTGGTGAAAAATCCGGAAGCTGAATTGCATCGCGTCTGTGACTTTTTGAAAATTCCCTTTTCGCCGGCCATGCTGGATCTGAAATCCGCGGACACCTCCAGCGTCCCCTCGGGCGAACACCACGGCGGCGTCCGCTCCGGCATTATTGGCAAAGCCACCTTAACCGAGGAAATTCTCCCCGCCGCCTTCGTCGCCAAAGGCCGCCGTTACACGCGCCGGTGGAAAAATAAATTTCCAAACGTGGGCTTTGCGCGCGCCCTGCCTGCGGATGCCATGTCAGCTCCCGGCCCGGTGGAACGTTTGACGGACAATTGTTTGAAGAATTTTTGGCGCAGCGTGGACAAATTCAAAACCGTCCTTTGCCGCCGCATCCCTGTTTCGGTCTGGGCCCGGTTACGCTCCCGCCCGCGGTAGCGAAATTGTTTTCCGACAATGATCCTGTTGGCTTTTCAATTAGCCGAAGCAACGGTTCGCTTGCTGTCGAGTATCTTGCGTGCGAACGGCTCCACGCGCGCCCAAACCTCTGGTACGGTCACATGCGTCAGGCAAATCGGCTCCGCGAAATGGCAGTAATCCCAGCAAGGTTTATACGTGCACGCCTTGCCCTCGATCCATTCGGAGTCGGGATGCAACGGCGCAAACCACTCCGGCAGTTGTGGGCCAAAAATGGTGAACGTCGGCACGCCCGCGCAGGCAGCCAAATGCCCCGGTCCCGAATCGTTGCCAATCAACAGCCGAGCGTGCTGAAGCAATGCCAGAAGTTCAGGCAGGGTGCGCGGCGTCGCCACTTCGGACTCGCCGTTGCGGAGCCACCAGTCTCTTTGCTCAGCATTGCACGCCACCTGCACCGAATATTGCTTTTCGCGGAGCCGCAGCGCCAGCTTGCGGTAATTTTCCAACGGCCAGACCCGGATCGGCTTGCCGGCGCCCGTATGGATGAGAATGCGGCGCGAGCCATCTTCGGACCGCCTCAGTACCGGTATACTCTCGCGGGCCGGCAATTCCACACCGATGGCTTGGCCCAAAGTGCGCCAATATTCGTACCGATGCGCGGTCGGTCCAGGCCTCGGCAATGGATTAGTCAAAAAAATTTGGCTGCCCAAGCGGGGAAAACCGACTCGCTTTTTCACGCCGATAAATGCCATCAGGAAATGATTGCGCGGATCCCATCGCGCGCCTACTCCAAGATCAAACCCCCCCGCGCGAACTTTCCGCCTCAATCGAAACAACTCGCGCCAGGGCCAGCTATATAGCCGGTATTTATGCCGGAAAACAGTCCATGGCGCGGTAAACGGCAGCACTTGGATTTCCGGCCAAAGCATGGGTTGCAGATCCTTTGCGAAAGGCTTGGCGATGAGGGTCACGTCGTATTTCCGGGCGGCCGCGCGGAGGAACTGCGTGGCGATGACCAAATCGCCCACTTCCCAGAGTTCGATGGCCAGAAGTCGTGGTTTGGTGGTCGTTGGCGTCATTGCGGACAGACGAACGTGCTCGATATCAAGCCATCACGTTTGTCTTGGTCCCGGAAAAGAATTCATTTTGGTATTTTATCAAATACCCGTTGCAGGTCTGCCGATGGGAAGGGGACGGAAACGGCTGGGCACAAACTGGGGACGGGTTACCAGCGCCGGCTTGGCCATGCCGCCGTTCAGACTGACACTAAATCCAATCAGAGCGACAAATGAAATCAGATCCCCATAAAAACCACCGAATATGAAAAAGAAGTACAGGGTTTTTGTCATAAAATAGGCCATTAGGAAGGAATTTATCTTCTTTAGGTCGGGATCGCCGTACTTATAATTTGCCCATAGCACCTTTATTGAGGCCACCAAAAACCACAAAAAGCCGATCATTCCCCAAATGCCGAAGGGAATAATCAAGGACAGGGGCCCATTGTGATAATCGCTCGCCAGCGTAAAGCCACCCCCCACCAGTCCCCCGACTTGTCCGTTTCCGAAAGTGAGGTACTCCATCATGTCGTTCATGTCGAATGTCAGCCCCTTGCCTAAGAGCAGATAGTGTGGGATCTGGGGAAGAACAGATTGCCAGATTTCCAACCGCCATTTGGTGCTCGTTTCCGCGCTCATTCTGGCCACCGGATCGATTTTCACCGGCAGCAGCGCCAGGCAACGCTGAACTGGCAGCGGCAGGCGGTCGGCACACGCCACCGTCAGGCCCCCTGCCAACATAAGGCCCAACAGCATTACCGGCATCAATCGGCTGCGCAGAAGACCTTCAAAACAGAATACCAGCGCCATTGTAGCCACAAGCATGACAACGGTTCCCCGGAAACCTCCGATGAAGCTCAGGCACGCAGCGGAGAAGAACACCAGCGGTCGCCAAAACTTCCTGATATTTAACGTTCCTTCAATGCCGTACCGCGCCACCACCGTAAACGCCACCGCGACACAAGCGGAGCCCAATCCGCCAAAGCGCTCCAGGTTTTCATGGCTCATTAGAACGGTTTGATATCGAGAGGGGTCCATGCTTGAGGGAAAAATCAGAGAAAGCGGACCAAGACCAGATCCCAAATACCCGCCGAGGTCACTGATCGCCTGTCCAATGCCGCTGAACAAAAACAGCACGATATAGAAGTTGGCCTTTTCGATAGGAATTCGCTGGCTGACGAGCGCAAAATATCCAAGGATTGCCACGAAAATGTAAAGATACCGTTTGCCGCCGACGGTCTCATCCCCCAATGCGCGGAAAGCCAGGCCGCCCCTGCATTTCGCCGTGACCAGCACCACGATTCCGATGAACAGCAGCGAATAGGTGATTGCCGGAACCGAAAGGAACTTCCGTTCGCGGTTCAAAACATAATGTCCCACCGCCACTCCAAATGCGATGCAAGCCACGGGCATCCAACCCGGCAGATACCCGGGCAGGAAAGCGATCGTCATCCCCATATTCAAGACAACTATCAGCCACGCGTGGTACCACCGCAGCAAGAGCGGTGACATTAGCACGAAAAGCAATAACCCGAAGAGGATATAGGAAGTACTGTCCTGCTGAGGGGAGGTGGACAAGCCCGTAATGATATACCCGAGGATCAACGCCAATGGCAGGCAAATGGCGTAAATCAGCATTGAACGGGCCAGTACGGTATTGTTCATAGCAGCACTATCCTCGACCAACGCCGGTCACTTTTGTTCAAATTATGTCGAGTCTTATTGGCCATTCAGGAGCATGAATTAAACCCAAGCCGCGCTCGGTTGGCAATCACTTTCGGAAGGCGATTTTTACATAATTCCGAGTCTATAAAGCCGCTCGAAGAGAGTTCTTTGTTTTAAATCGGCCTTTTGCTAGCTTTTCGCCGTTCTTAGTCCATGAGAGTCATCTTCGACCACCCGCATCCGTTTTTGCTGACGCACGGTGGATTTCAAATTCAGATTGAGCAGACCTACGAAGCCCTGCGGCAGGCAGGCATCATGGTCGAATACCTTCGTTGGTGGGATGATCGGCAGCCGGCCGACATCATCCATTACTTCGGCCGCCCAACGTCTGCCTATGTGCATTACGCGCAAAAGAAGGGGATCCGCGTCGTCATGTCACAGTTGCTTACCGGTCTAGGTTCACGTTCTTCTCGCGTTCTTCCGTTGCAAAAGGCGGCAATCTCCCTGGCTCGAAAAACCTTTCCCGGCATGGTCACTGATCGCTTCGCCTGGAACGTTTTCCAAATGGTCGACGCTGCCGTTGCGCTGACGAGCTGGGAGGCGCATCTGATGTCTTACATGTTCGATGCTCCAAAAGAAAAGGTTCACGTTGTCGGCAATGGCGTGGAAACAATCTTTTTGGACAGCGCACCTGCCACTCGCGGCCAGTGGCTCGTCTGCACCGCAACGATCACCGAGCGCAAACGGGTTTTGGAAGTGGCCGAAGCCGCCGTGCTGGCCCAAACTCCCGTTTGGATCATAGGCAAACCTTACGCAGAATCTGATCCTTACGCGCAGCGCTTTTCCGCGCTGGCCGGGCAACACCCACAATTCATCCGCTATGAAGGCGCCATTTCCGATCGGGCACAACTGGCCCGCATTTATCGCGAAGCTCGCGGGTTCGTACTCTTGAGCACCATGGAAAGCTTGAGCCTGTCCGCTCTGGAAGCCGCAGCCTGCGAATGTCCGCTGCTGTTGAGCGATTTGCCCTGGGCTCGAACAACCTTCAATGAGAATGCGGTTTATTGCCCGATCACCTCTTCGCCCCAGACCGCTCCTCACCTGCGCCAGTTTTATGATGCTGCGCCCAACATCAAGGCGCCGCCCAAACCGCCGACGTGGCTCGAAATCGCCCGGCAGTTAAAGGCAATTTACGAGCGCGTCTTGAACAATCGGTAGCGAGCGCATCTTTCATCGCTTCGGTCGAGCATCCAGAACTTCACGGTAAATGTCCACGTGCCGTTGCGCAACCATTTCGGGCAGGAATCGGACCATTGCCTGCTGTTTGCCGTTCTGACCGAGATTACGGCGGAGTGAGTTGTCCCGCAAAATTGCTTCCATTGCTCCTGCCATGCCCCGCGCATCCAGCGGGTCGCAAAACAAGCCGGTTTTCCCTTCCTCAATCAAATCGGGCAAACCTCCGACGTTGGCGGCGACGACCGGCACACGCGCGGCCATCGCTTCCAAGACTACCATCGGGCAATTGTCCTCCAGCGAAGGCAAAGCCAGGGCCGTCGCCTCGCGAAAGTGCTGCTTGAGCGCCGCGCGGTCGGCCATTCCGCCGTAAACGCACCAGGGCCGGTCCCGAATCAACGCCGTAAACTCGTCGACGTAGGCGCGCTCAGGACCCTTATGGCCAAGAAACAAGACTTCGAATTTGCCTTTGGGTGAGAGCGAATCCAGCGCCCGGATGAAGGCATTCTGGTTTTTGCGCACGCAAATGAGCCCGACGCACAGAATCCGCGGCAGTTTTCCCGAGGGCGGTTCGGCGTTGATCTCGAAAAATGAGGCATCCACCGCATTGGGCACGACCCAGGTGCGCTTGGCCAGGCTCCGCACCGCCTCTTCCGTGTAACGAGTGATGCACACCACACCCTGCGAACGCGGAATGGTCCGTTTTTCCAATTGCGCCGCCAGCCAGAAAAACGAAAACGTTTTTGCCCGGTTCACCTTCGCAATCAGCCCCATGTTGCCGTGGATCGTCAGGACGTTCGGAAACCCTGAAGACACGGCGCTGATGGCGCAATCGCGTTCGGTGCCTTGGCCGTGCACGATGTCCGGTTGAATCTCCGCCAATTTTTTCCGAGTCGCCCGGATGCACCCCTGGTACAAGGTCTTCATCCAGCCGATTTTCGGCACGACCAGAGCGTGGTAGTAAATATTCGCCGCCACTTTCTCCGGCGATTTCACAGCCTCGCGCGCGCAGCAGACGACGTGCACTTCCACGTCCTTCAATTGCGCAAACCCTTGCAGCAAGGCTTCCGGCGCCGTGCCGAAGTAAGGAACCGGATTCACGTAATCCTTGTAATGCTCGCGACTATCCGTCGTCAGGATGGCGATTCTCATGCGGCACTCTTCTGGAACACACGATTGTGTCCGACCTGCAGCAGTTCGCGGAACCGCTTACGATCGATTTCCTTCGCCAGGCGGGACGGGCCGGGATGTCCGCCGGTCGCGAACTTCGGCGGCCGAAACGACGTGGTTAATCCAGAATCATCGAGAACCACCACCCCGCCGGCTTTCAGATTATCCGAGCAAATTTTCCAATCGCGCGCGGCCACTTCATAGTCGTGGTTGCCATCGATGTAAATCATATCCCATGGTTTGGACGCGATAAATTGCTCAGCCGCGGGGTCCGTGGAAAAAGCGCGAAGCAGCACGGGCACGGGCAATTTGAAGTGCTCAAAGTTGGCCAGCGTGTCCTGATAATAGTCCACATTGTTCCGATAGCGCGAAACCGAGTCGCCGGCGGGCGAAAAGGGCGAGATGCCACACACATCGGCGGATCCGTTATTCATTCGCGACAGCAACGACGCCAAACTGAGCGTTTGTCCGCGATAAACACCGATTTCGAGAAAATTCGCCGGCTTAAACTCGCGAAACAGCAAAAACCACATCACGTGGAACGCATCCTCCCCAAAGCCCCGCCGCTCAGACGTAAAATAAGAACGATGCTCGCGAAGCTCTGGCGGAAGCCGCTGATGGAAAAAACGAACGCAGTCGAGATAAAAGGTGGTCGGATCGGTCAGGCTCATTGCCCACTCGGCCCGGGGAAAATCCGCAGGAGCGGCTTTTTGAAGCACTTCGCGCTTTTGGCGGGTTGCCGCCATTTTTCGCAATCGGCCTTTTATATATCCGGGGATTGACACAAAAAAATACTATTCGGCATCATCGTCGCGCTCTCCCGCGGCCATATCTGAGTATCGGCAGGGAAAAAAACCGATATGCAGCCGCCGAAACAATCAAGCTGACGAATATGGGTCCTATCACGATGAGTGCATACTTGATAAAATTTCCGTTGGCAGGTCCAAAAACATGTCGCGCTCCCAGAGCAAGCGGTTGATGGAGGATATACCATTCATAGCTGATGATTCCACACCAGCGCAGCCAGGGCGCACAAAGGATTTTCGCGATGAAATGCTCTGGTTGCGCGATGAACAGAAGCAGGGATGCGGCCCAAAACTTGACTCCCCATCCGACCAATTCATTGGTAAAAACGGATTTATCCTGCGGATGCATACTGAACCAGGAGAAGGTCACCAAAGCCAGCGGCCACAAAAAGATGCCGGCCACTCCCCATCCAACCCATGACTTCCGAATGAACCCCATGTTGTCCAGCCCGGCAATCAGGACGCCTAAACAAAATGTGTCTAACATCGAAGGATAATGAACCTCTATGTTCGGCTGGAGCGTGACAACTTTTCCGGTCAACACCCGCATCAGCATTGGAGCCAGAAAAAGAATTGCCGTCACCACTGCAAGAGTCGCTTTGGGTGAAAGACGTTTCAAGCAAAGAAAAAGCAACGGTATTGTGACATAGAACTGAACCTCGACGATCAGCGTCCACATCACGGGATTGAATTTTCCACTGATCGGCACGATAAACCCCCACCCGGCCAGCCATTTAAGGCCGATCGGAAAATAAGACGGGTCGGAATAGACTAGGATATAGAATGGCGTCAGGATCAGGACCGATAACGCCAGCGGCGGATATATTTTCCAAAACCGACGTTGAGCATACCCTCGTGGCACCACCTTCCCGGCGCCGGCCACCTTCGACTTCCAAAAAGGCCACGAAATGAGAAATCCCGACAGCGCAAAGAACAGGGTAACGCCATGCGAACCCGTGCCCACCAGCGAGCCAATGGTATGCAAAATATGGCCTGATTTCGGATTGATGTAAAAATGATGGCACGCGATCACCATCAGAATCGCAATGCCCCGCAAACCATCGATGAAATCGTAATCACGATTGACAGCGGGGTTGACGTGCCATGGGTCGAGCCAGCTTTCCTTTGGCTCAATGGCTGGTTTAACCTCCGTTGTTGCCGCTAGCGACATGATACGTCCCGTAAGTAATGCTGCAACCGCCAGAGCGCCTGGCGAACCTCCGGATACGCTGACGCCGCTGCCGTTCGTCGCGCGGATTTTCCAAGTTTTGCCATCGAATAGATTGGCTGCATTGACAGATTGTGCCTGAGTACAATTGCTGGGCACCAGAAAAAAGCAGGGATTTCGACGCTCACGTGGTCCTGGATTTCCGAGCGTCTCCGAGATGACGATTGTAGATATCGAGCATTTTTCGGCTATAATCCGCCCACGAACCGCCTCGCTCCATTTTCGTGGCGGCGGCATTACCCATCGTTTTGCACAACTCCGGATTTTGAGCCAGTTCTTTCATCCTTTGATAAACCGTGTCCGAAGACCGCGCGGGCACGATGAAACCCTCTTTGCCATCTTCGACCACCGTGGTCGCGCCACTGTTATGAGTGGCAATAATAGCCAGCCCCGACGCCATTGCCTCGCTGATCACGCGCGCGAATCCTTCTTCGATCGAAGGAAAAACAAACGCCGTGCACGTGCGCATTAATTCGGCGAGTTGCGCATGATTCAAGCCCCGCCGGTACGTGAACAAATGTCGCGTTTGCTGAATCAGCTTCTTTCCGTCCGGGTACGGAGGCCCGCATAAAATCAGCTCTGCGCCGGGCACTTCTTTTTTCAACCGTTCGAAAGCGGGGAGCAGATACTGAATTCCCTTGCGTAACGTCAGCACGCCAGCAAACAGAAATCGCGGCTTGTCGGGCGGGGCCGTGCGCCGGGAGAACACCTGCAAATCGGCTCCAAAAGGATTTACCTCCAGCTTTGATTCCGGGATGCCGTTGTAAATCATTGAATCGCGCACGTAGGTGGAAGCACAAATAATGACGTCCGCCCGCTCAAGTTCCCGGTTGCAACGAGCAAAAACCGACCTCCAAACGCCTACCGTCGACCCGGGACTCCAAATATCGATCTCTCTCTGCCAAAAGCCATGAAAGCTTGTGGGATGGCTGTTCGAGGCGTCCAAAACCTTGAGCGCGCCAATCCGTTCGGCATGGTCGAAAGGCTCCGTGGCGAACGACATTGCCGAATGCACCACGTCACAAGCTGGGAATCGCTGCCGCTTCAGCCAGTTCGTCCATACCGGAAGCATCGCTTGAAATCCGAATTCCGCGAACCGGCCTTTAAATAAGCGATAAAACGGCTGGCAGGCGATGGAAAATGGCCGCGATCGCTTAAAACGTTCCGGGGGCAACCCGGTGAAGTTTTTGTTGGCACTGTAAGCCCATGCTTCCTGTCCCAGCCTGAGCATTTCTGCCGCCGAATAATGGAACCAGGTGCCGCCGCACGAAGCATAAACGATTTTCATGGATTTTTGGGTGCGGGACGGTGCATTCCAGTCGCGGCGGTCAAAAAACCTCTCACTGGCCGCGGCAAAAATCTTCTCCCAATGACAAAAACCATCTTCGCACCTACCGCCTTGGAGCGCGCGGTGAATGCCTTTAGCCGAGGCTCCTTCGCCGATGCCGCCTGCTCCGCCGCAAACTGCCATTCCTCACGAAAGCTCCCTCGCAGCGCCTTCCACGAAGTGCTCAGGCGGACAATGCTCCGATCCAGGCAAACCAGCCGCGCGTCCGTGTACACCGCCGGGGCCTGCTGAAGGCTCCGCTTGCAAAACCGCACGTCGGCCGTCCACGGATATTCCGCCTCAAACGGCAGTGCCTTTCGCATCACGTCGGCCCGCAGCAACGCGCGCGAAAGCGCGCCAATGCGGTTGACTCCCCGAATCGTCTCGCGCGTAAACTCCTGGTAATCGTAAAGCCGCGCCGGTGATTGTTCCGAAGACGGGCGCCCGTTCGAGTCCGCGTGGGCGCTGACCGGGTCAATGGTGTAACTTTCAGTAAAAAAAATCCCTGCTTGAGGAAACGTCTCAATCGCCGCCGCGGCTGCGTCCCAAAAACCGCCTTCCACGCAATCCCCCACCATCAATGGCTTGACCCACGGAAGCTGCGCCTGCGGAAACGCCCAACTCCAATGCTCCACGCGCCCCAGCGGCTCCGGCGGAGATATGACGCGCCATTGTGCCGGCGGGAATTTCTTCAGCAGTTCTTTCCAAGGCGAACCATCGGTCGAGAAATTATCGCTCAAGGTGAGAAGAACCCGCCCCGCGGTGGCAGGGGCCAATACGCTTTCAATGGAATTTCGGAGCGCTGCGCCTCCATTGCGAACCGGAATGATCACTTCATACTGGCGCATCACTCGGTACCAAAAACGTGAAAATTCATGAGATGCCAGACTAATTGCGCCAAATTGGCATGTCGAGCCGGGATTTGCTTCCAGCCGCGCCCCGGGGACGTGATTAAAAGTGGGTGAACATCGGGGCGACTGGAAAGTCGCCTCAACCCGCAGACATTCCAGTCCCTCCAGGCGAGATTCAGGGAACTTTCTAATTCCCTGTCGAGGACAATGCCAACATGCCACCCGCCTCCGCCGGAGCTTACGCTTCATCCGTGTGGAGCAATGTTTCCAGCATTTCGCCCAAATCCGCTGAATCCCGCGCAATATTGACCGCGTCACAGCTCTTGAAGGGATTGCTGCGATCGTAATCGTTGACCACGATCCGCTTTCCGTGATTCAGGCCAAAGATGATCTGGTGATAACGGACGCCTGCTCGCCGCAATTGTTCCACCGTGATTTGACGCGCCGCTTCCTTGCGTGAGCTGGTGATGATGATTTGCACCTTGCCGCTATCATAAAGTCGATTGATGGCCTCAATGTTTTCCTTGATGCCTTCCGTTTGTCCCCAAATCGGTTCGAAATATTCACCGGAGTTGTGGACGAGTGTTCCGTCCAGATCTACGAAAAGCGTGCCGAACCGGGCCTTGTAGCGGTTCCAATCCTTCAGCGTGCCCCAATCGGAATATTCTGAACAAACCGCGGCCGAAAACGCCTTATTCTCCAGCAGCATCTGGTAAATGATATGGGAGATATACAAATTCTTCAGGTGCGAAAGCTTGTTAAAATAGCTCAGATACTCCCGCGCGTCTTCAAATCCATATGCGCCGCTGCAGAAGAAATTGCTGATCACGCGTTTCTCCACGATGTTCGTCACAAAATGGTTTTCGTTCACGTCCGCATAACTCTTGTTGCTCGGATTGATGAAACCCACCTGGTTCAGGTCCACCACGGAAACAAAATTCGCCGATGGAACTTTCAACCGGAAATAATTGTCCGAATCCTTGATGCATATCGGCCCCTTGATATTTTCCTTCTCAATCGCCCTGGCCACCGTCTCCGGCTGCGACTGCGTGGGCTGATCCAAAGCCACCACCACCAGCCGGTCAGCCAGGCTGATCTGCTGGAATTGTTTTTTGATGCCGTCCAGGCATTGAAACTCACTCAAGTGGCTGGCGAGCACAGTGAGGTAGATTTTCTTCAGTTCTGGAAGCTCCAATCCCCGGATTGCCTCAGCGAGCATCAGGTTTCCGTTCGGGTGCGTTAGCATCCACTTGGGCCTGAGTTTCGGAAACCGGGACGATTGCCCCGCCGCGGGAATAATAAGATTCATAGCGTTAGGTTAACGGGATTCCGCCGTAAAGTGTTTCGACATGGCCTCAAGCGCATCAGCCACCAGTTTTGTCGTTTTCGCTTCCACGCAGTAAGGCAGGACGCGCATCATGTTAACGAATTGGAACAATTCATAATGCCGGCGATACCAATCGTAGGACTGAAACGCCCCCTCGATACGCCCGTCCAGATAATGCAACGATATCTGCACCCTCGGCCAGTTAAAATCCGCCTGATACAACAGCAACGACCAAAAGAAATAAGTATCCTGGCGTATTTTCACAATGTCCTGGAGCGGAGATTCCACATAGGAATCCAGGAAATCCAGCAGGTAAAGCGTGTCCCCCTTGAACAGGATATTCGACAGCGTCAAATCGCCGTGACAGGACCCGACCGGCACGGAAATCGGCTCTTGGCAGCGCCTTTCCGCCATCAAAATGTATTTGGCCGGCACGCCCCGGCCAGCCAGCTCTTTCAACTTCGCGCGAATGTCACCGGAGACTTCCGCTTCCTTTGAAGCCTTCAGATTCTCAACAATGAAGCGGACCAAAACCTCGGCGAAATCGTCCAGGGCTCCACGATCTGCCTCCGAGAGAAATTGGACGAAGTCCTTGGCGGCCACGAATTCCATGTCCGCATGAAATACGCCATTGGCCGTCGCAGTGGTCAGAATCCTCGGCGTGCGGACCCGATCGTGATGCGATTGGTTGCAAAACTGGATTTGCTTTTCGATCTGCCGCTTCAGCCGTTCAGCCTCTTTGGGCGAGCTGGATTTGCGAATCGTCAGCTCATTTACCAGCTCAATGCCAAATCCAGAGTTTCCTTTTACGAGCATAATACTCCTGCTTTGGCCCGCTCACGATTCCGACCAGACATATTTTCGACATTAACCAAGTCTGTCCTCGCGGAGCAACCAATTTCCGGAATCAGCGTTCCTTGGGGGCGCGGCTTCGCACACGCGCCGGAGCGCGGGTGTCAAGTTGCGCCCGTTTCCTTGCCAGCGGTTTGCCCGCCCTGATCAAATTCACTGAAGGAAAAATCGGAACGCTCCAAGCTTGTTTTTACCATCGTCAAAAGCGTATCTTTAACCGACAACGCAGGCTCCGAACAGCCGTGCAAGCAACGATGCCCAGCATTCTGAACTATCTCAAACGGCCGGAATACATTTTTCGGCCACAGCAGGTATTCCAGCGTTTCCGGCACATCGGCAAACGCCCCCAACCCGTCGAGCGAGTCACTCTGCCCTGGGGCGCCACCGTCAGCGTTCACCCAACCGAAAACGTCGGAAGCGATATCTATCATTACGGAATTTTCGATCGCATCGTTCCGGAAACGATCTATCGTTTAACCGATCCGGGTGAACTCACGATCGAGGTGGGCGCCAACATCGGCCAGAATTGTTCCATCATGGCTTACAAAACCGGGCCTCAAGGCCGGGTGATCGCTTTTGAGCCGCATCCCGAAATCTTCGAAGAGTTGAAATCCAATGTGGCTCTGTGGCCGAAAACAATCGCGCAAACCTTGCAGTTGGAACAAATCGCCCTCGGCGATACAAACGCCGAAGCCTGGCTAAGCGACGGGCCGGAGTTCCGCCACAACCGGGGCGGCGCCTCACTGTCCCCCAACATCCCCGCGTCTGATTCCGGCCGCAAACACCGGGTTGCGGTTCGCCGGCTGGATGAATACCTCGCCGCCCCTACGAAAGCTGGCGTCTGCAAAATTGATGTCGAAGGCCATGAATTATCCGTGCTTCACGGAGCCGAACCAGCCCTCTCACGGCACGCCATCCGCGATGTTATCTTCGAAGATTTTAGCCAGATGCCCAGTCCCGTCGCCGATTTCCTTGCCCGTCATTCTTATACGCTCTTTCGACTCACCGCGTCCTGGTGGAAACCTCGCCTGACGGAAGTTCGCCCGGGAGACAAACCGCCAGCCGGTTTCTCCTACAACTATCTCGCCACCTCCGATCCTCAGCGAGCCAAGGCGCGTTTTCAGTCTGGTGGCTGGCGCTGTCTCATGTGCCCTCGGCTTCCGCAATGAAAGACCGCATCGCGATTGTCACTGGCGGCCTGGGTTTCGGAGGTTCAACCAGTTTTGTTCTTCAGCTTGCCTCGGGTTTGCAGGAAATCCATGTTCCGTCCGCCGTGTTTAGCTTCATGCGGAAGAACGAATTTGCCGGAGAGTTCGAGGCCAAAGGCATTCCCGTCCATACCACGGACGAAGAGCGATTGATCTTCGAAGACCGACTCGCGTTCCTGTGTAAAAAAATCGCTGAATTTGCTCCCACCGCCGTGCTGGCAAATATCGGCGCCGAATCGTACGAGCTTTTGCGCTATGTTCCGCAAGGCGTGGCGCGGATAGGAATCGTTCACGATCTGGCGACCCGGCCTCAACTGACAGTGCGGCTGTATCACGATGTTTTGGACGGAGTTGCCGCCGTCAATCCACACCTGGCCTCAATGGTCCATGCGGAGTCGCCGCAGACCGCCTGCCGTTATGTTACGCACGGAATTCCTCTTGTCTCGGGGTCTCGACCCAGAGATCCCAATCCCGACCGACCTCTCAAGCTCATCTTTTTCGGTCGCCTCGAGCCAGGGAAGGGGACGCGCGTCTTCCCCCTCATCCTAAGGGAGCTGCAAAAGCGAAACATTCCCTTTCAGTGGACCATTCACGGCCAGGGCTCGGACGAATCCTACCTCCGCGAAACTTTGAAGAAAGAAATCGAGGCCGGCCAGGTAGTCATGTCCTCGCAAGTGCCGCGCGAGAAACTCTTCGCCATCGTTCGCCAGCATGATGTTTTCATCATGGCCTCCGACATTGAAGGCGGCCCGCTGACGCTTTTGGAGGCGATGTCCGCCGGACTGGTGCCCGTGTGCAACAATATTCCCTCCCTTGCGCAAGAGGTGGTCAAACCGGAAAATGGATTTCTTATTCCCCGGGATCCCGCCCGCTACGCCGAATGTCTTGCCATCCTCCATCAGGATCGCGCGCTTCTGGAAAAAATGTCAGCCGCAGCCAAAGAAATCATCACCGCGAATTTCACGCTCGAAGCCATGGCACGGCGGTATTTGGATTTCATCCATTCACTCACTTTGCCTGAAAACGCGAAACCGTGGCCCCGGCACATGGATCCCAAACCAATTCGAACCTCGACGGGTGTTGCTAAGATTGCTCAAAGCGTCAAAATGGTTCGTCACGCCCGCCGCGTCCTGAAACGAATTCGCTCCTGACTTTGCCCCATGAAAACCTGGCTAAAAAACCGACTTTATCGCCTTCCCATCCTTCGCGAGCTCCGGCAGATCAACTTCGCTCTGGGAATCGCGAACGTGGCCCAGATTAATAATTTTCTTAAGTCCGAGCTCAACCATCCGCGATATCGGGACCCGCGCAAACTGAATCACTTCGAACACCAGGTGTTTTCCCAGAATCGCGAAGACGGAATTCTCACCGAAATTTTTCGCCGCATCGGCGTCAAAGACCGGTTTTTCGTCGAATTCGGCGTCGGCAACGGCCTTGAAAACAACACCGTTTTTCTCCTTACGCAAAACTGGCGCGGCGCCTGGATCGAAGGCAATCCGTCGGAAGCCGCCGAAATCAAATCACGCTTTCATCAACCGCTGGCGGACGGCCAGTTGAAGTTCCTTAATAGTTTCATCACGGCCGAAAATATTGAAGCTCTCTTCGGGCAGATGCAGATTCCATTCGAGTTCGATCTGTTGTCGCTCGACATCGATCGGAATACCTATCATGTCTGGAAAGCGCTCAGCCGTTACAAACCCCGCGTCGTGGTCGTTGAATACAACGCCAGTTTTCCATCCGACGCCGTTTGGATCGCGCGATATGACGCCCAGCGCGTTTGGAACAACACCATGTATTTCGGCGCGAGCCTGAAAGCATACGAGCAACTCGGCGCTTCAATGGGTTATTCCCTAGTGGGCTGTGACCTGTCCGGAACCAACGCGTTCTTTGTTCGAAACACAGAAAAGTTGGAACTGTTTGCGGATCCTTTCACCTCGGAGAACCATTTCGAACCGCCCCGCTATTGGACCGCATATCGCGAAGGCCACGCCCGCTGTTTCGACGACCGAATCCCGTAAGCGCCGGTTTTCCGCCATCATGCGCCGCGGCGCAGCATGCCCATGACCTTCTGGAACTCGCTCTGCAACATCTCGCGGGTCAAGCCGGCGAACCAACAAACCGCGAGGAATATCACCATATAGCACCCGGCCAGCATGCCCAGATGTGCCGGCGAATCGTTTGGAAAGAGCAGCTTCAACACCGCCGCCGCCGCCGTGCACGCCAGCGGCAGCAGCCAGCATCGCGCCGCCCAGCGCACCGGTGATAAGCCGAGGTAACGGCAAGTGACCGTGCCGAGACAAAGGCTCGATACGGATTGCGCGAGAACAGTCGCCGCGGCGACCCCCGTAATGGCAAATGTTTCTCCGTAAATCGAAACGAGTTTTACTGAAAGTATCGAAAGGGCAAGATTCAGCAAACCAGTTCCCGCCACCGCCAGGCCCCCAAGCCTCAATCCCCTGTCCCCCGAGCGCATGGACAATTGAATGCCTGCATTGCCGCATACCGTTACTGCCAGGTTCCCGGCAAAGGCAAATTGCAATGACAAAGGCGCCTGGTGCGCTTTGTCAATCCAAAGGCCGACAAAAAGATTATTGAAAGCGATGTAGCCAAGCACCGCCCCCGTCCCGAGAACCACTTCAAACGCGCTCAATCGCTTCAACTGCGTCAGCAGACGTTTCCGATCGGCTTCCTGCGGACTGGCCATCCATTGTGTTAATTTCGGAGCGCCGACAAACGTTGCCGTCACAATCAGAGTCACCGCCAATTCACAAGCCTTGTAATTGGCCTGATACATGGAGATAACGCCGGTCCCAATCACGGCGCTAATCACCAGGAAGTCGGTTGCAACGTAAATCGCCGTCCCCACGCTGACCAGATAAGCCCACCAACTTGCTCCCCCCAGTGTTTTCCACTCCTTCCGGTCGCACGCCAGCGGCCGTAAAGCGCCCATCCATGGATGCGACCATTTCAGCATGCACCAGGCCAGAACAGTCAGCAGGAACGCCGAAGCAAGGTAGGGAAGCATTTGCACCCACAGCGGCGCGTGGAGCAAGGCCAGCCGCCAGTGGAAAAACGGCGCCAATATCTGCGCGCACAGGATCGTCGGCAATATCGGCCATGTCACCGTCCCATGGGCGTAATTCAAACTGGCAAAATACCCCCCAATAAGAAACAGCCACAGGCTGAATCCGCCGTAAACAAAAAGCAACGTCATGGACCCAGCTCCCGGAACACCAGCGAAGTTAAGCCAATATCGCAACCAGGGAGACAGGCCGATAAACAAAATGCATAATCCTCCGCTCAGCAGCAGGAACAAAGTTCGCGCCGAAGCCAGCAAGGACCGCAGACCGCTGTCGTCGCCTCGACCGAGCAGCACGCCTACTTTCAACGACAGCGCGCCGGTGATGCCGAAGTCCCCGAGCGACCCCAAACGCGTCAACTTCTGAAAACTCTGGAACAATCCGAACAGCGGGTCGCCCATGGACCGAATCAACAGCGGCATCCAGATCAGCGAAAAACACGAACCCGCCGCCTTTGCGACCATTTGCAGCACGAAAGCCATCCGCACCGAAGTGCGGTTCCGCTTGAGCCATGAAATCAGCGCCGGCAAAAAACTCATTCGCTGGCGAATGGAAACAGAGCCTTCTGATAACTCAAGCATTTCGTTTTGGACATGCGCGCCTCGCGGCTGCTCAAAAGTTCAGGGGGATTCATGGATGCTCTTTTATGTCGAAAAACGCGGTCAAAACGGCGGAAATGGCATCTTTGGAATAAGATGCTAATCCAGTCTCACCAGATACCAATCCACCGGTCCTTCACCCGCCCGCAACGCCAGCGGGAAAGTCCGGACCAGGGTTCCATGAATTTCGGCCAGCCATTGTTCCAGTGGTTTTTGGAAATCCAGGCGAAATTTCTCCGAACTCACCAGCACGTAAGTGATTCCTTCCTTCCGCAAAAACGCCCCCGTATCCTCGTGGCAAACATGGATCACCCGCCGCGACCCGAACGGTTGCCATAAGGCCGCCTCCGGATCGTCATACGTCACCAATCCAACCACTCGCGTTTCCGGCGGCAGCAGCGCA
>Ga0134128_10002072_pt1 | contig 25084 bp, 22 predicted proteins | sample KB31754_FD_96462 | JGI IMG/M metagenome (GOLD analysis project Ga0134128, IMG submission 96462) | Terrestrial soil microbial communities with excess Nitrogen fertilizer from Kellogg Biological Station, Michigan, USA - KB3-175-4 | ecosystem: Environmental > Terrestrial > Soil > Unclassified ...
CCGGACTGCTTCGTCTTTAAATTCCTCCGTGGACCGCCGTCGTGTCTTGGTGATCATTCTGTCCTCCGATTTCATCATTCTCCTCCTTCTGGAGGTGTCTGTGAAATCAGGGGAAGGTCAGTCCCCCCAACCTGATACCAGATGGTGGAGGATCAAACGATTCGATTCGTTATCATCGACGATCAAGACACGCTTTCCTGTGAGGTCTCCGGTCGGAAGAATCGCGCGGAGAGAATTTGCCTGTTTCTGGAAGCGCGCGGTGCACCAGAAGGTGCTGCCCTGTCCCTCGGTGCTGCGCACTCCGATCCGTCCATCCATCAATTCCACGAGTTGCTTGGAAATTGAAAGGCCAAGGCCGGTCCCGCCGTATTTTCTCGTTGTAGAGCTGTCGGCCTGCACAAACGGACGGAACAGTTTGGTTTGAGTATTCGGATTGATTCCGATGCCGCTGTCCGTCACTTCAAAACGGATGACTGCGGTGTCGGACAGGTCTTCTTCAAGATAGGCCTGTAGGATTACCTCGCCCTTGTCGGTAAACTTCACCGCATTGCCGACCAGATTGGTGAGGATCTGACGCAGACGGCCTGGGTCGCCCTTCAGTCCCGTCGGAACCGACGCATGGACCAGTCCGGTCAGTTCCAGTCCTTTCGCCTCCGCCCGCTCGGCGAATTGTGCCAACACCTGCTCTACTGTGGTTTTTGAGATTGAAGTCCAGGCACTCCAGTTCCAACTTGCCTGCCTCGATCTTGCTGCACTCGAGCACGTCGTTGATCAGCTGCAGCAGCGCTTCGCCGCATTGCCGAATGGTCTCGGCGTAGGACTGCTGTTCAGAGGTCAATGGGGTCTCCATCAACAGGCTTGTCATGCCGATCACCCCGTTCATGGGGGTACGTAGTTCATGGCTGGGGGGTCGAACAATGGGGTCGGGAATGATTTCTTTGATCGTCTGAGCTTAGTGGCGTCTGACAACACTACGACCCCTTCCCACACGCCGCTTCCCACAAGCCTTCATTGAGTGTTCCCGGCTCAATGGCAACCCATTGGCCTTTGCTCGTGTTGCCGCCGCCACCGATTATCTCTCCTGTTCCCATATGGCCGTAGAAGTCCGTGGCCGCAAGCGAGCGGACTTGTTTCTCTGCGCAATCCAACTGTTTGGTGATTGTGGTGGAGTAAAAGCGAGTGGGTGCCCGTCCGCCCTGCATCGCTTTCCAGTCAACCAAGGCCGATACCACGACCAAGTGACCCTCTCGGCGGATGGTGTCGGGGTCGATGTAGGCCGTTTGCAATGGATGCGATTGATACCGCGCATCAATGGCCACCCATTCGGCCCGTACAGGTCCGTGAGCCAGGATCAGCATCGTGAACAAGATCCAGAGACCAACCCGATACATGAGCATGGCCGTTCCTCCGCGAAGAGCTCATTGTACCAGCCGCGCTCTTGCGCGTGGGATGGACGCTCCGAGGCGATTCGGGATGTCGGTCAGCCTGAGGCAGCCTGCAGCTCTCTTAGCATTTATTGATCCTCGGGCGTGGCTGCACCTTTGAACGGAGCTGGTCCAGTCGATCGGTGATAAAGCTGAATCGTTTCTTCGGCGGATAGGGGAATCGATAGGCGATCGGCTCCGCTTGGGGCGGCAAGTGGTTCATGTCGCGATAGACATTGACCGGCGCTGAATCTGCCGCCAGGTGAAACATGGACCGGTAGCCCAGTCCACAGCCGGTGATGTTGAGCAGCTCACCGAACCCATTCTGCGAAGCCCGCTGGATCGCTCGCTGTCCGATAGAACGATATGAATAGAACTGTCCCTTGGCCCACTTGTGTCCCCAATACAATTGTTCAACAGTCATCTTGGCCGGCTTGTACACGACGTGCTCGCCGGTATAGGCGGTCCAGTTTTCCGTAAGGATCCGCCCGGCTGCTTTGAGTTCCGCAAACTGCTTGGTGCCGGGATAGGGGGTCATAATGCGCCAGAGCGCTCCTGCCAACCCCATCTTCGTCGCCCATTCGGCAGTGCGCTCGAAGTCGAAGACATCTTCATGGTCCAAACCGCAGATAAATCCTGCATGAATATCGATTCCTTGGTCGTGAATGCGCTTGATCATCTCCTCATACAGCTTCGCCTGATTTTGTTTGTCGACGGATTTAAGCGAATCTTGATTGATCGATTCGATGCCCATGAACATTGCCGAGCAGCCGGCTTCTTTCAGTGTTTTGAGCAATTCCGGATGGTGCGCGACGTAGGTGGCGCTCATCTGGCTCATCCACTTCTTGCCGAGTGGCTTCATGGCCTCACAGAGTTCCCGCGTATAGACCGGGTCGGACAACAAATCGTCGTCCCAAAACATCACCATCGGTCCGTTCATTTTCTCGACAAGCTTGACGACATCGGCCGGTGGTTTTTTCCGAAACCCGTACTGGCCGCCTCCTAAGGCCAAATGAATCGAACAGAATGTGCAGCGATAGTTACACCCTCTTGTCGCCGTCAGCGCGTCTCGAAACATATAACCCTGTGGTAACAGATCCCAGCGGGGAGGCTTTGCATCCCATTGCTCGACCATATGGGGCATGCGATACTGCGGTTGCATCTTGCCTTTCTTGAAGTCTTCAATCAGCCGCGGCACGGTCAGCTCGCCTTCACCGATGACGACTGCATCCGCGTGTTTGATCGCTTCATCAGGCATGGCCGAGGGATGGATACCGCCGAGCACCACCTTCGCCCCGCGCTCGCGGAAGAGACGGGCCACTTCGTAAGCCCGCACTGCCACGACGGTGGTCACGGTGATAAACACCAAGTCGTAGTCACGTGTAAAATCCAGGGGCCCGACGATCTCGTCTTGAATCTCGATGTCCCATTCATCTTCAGGTATGAGGGCGGCGAGCGTTGGGAGATTCAAATTGGGCGTACGGAATAGTTTCCAGACCGAATCCCATTTCTGATCTTCAGGATGTGGAATAATGAGACCGATCTTGTAATGCCCCATAGTTGCCCTCCTCCAAGTGTTGAAGTGGATGTCTCGATTCTAAGAGATCTCCTTGATAGTTCAATCGTCTGCCAGTTTGTAACACCTGGTCGTATGTGTACTACCTGGTAATTTCCCTAGTGATATGCAGGAAACCGCGGTCGAATGAAGCTCCCCGCAGCAAGCTGCGGGGTATCACAGAACTCAATTCCGAAGACTTCTCGGAAGGAGAGGCCAACCCCGTAGCGAGCTACGGGGAATGTCAAGTTCAAGATTTGGCGGCGAGGCGGAGTTGTATGGATTGGATAAGGACCTCATTCGATACAACTCTGTGAACTGAAGTGATGGTCCGCCCCGGTGTAACTGATTGCCAGGCTTGACTCTGATTCTTCGGCGTTCCGACAGTCCGATGACTCGACTTGTGCAATGTGTGGAGGAAGGGGGAAGATGCCGGCGAGTAGGAGTCTCATCGCACACCAACTAGGTCAGTAGGTGCTAGACTAGCCCCTTCAACTGAACGGAATCAAGAGTCATGATGACGATAGGAGAAATATACGCAAAAATTCGAACGGACTTATCTGATCTCATGGAGCTTCAGCAAGTTCGTGCCGCCTATTTGTGCTGCCATAGTCCCGGATACGATCACAATCTTGTCCCCTTTATTGACCAGTCCTTCTGCTTTGAGTCGCTGTTCGGCCTCACGGATGTGCGGATCGGTCTCCCCGATACGCAACATGATAAACGAACGGACTCCCCAATAGAGCGCCAGGCGTCGTTTAATGGGATCGGCATGAGTGAATGCCAGGATCGGAGCATTCGGTCGTTGCTTGGAGATCAGCCGAACCGTGGTCCCGCTTTCGCTGAAGGCCACGATCGCGGTTGCATCGGTGGCTCTCGCCGCAAAAGAGGCGGCGGCGCAGGTGGCTTCCGAGATCGAAAGATGTTCCAGGTCGGCTTGACGTTTGAGCATGACTCCCGGTTCGGCGCCTTCTTCTGCCGCGCGAATAATCCGATCCATGACCTGAAGGGCTCCGATCGGATGAGCGCCGACGGCTGTTTCAGCCGAGAGCATCAAGGCGTCACTGCCGTCGAAGACGGCGTTGGCAACGTCCGACGCTTCCGCTCTCGTCGGACGGATGGCCTGTGTCATCGATTCCAGCATCTGAGTGGCGGTGATGACCAGACAACGGCGACGATTGGCCTCTACGATGATCCGCTTCTGCAGAAGCGGCACGGCTTCGGGCCCCATTTCGACACCCAGATCTCCTCGGGCGATCATCACACCGTCCGCCTGCTCCAAGATCTCATCCAACGCAGCCACGGCTTCGGCCCGTTCGATCTTTGCGATGATCGGCGTGTTGAGTCCGTGCTCCGCCAGCACAGCTCGAGCCGCGCTGATATCCTGAGGGCCCCGTACAAAAGAGAGTGCCACATAGTCCACGCCATGTTCGGCTCCGAATCGAATGTCCTCCCGATCCTTCTCAGTCAGGGTAGGGGCGCTCACGGCGGTACCAGGAAGATTGATGCCTTTGTATGAGGTGATCGTGCCGCCGGCAAGAACAGTGCACTCGACAAGATCATCCACGATGCGCTCGGTGATGAGTTCAATGAGTCCGTCGTTGATCAACACTCGCGCTCCTATTCGAAGATCGCGCGCGAGCGACGAATAGGTAACCGGAATTTCGAGCAGAGGAGAGGACGCGGTGGATTGTGCATCACGGTGTTCATGAGACGGAAGCGATGACCGTAGGTGTACCTTCTGACCGGGCCTTACCTCGATTCCTGCTTTCTGAACAAGACCGACTCGGATCCTTGGGCCTTGAAGGTCTTGGATGATCGCCACTGCCGCGCCCTGACAGGCTGCTGCCTCGCGGATCGTGATAATCGCCGTCGCATGCGATTCATGAGTGCCGTGAGAAAAATTCAGCCGAGCGGTATCCATGCCGCTCTCAATCAATCGATGTATGATGGCCGGCGAACTACTCGCCGGCCCGATGGTACAGACGATTTTGGCCTTTCGCATGCTCATGTGGAAGCGCCTCCAGGTTCTCGTCCAGAAGAGAAGCAGAGAGGAGAGAATATCACAGATCCATTCATCGGATACCTCATAGGCGGCGGATTTGTGTCGAGAGAGGCGTTGTGGATTGAATGTATCTTGAACCGGTGTTCACGTATAAGTGAATGGCGACAAAATGAGTCGTCCGTTTCACCACCGGCCTAGCCGCTTGGAATCGTGCATTTCCTTTTCTTTTGTCTATCAGCCGGTACAGTGACTTCAGTAATGAAAGGAAAGACGCAGTGGGAACGCTCATTTCAGTGGCATCGGGCAAAGGCGGAGTCGGTAAGAGCGTGGTTTCAGCCAACCTTGCATTGGCACTGGCGAAGGGTGGAAGACAGGTCATACTGGCCGACCTCGACGTCGGTGGGGCCGATGCCCATATCATGTTCGGAGAATTGAATCCGTCGGTGACCTTGACGGACTTTCTTGACAAACGGGTCAGCCGGCTGGACGAAGTCGCCATTCCCGTCACAATTCATCCGAACCTCCGTCTCATTGCCGGCACCGGCGATACCTTGGCGACCGCCAACATGGCCTATGCCCGCAAGAAGCGGCTGATGAAACAATTCCGGGATCTTGCGACCGACATCGTGGTGCTCGACATCGGGGCCGGTACCAACTACCATGCGCTCGACTTTTTCCTGATGGCCGACATTCATCTGGCTGTGGCCACTCCCGAGCCGACGTCTGTGCTGGATCTCTACCGATTCATTAAGTTAGCGGCGATCCGCCGCGTATTGGGCTGCTTTCTTGCGCGAAGCCCGTTGTCAGAGGTTCTCTCCAACCGAGACTTCACGAGTGTGGAGGAGGTCATGGAAGTTGCGGGCGCCACCGACGCAGCGGGACGTGACGCAGCGGCTATCCTGCGATCGTTCAGGCCCGGGTTGATCATCAATCGGGTGTCCGGAAGTTCCCAGGTCAATGTCCTGTACCTTCGCAAGATCCTCCATCAATATGTCGGCGGCGACCTGACGCTGCTCGGTGAGATCCCCGACGACCCAGCTGTGAGCCAGGCGGTTCGGAAGTTTCTCCCGGTTCTTGAAGCTGCTCCGGAGTCCCCAGCCGCCAAAGGTCTGTTAGCCGTCTCCGCCGCCGTTGAGCAATTAGTCTCGGTGTCTGCCGATAAAAGCGAAGAGGAGGCCAAACAACCGGAAAAGAAGCAGACAAGAGTGCTCATCTCCAATCCGACATTTTCCCAAGACCCTCAGGCCTCGACTCCTCTGAAACCGGAGGTTCAGCCCCCTTCAATTGAACCGAGACCGCCTGGTGGCATCAATTCGGCCAAAAATACCAGCGGGCTCGTTGCCTAGGGCAGTGAAGGTGCGAGCGGTGTAGAGGTATCGTCGTACCCCTGCCGGTTAGTCCATGGCGGTGTTTACCGCCTACTTATCAGGGATGTCCATCAGTCAGCTCGAAACAATCCTCGTTATTCCGGTGCGGCGGTCACCTTCGTGCCTTCTTTCACCGGTGGAGCAATTGTGATATTCGGACCCTGCACCTTTGGAAGCAGTCCTGCCCCAGGTTTCTCCAAGAGACGTTCGTCGTTTTGGTTAAAGAGCAAGTTTTGTTTGGAACGGTTATCGTCAAAGATGGCCGCGTTGTTGAGGGCCTCTCGGTTTCTGGCGTTGGCTTGTCCCGGATCATTTGCCAGTGATTGGCCTGTCACGGGATCGATGGCCTTGTCCATCGGGTAGCCGGGATGTTTGGGTAACATGGCCGGATTGGCGAACGCGAGAGATACCATCAACGGCACAGCAGCAGTTATAAGTGACACCATGGTCGAGGTTTTCATGGCGAAACCTCCTGGCTAAGGTGGAAGAGGCAACAACGCCCTCGCAGGCACAAGGCCCTCCGAGGGCGTCAGTGTATGGGCAGGCAATGAACGTAAGATGAGGGGAAGTGTCGACCCCGGTTTCATAAAGACCTCCGGGATGGTGTTAAGCATTGCTCTCAAAATAGGTGGGAGTCAAGGCGGAGAAAATCAGCACAGGATGCGGCTTCGCACGAATCAGCAGGAAGATCGGGAGTCTCGAGTATAGGATCAAGGAAGCTCTAGGCCGATCGGAAAGGTCGCCGCATAGCCACCGTTCGTTGCGGAAGGATTCAGCAGTAATTGTTCACCGCCGTTACGGAAAATGAAATCGTGCTGATTCCGTACTCGCCGCCGTCCTTTCGACGAGTAGGGGAGATCGGTATGAACGCGGTCCGTCAGCTCATCGGGAAAGTACAATTGCGATGTAAACTCGAAGCTTCTTCCGACGATTGCTGTCGTGCGAACCTTAAAGTGAATATGCACGGTTCTAATCGGATACCAACCTGGGTAAATTGTGAGAAACCGTACTTCGCCACGGGCATTCGTCACCTGGTGCCCGCGCAAAAACTTTTGGCCACGTGTGTTGAAACCTGGATCTTCCACATCAGAATAGACCCCAGCGGCATCGCATTGCCAAACATCGACTTGCGCGTCTGGTATGGGTCGACATTCTCCAGCATGGAGGCGCATTACTTGAAACGTCAACGTCAACGGCGCACCAGGCCTCATTTGCCCATTAGCCGGGTCAGCGCGAATGTCGGATCGATGCAATCGTTCGTCCACAAAATACGGACCCTCGGTTTGTTCTGGTCGGACAATGCAGAGAGAGCGAAGTGTGCCGGGAACAGCCTGTGCTTTGTTTGGCCATCCACCTACCAGCAAACCGGCACCGGTGGTACCCAGTAACACAATTGCTTGACGGCGGGAGAGAAGAGGCACATTTTGATCATGATGTTCTTTCATCATCCGGCCCGTTAACCTTACTAAAGCATGTATCCTTACCTTCTTCTCAGATTCGGTGGAACGCTTCGTGGAGGTGGCGGAGGAGATGATGGTCCGGGAGAAAACGATCTTGGACCAAAATAGTAGGGTCGATAGAAACCCGGTCCACCCCAATAACTGTAAGGAAGAGCACCATAAGGGTAGAAGCCTGCGCCGCCATAAGGTGGATAGTAGGAACCATAGTACAAGCTCCTATCTCTGGTACGAGCCTCGAGACTCTTCCAATCGATAATATGTTTCACTTCGAGGACCGGATAGACATAATCACTTTCATCCAGCTGTCTTGTTGTCACGCCTTTCACGGTGCCGATGACCGTAATGGGCGTGCCTTCAGGGAGACTGGCAGGATCGAGAAACGTTTCTCGGACCGCCAAGAACCGTCCCTCGGACCGAAGACGATCTTCCGTTAATCTGCCTTCTTCCCCCGTCGGCCGTTGCAGAACCTCCAGTTCGGTACCCTCCTTTGTTCGTTTCCCTTTGATGACCGTGCCGCCAAGCATGATGGTTCGTCCGACATAGTCGCTGGGAGCTTGTTGCAAATCTGCGAAACGCACCGTCCTATCGATCTCGTTCTCTAACTCAAGTGGTATACCGAGCGATTCCGCAGTTCGTTGAACCTGGTGGATGGATTCAGCGCAGGCAGACAAGATCAAGAGTCCACACAGCAAGGAAAAGAGCGCGATCATGCGAGACATGTACGGTCTTCTTTCCTAGAAATGATACGATAGCCCCCCCTAGCACATGCTGGGCTCTGTAGTTTCCTGAAAAGCCACCATCGGGGCCGAAGGCATGATCGAACTTCAGCGTCGCGCCGGTGTACTTATACTCGCCAAAAATGGCGATTTTGGGTGTGACGAACGCGCGCAAACCGGCCAATACATTCCACGCGGTTGCTACATCAGAGTCGCTCCGTACGGTTGCAGTATCTCCGATGTGGGCGATGGCGGCCCCTACGCCGGCACCTAGATATGGTTGAAATGTGCGACCTGGATACCGTGCAATAAAGTTAACGCTGACCGTAGTCACTCGAAAATGGGTGCCGGAAGCAGGGTCAAAACCGGGAGTTTTTGGATCGTCATCAAAGCTTTTGATGTGGGGGTTTGTGTGAAACACTTCGGCTTCGATCCCATACCAACTGTATCCTGGGAAATATCCAACCTTACCACCATAGGTAATCGAGTTCTGGAGGTCAAAGTCAGCGAGAGGACCAGAAAACCCAGCGAGGGGGCCTGTTCCTGCAACACTATTAATACGATCCGCAAAGTTCACACCTCCATATCCAGCGACATACATTTCTGCTGAGGCTCTGTGCGCAGGCCAGGGTGTTGCGAGTGAAAGGCCCACAGTCAAAAGGCCGGTGATGACCGAGATGTGTGTTTGCATGCTCGTGATCCCTTCGAGACATCATACCAAAAGTTTGGTTGATACAACGCCTTACCAAAATCGAGCGACATCGGACGACTATGGGGCTGCTATATATTCTGTTTTCTTCATATGATGACGCCAAGCGTCCCACTACGTGTGGGAACTTGAGTATAACCAATGAATTGGTTTTGCAGATGCGGATATTCTACCGACTGCGTCCACTTTGATTGTTGCCGATGTCTGTGCTACATCCTCACGCGATAGAAGTGGTTTTAGAGAGTTTTTAAACATACCAGTTACTGTACGGAAGGAGCCGACCTATGGGACTCATGGATCAGTTGGGGCAAGCGGTAGGTGGCATGATGGGAGGCCATGGAGGACACAATCCTCTTCTACAGGCGGTAGCGGGACTACTGGGAAAGGACAGCAGCATCGGTGGTCTGGACGGTCTCGTCCAAGCTTTTCAGAAAAACGGTCTAGGCGACATCGTGAATTCCTGGGTGAGCACAGGTCAGAATTTGCCCATAACACCGAGCCAGATCGAGCAAGGGTTAGGAGGCGACCTGCTGAGCCAATTAGCGAGTAAAGCAGGGCTCTCCTCGGGTACGGCTAGTTCACAGCTGGCAGGCCTTCTTCCTGATCTCGTCGACAAGCTGACACCGAACGGAAAGATCGAAATCGGTGGGCTCGAACAGCTGGTGAAGTTCGTGCAAGGAAGGTGAGTACGTACGTAACAGAGGTGTCCGTTGAGTATAGATCCCAGTTCGGTGACACCTCCTCCAGTACAACAGAAATCTCCGACACGGCCATATGATCGAGTCGCCATTCTGGTGACAGTGAGTGTGGTCTTAGTGACCGTAGTCTGGGCGTTGCGAGAGCCTCCTCCCTCTCAACCTCGGACAGACGAAACAGCCACTGGTGCTCTTACGCCGGAAAAAATTCCATTGGTCACCGGTGATGAATCACTCATCGATATTTTTACCAGACCCGGTTGCCCGGTGTGCCACATCATTCCAGGGATTCCCAGCGCGACCGGTCAAGTCGGACCTCCGTTAGTACTCAGTACGACCGGCGCGCAACGGCTCAAGGACCCAGGGTACCGGGGAGAAGCCAAGACGGTGCATGAGTACATCGTTGAATCAGTGCTGGACCCTCAGCGATTTGTGGTGCAGGGGTATCCGGCACATACGATGCCGACTTGGTACGGATCCAAACTGAGTGCGCTGGCTCTTGAAAAGATCGCGGCGTATCTGGAGCGTCAGACTGCAGGGGATTCAGTTCCCTGAGAAGGATCGGATACTTAGCGTTTTCGAAGTGGAGTCACGTTTCCTGAAGAGCCCCCTTGAATTTTAAAGGCATCAGTGCTGGCCATACCCATCTGCTTATCGAGCAAGACGTTTACAGCCTCGTCGCCTTTGAGCCCTTCAAGTTTGATTTTCAGACGGAGATTGTTCGCGCTATCGGCGTTGATAAGGGCTTGCTCCAGTGAGATCTTGTTCGCTTTGTATAACTGAAACAACACATGGTCGAATGTTTGGCAGCCTTCGTCCAGGCCCTGTTCCATCGCTTCTTTCAACGTATCGACCTCCGCTTTTTTGATCAGGTCCTTGATGCGCGGCGTGTCCAGCATGATTTCCAAGGCTGGAACGCGTTTGCAGTCGACCGACGGAATCAATCGCTGTGAGATGATCGCGCGCAGATTCAAGGAAAGTTGCAGGTAGATCTGAGCATGGCGCTCGACGGGGAAGAAGTTCATGATGCGTTCGATCGCCTGGTTTGCGTTGTTGGAGTGCAGCGTTCCGATGCACAGGTGGCCAGTCTCGGCAAAGGTAATCGCCGCTTCCATGGTCTCCGTATCGCGTACCTCACCGATCAGAATCACGTCCGGAGCTTGGCGGAGCGTATTCTTCAGCGCGTTTTGGAAGGTCAAGGTATCGAATCCGACTTCGCGCTGCGTGATGATCGATTTTTTATGCTGATGAACGAACTCGATCGGATCTTCCACGGTAATGATATGGCCTTGGTGGATGGTATTGCGATGGTCGATCATGGCTGCCAACGACGTCGACTTCCCCGAGCCGGTCGCTCCCACTACCAGTACGAGGCCGCGTTTGGTCATCGCGATATCTTTGATGATCGGGGGAAGTTGCAACTGCTCAACGGTCTGAATGTCCGCTTTGATGTGACGGAAGACCAATCCCACATTACCCTTTTGCCTGAAGATGTTGACGCGGAACCGACCGAGTTCCTTGTAGTAGAGCGCCAGATTCATCTCCATCTTTTCTTCGAATTCACTCCGTTGTTGACCGCGCATCAAGGCTAACGCCAGTGCCTCGAGCTGCTCGTTGGTGAACGGGGGAGCGTCGGTCGACTGAGTGGCCCCATGGACGCGGTAGATCGGCGAGGCGTCGACGGTCAAATACAAGTCCGACGCTTCGCGGTCCACCATGACTTTGAGGAGACTTCGGACATCCATCAGACGTGCTCCGTATTGTACGCGTTCTAGGCTACTCCGGTCATCGGTGCACCGAAAAGATTGGGATTCATGCTGCGGGACTGCGCTTCGGATTTATGGACGATTCCACGCGCCGCGAGATCGACCAACGCCATGTCCATCGTTTGCATGCCGTCTTTTTGGCTGGCCTGCATGATCCCTGGGATTTGGTGCAACTTGGCTTCCCGGATGAGATTGCGCACGGCCGTCGTCGCAACCATGATTTCGAGCGCGGCGACACGTCCACCGGTTTTCTTCTTCAGCAGCGTTTGGGTGATGACGGATTCCAACGCCTCCGATAGCTGGGTCCTGATTTGCGCCTGCTGTGCCGGCGGGAATGCGTCGATGATGCGGTCGATCGTTTTGGGCGCACTCGAGGTGTGGAGGGTCCCGAAGACCAAGTGCCCGGTTTCCGCTGCGGTCAATGCTAATTGAATGGTCTCCAGGTCCCGCATTTCGCCCACTAGGACGATGTCTGGATCTTCGCGAAGCGCCGACTTGAGAGCGTTGGCGAAGGAGAGTGTGTGAACACCGAGTTCGCGTTGATTGACCAGGCATTTCTTGGATTTGTGGACAAACTCAATGGGATCTTCGATGGTGATGATGTGACCTTCAAACGTGTTGTTCAGATAGTCCACCATCGCGGCCAGCGTGGTGGATTTCCCGGATCCGGTCGGTCCGGTCACCAAGATCAATCCCTTTTCCTTGTCGCACAGTTGCCGAAGAATCGGCGGCATGCCGAGTTTTTCCAACGGAAGAATGGTGGTCGGAATATTCCGAAAGACGGCGCCTAACCCACGCTGTTGCACAAACACGTTGACGCGGAAACGAGCGATGTCTCCGAGTTCAAACGAAAAGTCACATTCTCGCTTTTCTTCGAAGGTCTTCCGTTGAGCGTCATTCATCATGTCATAGATGAGAGCGTGTGTTTCGTCGGTAGTAAGGTGAGGGTGGTCGAGTTTTTTTAGATCCCCCTGAATACGAATCATCGGAGGTTCGCCGGCACTGATATGACAGTCGGAGGCGCCTTCCTTTACCGAGAAAGTCAGCAGCTTGGAAATATCCATCGCCCGTGATCCTCAATGTTATGGGTTGCTCGTGAGGTGAAAGTCTCCCGTGCATCATGCCATAGCAAAGCCCGAAAGCAAGAAAATAGCCGGAAGGCGCGTGCCGATGAGGAAGCGATTAGAGGAGGCCGGTCTCGCGACCTGCGAGGTCAAGAGCATGAAGCGCTTCGTCGATTTGCTCAGTCGTGTGTTCCGATGTCACCGTGAAGCGTATGCGGCTGGTTCCGTCCGGAACGGTCGGCGGCCGAATTGCGGAAACGTAAATGCCGTGCGTGAGCAGCCGATCGGCTAATGCAGATGTAACGGCTGCGTCGCCTACTAGGATCGGCAGAATTGGACTGACGGTTGGAGTCATCCGAAAACCGAGTTTCTGCATTCCATTGAACAGCCGCTGTCGATTCGACCAGAGCCTCGTTCGACGTTCTGGTTCACGCTGAATGACCGCGACTGCGGTCGCGGCGGCCGCCGCGACCGCGGGTGGAAGAGCGGTTGTGAAGATGAACGGACGGGCCACGTTGACCAAATACTGAATCAAGTCGTTGGGCCCAACGATGTAGGCGCCATGGCTCCCTAGTGCTTTACTCAGCGTCCCCATGTGAAAGGGGATTCGTTGCTCCAGACCGAAATGTTCGACCGTTCCGCGACCGGTCGGCCCCATGATGCCGGTCCCATGGGCATCATCGACATACAATGTCGCCTCATATCGCTCGGCCAACGATACCAGATCCGACAAAGGAGCGAGATCGCCATCCATGCTGAAGAGCCCTTCTGTGATGATGAGCGTGGGGCGGTTCGTGCTTCGTCGTCGAAGCAATGACTCCAAATGTGTACAGTCTCGATGACGAAATATCCGAAAATCGGCTTGGCTCAATCGACATCCATCAATGAGACTGGCATGACACAATCTATCCGCCAGGATCAGACCTCCTTGCCCGATGAGGTTCGGGATGACGCCGATATTTGCTAAATAACCGGCTCCGAACAGAAGGGCGGCTGCCGTTCCTTTAAACGTCGCGAGGGAGGTTTCGAGACGCATATGAGGAGGGAGAGTTCCACTGACCAGTCGAGAAGCTCCGGACCCTGTCCCATACTGTTCCGTTGCATGTATCGCGGCGCTGATGATTTCCGGATGGGTTGCAAGTCCCAGGTAATCGTTGGAGGACAGCAAAATGACCTCGCGGCCCGCATATTGGATGATCGGCCCGGTGCCTGATTCCAGTGGAGACGGTCGGCGCATGAGTGATCGGTCGGCGAGTTCTTTGAGCTTGCTTCGAAACATGCTGGTTTGAACTTCCTTTAGAGCGTCGTGGAGCCTCGGCAGGTCGTGACCATACAACGAATGTGTTCCGATTGCATTGACAAGGAGAATTCATCCTTAGTATAAGACAAAGATTCTGGCGCAGATAGTCTGGTCTCAACCATGAAGTGATGATGTCTGATGACATACCGAATTAAAGTTCCGCCTCGGACGTTGCCGGTGGATGAAGCTCACCTCGTGAGTGGGCTTGAGCACTGGGTGTTTGGACTGGCGAACTACCGCTGGTCGATCTTGGTCGGGTTCCTGCTTCTCCTTATGATGGGGGGAGGAATCTGGGGCGTCTTCTGGTATGACGCACAAAATGCCGGCAAGGCTCAGGAGCTGGAACGAGAAGCGACCATCCATCTCTTTACACGTTCGGCCAATGATCCACAGAAGGTGGCAGCCAACGTGAAGGAAGCGATTGTCCTGTATAAGAGGGTGGTCGACGAGTATCCTCGGACTTTGACGGCCCCGCTTGCACAGTTCAGTCTTGGAAATGCTTACCTTCAGTCCAACGACCTCGCGTCAGCGATCGAAGCGTATAACCGGTTCATCTCTACGTATGGATCTCATGTGTCGCTTCTCGGGCTCGTCCAGCAAAAACTTGGTTATGCTTATCTGCTCAAGGGGGACCTGGATCAAGCGGCCAAGGCCTACTCGACGATTCTCGAGATCCCTGGCGCGATGAACCGGGATTACGCGCTCTTTGAACTTGCCAGATTGGAAGAGACTCGCTCTAAGCCCGATGAAGCCTTGAAGCATTATCAGAATCTGATGAAGACCTTCCCAAATTCTTCCTTGACGAGCGAAGCCGCCATGCGTGTAAAGGTGATTGAAGCCAAGAAAACTCCCGATCCATCGCCCGCTGCAGCAACTTCTGCTCCTTCTTCGAGCTCATTGAAGCCATCTAAACCGTAACAAACTTCTTTGCCCAAGCTTCTTTGACTTGGAGAGGAGAGGTCCCTCGCTCGTCCAAGACCGGTGCGTGCTAACGAGCAATCTTGAGAAGCTCACCAGCCTTAAGAGTGGGCCCGGAAAGATTGTTGCGGGCTTTAAGGGTCTTAATGGGAATACCGAATCTTCTAGAGATCTTTTCAAGTGTGTCGCCCCCCCGAATCCGGTACCAGCGGGCAGAATCGGTCTTGGCCTGCCGAGTCTGCCGAACCTGAGTCTGCAAGGGAGGAAACTTGTGGGTTGGAACTCGCTCGATCAATTCTAATACCTTGGAACTCGTACCGACTGGAACCTTCAAGTGGTAGGCTGTCTCGCCAGGAGGTGTCGCATCTCGCCGCAGCTCTGGATTCAGTAACCGAAGCTCGGCATACGGAATACCTGTCACGTTGGCAATCGCACGGAAGTGCAAGGGGCGAGTCACCACGACCTCCTCAAATTGGTGAAGAGGGACGGGATCTTGATTGAACCCGTATTGATCGAGGTTCTTCGCAATAATGGTCGCAGCCATAATCCGAGGAACGTATTGCTTTGTCTCCAGCCGAATGAGCTTCGTTTTTGAGATATCTGAGAAGGACTCCGCCTGAGCCTTCTGAAGGGCTCGCAGGACCTTCCCTTCGCCCGCATTGTACGCCGCCATCGCCAAGGGCCAAGCGCCGAATAAATCGTAGAGGTCTCGCAGATACCGCGCCGCGGCGACGGTGGATTTGATAGGGTCACGTCGCTCGTCGACATAATGATCGATCCGCAACCCGTAGAGTTGTCCGGTCCCTTTCATAAACTGCCATGGACCCGTGGCTTTTGCTCGTGAATAGGCGTAAGGGTTGAAACCGCTCTCGACAAGGGAGAGATTCACAAGGTCGCTCGGAAGATCGAATTCAGCAAAGATGTTTTCGACCAGCGGACGATAGCGACTGAAGCGCAGGAGCCATTGCTCAAACCTGTTTCGAATTGAGATGTTGAAAAAATGAATATGGCTTTGCACGGACTGATCGATGACGACGGGAATGTTGTACAGCGGACCTTGAGCATCTGCACTCGCCGCGCCTGAAGCGTCCAGGGTGGATTTACCAGGTATCTGTTCGGGTTGTTCTATAATGCCGCCCGTCGATGGGAGGTCAGGAGGAGAAACCGTCAGTTCAGGCTCTAGCTCGGGTTCTAAGGGAACCAGGTTTGAATCAATGCCATCATCTTCTTGGGACGATTTTATTTCACCGGCCGGATTACTCTGTTCACCAGCAGGATTACTCTGGGCCAGACTCTCGAATGACGGCAACAGTAGAGTGGCACTGAATATGGCCGCGATTGTCGCTTGGGTCCCCCACTGCCTCGCACACAGTGTCATCATAGATAACCTCGATGATAGCCTCGATCGCATCAAAGACTATCGATCCACCCCATACTTGTCAAGGAACTGAGATCAGCGAAGACGTTGGTGCGTTCGTGTCATGTCAGGCGGAGAGAACAGTGTGCGGAAGCACCTTGTTTCTCTAGCGTCATCGCAAGAGGAAAACTTCTGATGCAGGCTTCGTTTACGCCGGTCGATTTCTTGACAGCCTCCCAACGCAAATGATAGCGTACCGCCTCTCCTAGTGGTACCCCACCAGAATCGCATTGTATTGTAAGGAGGATCGATCAATGTTGAAGCGGTATCTCTTGGCTCCTGGCCCAACGCCCGTCCCTCCGGAGGTGTTGCTGGCGATGGCTCGTCCGATGATCCATCATCGCGCACCCGAGTTCGATCCGATATTCGCGGAGGTCCGAGAAGGGCTGAAGTGGCTGTATCAAACACTGAATGATGTGCTGATATTGGCAGCGTCCGGAACAGGTGGCATGGAAGGCTCGGTCTCGAACTTTTTGTCTCCCGGCGATAAGGCTCTCTACGTCAACGGGGGTAAATTTGGAGAGCGCTGGGGCAAACTCTGCAAGACTTTCGGGGTACAGGCAACCGAGATCAAAGTTGAATGGGGACATGCGGTGAATCCTCAGCAAGTTGCTGATGCTCTCAAAAAAGATCCTTCGATCAAGGCAGTGTATGTGCAAGCCAGCGAAACCTCGACGGCTGTCGCTCATGATGTCAAGGCATTGGGTGAGATCATCAAGGGCTATGACAATACGATTTTGGTGGTCGATGCCATTACAGCGCTTGGTGTCTTTGACATCAAGACTGATGCATGGGGTCTGGATGTCGTGATCACCGGTTCCCAGAAGGCCCTGATGTTGCCTCCCGGCATGGCGTTTGTCAGTGTCAGCGACAAAGCGTGGGCCTTGGCCGACAAAGCCAAAAATGCTGCCTTTTATTTCAACTTCAAAAAGGAACGTGAAAACCAGATCAAGAATCAGACTGCCTTCACCCCGGCCGTCTCGCTTGTGATCGGCCTTCAAGAAGCGTTCCGAATGATGAGGGCGGAAGGACTGGAGAAGATGTTTGCACGGCAGGGACGGTTGGCCCATGCCATGCGAGAAGGTGTGAAGGCTGCCGGGCTGGCACTATTTCCGAAGGAATCACCCAGCGATGCCTTGACGGCGGTGTGCGCTCCTGATGGAATTGATGGGCAGGCGATCTATAAGAATCTTCGTGTGCAATACGGCATGACGGCTGCCGGTGGACAGGATCACCTCAAGGGGAAGATATTCCGATTGTCTCATATGGGATATGCGGATACGTTTGACGTGATCGCAGCATTAGCCGCGACCGAGATGGTTCTGAAAGGGCTTGGCCATCCGATGAAGTTAGGAAGCGGTGTCGGAAAAGCCCAAGAAATCTTACTGGCGAAGTAATCACGGCGAGGATGCATATGGCTGCGGCGGGAATGAAAGTTTTGATCAGCGATAGCTTGTCGAAACAAGGCGTCGAAGCGCTTGAGAAGGCGGGATTCACCGTGGTGGTGAAGTCAAAAATGCCGAAGGACGAGCTATTCAAAGAGATCAAAGACGCAGACGGACTCATCGTGCGATCCGGCACCAAGGTAACGGCGGAATTGATCGCTGCAGCAGAGAAACTCAAGGTGGTCGGACGGGCCGGGTCCGGCTTGGACAATGTTGACACCCCTGCTGCAACCCGTCGCGGCATCGTCGTCATGAATACACCGGGGGGCAACACCGTCACCACTGCCGAACACACGATGTCGATGATCTGTGCAATGAGCCGACGCATTCCCCAAGCCACCGCCTCGGTGAAGGCGGGCAAATGGGAAAAGGACAAATTCATGGGCGTCGAGCTCTACAACAAAGTGCTCGGCATCATCGGCGCCGGACAGATCGGCAGTCATCTGACCAAGATGGCGCAAGGGATCGGTATGAGCGTCGTCGCGTTTGACCCGTATCTGGCCCCAGAGCGGGCCGAGCGAATGGGCGTGACGATGCTGGACCTCGAAGAACTATTCCGGCGGGCGGACATTATTTCTGTCCATACGCCGCTCACGCCGGAGACACGCGGGATCATCAACGCACAGGCCATTGCCAAGATGAAGCCCGGCGTGCTCATCGTGAATTGCGCCCGGGGTGGCATCATTAACGAACAAGATTTGTGTGAAGCCTTGAAGACAAAGCGCGTCGCAGCGGCAGCATTCGACGTGTTTGAAGATGAGCCGGTCGAACCGGACAATCCGCTCCTCGCCCTGGATAATTTCATCTGCACCCCGCATATCGGAGCCCAGACGGCGGAGGCGCAGGAAAATGTCGCGATCGGAATTGCGGAACAGATCGTGGACTACTTTACCAAGGGAGTGGCCAAGGGCGCCGTCAATATTCCGTCGGTCGCTCCGGAATTATTGCCTCGTTTGCAACCATTTCTGACGTTGGCCGAGAAGCTCGGTGCGCTTCAAACTCAACTCGTTCAAGGAGGTATCGAACGAGTGACGGTGGAATACAGCGGGGAGGTCGCCACGCTCTCGATCGCGCCCTTGACCATCGCCGTCCTCAAAGGCCTGCTCACTCCTATTATGGAACACCCGGTGAACTACGTGAATGCCCCCGTCGTGGCGAAAGAGCGGGGTATTGAAGTCAAAGAAATCAAGAGCACGGATGCCGGGGATTTTACTAGCCTGATCCGGGTCAGGGTCGAAGCCGGTAAGGTATCACATCAAGTCGCCGGAACGCTGTATCACAAGAAAGAAGCTCGCATCACGGAGATCGACCAATTTAAAGTGGAAGTCGTACCGGAAGAGCATATGTTGTTGATTCATAACGTCGATCGTCCAGGGGTCATCGGCATGGTCGGAAAGGTCCTCGGAGATCAGGGAATCAACATCGTGCGGATGCAATGTGCCTTGGAAAAGCGGGGAGGGGATGCGTTGCTGATCATCGGTTCCGATACGGAATTCCCATCTGCGGTCCTGGATCAGATCCGTTCCAGCTCGAATATTCTGTCCGTCAAGGTCGCCAACCTTTCGTAACGATTCCCGCGACTAGGTTATTATGGCCTCTGCTCCTCCGATGCGAAGGACTTCTTCGCGGCAAGTCCCCCTGTTGCGCGAACACTCACTGGTTCCGGTCGGGATGGCCACCATCCTGCCGGAGGCCGCCCGCCATGTTCGGCAACTAGAGGCCGAACTGCTGGCGTACTGCAATCGTTTCGGGTACGACGAGATCATCCTTCCGACGTTCGAGTATCTCGATGTGCTGGCGCCAGGCCTCGAACCAACGCTGCTGGAGAACTCCTATAAGATCGTAGACCGGACGACCGGACGCATTCTGTTGTTGCGGCCAGACGTCACGGCGCAGATTGCCCGCACGGTGGCGATGGGCATGGTGGGCGCGCACTTCCCGTTGCGCTTGTCGTATCGAGCCACCGTCTTTCGGTATGAACCGGAACATGCCGGTCGGGATCGAGAAATCTTTCAAGTAGGCGCCGAGCTGATCGGGGCTGATGATTCATCCGCCGATAGTGAAATCATCATGCTGTTGATCGAGTGCCTACGGCAGGTCGGATTGCGCTCGTTCAAGATTTCACTGGGGCATGTTGGGTTTTTCAAGGGGCTGCTCGTTCGTGCGGGACTCTCTCCGGAAGGGCGGAAGCGGGCCGAGCAAGCAGCAGCAAGAAAAGATGTACCGAGGCTTCGGGAGATCCTGTCGCAAGAGGGGGTGACTAAACGGTCGGTTCACAGAATTTTGGAAGCGTTGGAACTTTGCGGACAAGCTGACGTCCTTTCAAAAGGGCGTGCATTGGCGAAGGACGAGAAGCCGTTGGTTCACGCATTGGACCGACTGGCGAACGTCTATCGGTTGCTCTGCGCGGCTGGATTTCAAGAGGCCGTCGTGCTGGATCTCGGAGAATTCAGGGGATTCGACTACTATGACGGTATCGTCTTTGATGTCTTTACCGACGGGATCGGAGTAGAGTTAGGCGGAGGTGGGCGCTATGATCACTTAATCGGACGATTCGGTCGGAACCTTCCGTCGACCGGATTTGCCCTCAGTGTGGATCGGCTCTTCCGAGGGTTGAACCGTTCCGATCGGACGAAGTCTGTGAGATCCGAGGTCTTGGTCGTCGCTCCGATAGGATTGTCAACGCGACTGGTTTCGGTCGCGCAACAACTTCGCCAGGCGGGGATACGAACGATTCAACGGGCTGTGGATCCATCGGGGCGGGACTTGATGGGTGCCGCGGTCAAGGCCGGTCTTGAAGCAGACATCGATACCATTATCGCCGTCGGTGTGGATGGTCTTAAACCCGAGCAGGTTGTTGAGCTCCATCAGCGAGACTGCCGGCGAGTCGCGGGATCGACCGGCCGTGCCCATATTCGCAAGAGGACCGTGTCGATTGACGATCTCATCGCAAGTCTGCGTACCGACCTCGAAGGGGCGTTATGAAATCCATCGGGACGGTGGATCTCTCTCAACCGAAACTCCCTCCGCAGAACTTGGAGGCGGAGCAGTCGGTGCTCGGCGCCATCCTCCTCGATAACGCCGCCATGCCGAAAGCGATGGAACTACTGGTGGAAGAGGATTTTTATCGGACGGCGCACAAAAAGGTCTACCAAGCCATGCTTGAGCTGTCCGACACCGGAGAAGTGATCGATCAGATCACGCTGACCGAGCGATTGCAATCTCGCGGTGAACTCGAGGCCATCGGAGGCGCGGCCTATCTCGCCGAACTCGTCCAGATCGTTCCCAGTTCCGCCAATATTCGGTATCACTGCAAGATCGTTCGGGACAAGGCGGTGGCCCGTCAGTTGATCAGCACCTCTACCGAGGTACTGACCAGGGGCTATGAAGGCACCACCTCAATCGATGACCTGCTCGATTTTGCCGAGCGGTCGGTATTCAGCATTGCGCAAGGCAAACTGGAACGGTCGTTCAGCCCGATCAGTCAGGTCATTAAGGAAAGTCTGGATGTCATCGATAAACTTTCGAAGCGCAAGGAACACGTCACGGGAGTGCCCACAGGGTACTACGATCTCGACGATATTACCGCAGGGCTTCAGGCCTCGGATTTGGTGGTGGTGGCCGGGCGGCCGAGCATGGGTAAAACGAGCCTCGCCTTGGGGTTTGCGACGCATGCCGCCATCCACGCCAATACGGTGGTGGGAGTCTTCAGCTTGGAAATGTCCAAGCCGCAGATCGTCCTTCGTATGCTCAGTTCAGAGGCGCGAGTCGATTCCCATGCGTTGAGGACGGGGAAGCTTCAAAAAGAGGATTGGTGGCGATTGGCGGAGGCGGCCGGCCGATTGGAACAAGCACCGATCTATATCGATGACACGGGCGGCATAACCGTCCAACAGATGCGAGGCAAAGCCCGCCGGCTTAAGGCAGAGAAAGGGCTGGATCTTCTCATCGTGGATTACCTCCAGCTCATGCAAGGACGAAGCGATTCGGAGTCCCGTCAGCAAGAGATTTCCGATATTTCCCGCTCGTTAAAGGCATTAGCGAAAGAACTGAATGTGCCGGTTGTGGCCCTGTCTCAGTTGAGTCGCGCGGTGGAAGCCCGTAAGCCGCCGATCCCTATGCTCGCCGACCTGCGAGAGAGCGGAGCGATCGAACAGGATGCCGATGTGGTCATCTTCATTTACCGAGAGGACGTGTACGACTCGAATTCGGAACGCAAAGGGATTGCCGACATCATCGTCAGTAAGCATCGTAATGGACCCATTGGGAAAAAGGAGTTGTTTTTTCAGGACCGATTCGCCAAGTTCGAAAGCCTCGATCTTCGCGGAGCATAGCCGGGAGAGTCGTTTGCGCAACGCCCGAACACTCGGTATAATCGTTTCAATGCTCGCCTTCCATTTGTCCTGACGTAAAGTTATGCGGAACACACGAATGGTCTTGTACGGTCGGTTGCTCAGCCAGAATGGTGTGCTCTTGTTGAGGACGATGCTGTTCTCCCTGTTCCTCTCCGGTGCCATCGTTGCCTGCGCAGCTTCTCCGCAGCCGAAGACAACGCTTCCTCCCCCCGCCGCTGCAGTGCCATCTCCACCAGCGGCTCCCGAGTCGGATGCCACCTACCATTTTATGATGGGGCATCAAGCGGAACTTGCTCAGGACCTGGACGCCGCGTTGAAGGAATATCATACCGCCTTGAAAGCCGACCCTAAATCCCGCGAGGTCAAATCTCGTTTGGCCGCGCTGTATTTCGCATTGGGTGATGTGACTCAAGCGGTGCAGTACGCGGATGAGGTCGGAGAAGGAACGGGGCAAGAACCGCAAATGCTGACCCATATGGCCGGCATCTTAGCCAGTGCAGGGAAGCCGGAACGTGCCTTGGAGTTGTTGGACAAGGCCATTGAGCGTGATCCAGAAAGAGGAGAATCTTACTTTCCGAAGGGGCTCATTCTCTTGAACCAAAAGCGAATTGCCGAGGCGGAACAGGTCGTCAAGAAAGGGTTGCAGTACACATCGGATTCGCCGATCGGTTACTATTATTTGGGCCGCATTTCGATAGAAGCGGGAAATGCTGAACAGGCTCTGGCCAATTTCGATCGAGCCATCGCCGTGAACCAGGCGTTCGAGCCTGCTTATTTGGCACAAGCGTCAGTCTATGAATCACGCCAAGAGAAGGGCAAGGCTATCGCTGTCCTTCAAAAGTATCTCCACCAGGTGAATCCTCGGAATAGGGATATTCGACAACATCTCGTCCAGTTGTATATTGCGACCAAAGATTATGCTGGCGGCCTTGCAGAGCTGGAAAAGTTGCTGGAGGAAAACCCCGGCGACCTCGATGCACAGTTACGCATGGCGCTGATTTATGGAGAGAAGAAGGAGTTTACAAAGGCGATCAGCCAATTGACGGAGATCTTGAAAGCCAAACCGGCTGAACTGAAAGTGAGAGATTACCTTGGGTACTTGTACGAAGAAACCAAGGACTTCCCAAAGGCGATGGAAGCCTATCGCTATAATATTCATCTGGATCCGAAATTTGCCGACAGTCATGTTCATCTGGGCGTTCTCCTTTATCGCCTCAAGCAATTTCCGGAGGCCGTGACTCATCTCGAAGAAGCTGTCCGGCTCATGCCGAAACACCCTGAACCTCACATCGTCCTCGGATTGGCATATTTCCAGAGCGAGCAATTCGAAAAAGCCGCACAGGCGTTTGAGGAGGGGATTCGGCACAATCCGAAGAGCGCCGATCTGCATTTCAACCTCGGGACGGCCTACGACAAACTGAATCGGTTTGACGATGTGGAGCGCGCCATGGAAACTGCGCTCTCCCTCGACCCGCATCACGCCGATGCCTTGAACTATCTCGGCTACAGTTATGCGGAGCGGGGTATCAAGATCGAGCAAGCCTTGTCCTTGACGAAGCGGGCGGTCGCACTCAAGCCGGAGAACGGCTACTACGTCGATAGTCTGGGATGGGCTTTTTACAAATCCGGCATGCTGACCGAGGCGCTTACGGAGATCAAGAAAGCCGTGGCGTTGGTCGGCGATGACCCCGTCATCTACGAACATTTGGGGGAAATCTATTTGAAGCAGCAGAAAGTTGCCGATGCTCGAGAGGCTTGGTTCCACTCACTGGAGATCGATCCCTCCAATGAAAAGCTGCTTCAACGCTTCCGCCAGCAGGGCCTCGCCAATCCTGCCTATGAAGACCGAATTCAACAGGCCAAGCGGCGGGTGTCAGAGAAGACACAGACTCAATAAGCCACGCTATAGACGCCCTGCTGAGACAGCATCAGCCAGGTGGGTCACGGCGCAGGTTTGCGTACGAAGTTGGAAGATGCCTCCGGCATAATAAATCGTTCACATCGGAATTCGACTGGCGCGTGAGCAGCTTTGCCGATGGGTGCGCTTGCCGAACATAAGCGCCAAGAACTGGCTGAAGGGGGTTCTTCCTGATCTCTTGCTGACTCGGGCGAGCCTAGAAGCCATCGACCAATCGCTCCACTCACTGTCCGACAACGAACTCGGTGCCCTCGTGGAACAGGCGCGCCGGAGGAACCAGGAGCGTCCCGACAGGGCTGTTGCCACCGTGGTGGCTGATGCAATTCAGGCCGCCCGACGTGCGCGTCGTTCTTGATCAGACTCTCTTTGTTCTGCCACAAGAACTCAACGATCCTCATGAAATCTGATACACATGGCCGACCGAGGGTGGGGTGATGGCTTTTTGGACGAAGTTGTCTCGCACCTGATCGAGATAGCGCATGGTCTCCGTCGAGTAATAGGCTTCCCCACATTCCTTGCACACCTCGCACACCTCGGCTTCCACTGGCACCAACAAGTGATCGGTGCCAACTTTGATCTCCGCCTGCACTTTTTCCGGTGTGATCATGCCTCTTTTACAGATGACGCAGCGCATCAGCGTGCCCTCCTTCGCAAGTCAGGCTCCCATCGGCTTGGGTCCAGCTGGTAAGTGATGATGACGATCAATCGTCCCTCTTCAGAAACCGGTGCGCAGACGAGATGGAGCGGTCTTCCTGATCGTGTGAATCCCAGGATCAAACAACTTGCATACGGTGTGTCCTCGGGATACTGCTCGATGATCTCACCGGTTTCGATTGCATGCAAGACTTCAGTAGCGTTCGGTTAACTTTCGAATAGATTCAATTGGTTTGCGATTTCGGGTGGTAGCAGGAACGAGTCGGTATCGGTAAAGGCTTGTTGCAGCGGCAGCTTCTCGAATAGCATCACGGAC
>Ga0134128_10002074_pt1 | contig 25082 bp, 18 predicted proteins | sample KB31754_FD_96462 | JGI IMG/M metagenome (GOLD analysis project Ga0134128, IMG submission 96462) | Terrestrial soil microbial communities with excess Nitrogen fertilizer from Kellogg Biological Station, Michigan, USA - KB3-175-4 | ecosystem: Environmental > Terrestrial > Soil > Unclassified ...
ACCGACGCGCGAGTATGATCGAACATATGTTCGGTATTCCGGTCATTGTTCCGCCTGAGGGCCACGTCGATTGCTTCGGCGAGGATCGGCCTAGCGGCCCGGCGGAGCCGGTGCGCTGGTCGGAATACGTTCCAGACGGTCTGCTGGCCGACATGTTGGCGCATCCTGCCGATACCGGGCCGGAACATCGCGAGTTTGAGTCGCTGGAGCGCATTGGAGCTTGGGAGCGGGTTATTGCCTGGGCGCAGGCTGGTCAGCTGCGGGCGATCGACTCGTTCATGCGCGGCGCGGAAGCTCGCAATGCTGCGCTGGGTGCTAGCACATCGCAGGCACAGGACTCGGCGGTGGCCGAGGTGGGGCTCATGCTGCGGGTGTCGGCGCGGACCGCATCGTGCCGGGTCGACGACGCCTGGTCGCTGTGTCACCGGTTGCCCGCTACGTTGGTGGCGCTGGAACAAGGTCGGATCACCCTGTCGAAGGCCCGAATCCTGCACGCGGAGACCGCGAATCTGCCTGATGAGCGCACCGCGGAGGTCGAGCAGTAGGTGCTGGTCAAGGCGCACCGGCAGACGCCTGGGCAACTTCGGGTCGCAACCCGCCGGGCGGTGCTGTCGACGGACCCTGCAGCGGTACGTAAACGCGCTCAGCAGGCGCGGCGGGACCGCGGTGTCCAGATGTGGCCAGAACCGGATGGGATGGCCACCCTGTCCGCCTACCTGCCGGCTGCCGACGCCGTGGGCGTATTCGTGGTACTGGATGATCACGCTCGCCGAGCCGGATCTCCCGGTGATGAGCGAACGATGGATGCCCGCCGCGGCGATGCCCTGGTAGATCTGGTGCTGGGCCCCACCGGTTACTGCAGCGCGGGAACCAAGGCTGCCCAAGAGCATACGAACAAAACAGACCAGGCCGTTGCGGCTGCAGGCACCGGTGGCCTGGCTGGCTGCCGCTGTCAGTGCGGGCTGTGCAGACGCGGCGGCGGGGTCGATGTGAAAGTCACCATTCCTTACACCGTACTGTTGGGTGCTGATGATCTGCCCGGAGACCTCGCCGGATACGGCCCGATCCCGGCCGCCGTGGCGCGGGACCTCGCGGCTGCCGGCACTTGGCGGCGAATTCTCACTGATCCGGCATCGGGCCGGCCAGTTGACTACGGCACCACCCGTTACCGACCGCCGGAGCACCTCGCTGGTCTGGTGATCACCCGGGACCAGACCTGCCAGTTCCCGGGATGCCGGGTGCCGGCTCACCGCTGCGATATCGACCACGGCGTGCCGCATGATCCAGCCAATGGCACCGGTTCGACAAGTGAGAACAATCTAGGTCCCAAGTGTCGAAGGCACCATCAGATCAAGCAAACTCCGGGCTGGGCGGTAACTCAACATTCAGACGGTTGTACAACGTGGGTCACTCCAAGTGGCCATATTTACCGTTCACAACCCCCACCGCTGACCGATCCCGAACCCCTCCTCAGTCGCGCCACATCCGATCCAGATGGGCTGCCACCCTTCTGAATCTTCCATACTCGGTGTGCGCAGTACTCCGCTGGGTTGGCGCCTTTCTGCGGCGCGGACTCACGGTCGTCGAGCGCGCACGACGCAGAGCACACGCCGGCTGGAGGAGTGTGCCTCGACACGCACGTCGTCGAATCCGGCCGTCCGGCACTGCGCCGCAAAAGACTGCGCCTGTTGGTCGGTCCAGCCGTGGCTGGCCAACCCGGTGGCGCCGGGACGCACCCGCCGTTCGATCGCGAGCAGCCGCCCCCCAGGGACGAGCACTCGCCGGGCTTCGGCAAGTCCCACGCTGACGTCTTTCCAGTGGTGCACGGTCGCCACGCACCACAGCACAGTCGCCGACTCATCCGGCTGCCGGAGGTCTTCCGCGGTGGCCTCGGCCCACGTGATCCCACCTTGTTGCCGGGTCAACGCCTCAGCCAGTTTGAGCATGACGGGTGCCGGATCAACGCCTATTGCTCGTGCTCCCCGGCGGGCGGCTTCCCGGACGGCGGTACCGGGGCCGCAACCGACGTCGATAACGCGGTCGGTAGCCGATACCGATGCCAGGTTAGCGGCGAGGCGCGCAATCGCGCCCCGTCCGGGGATCATGGTAAGTCCGGCCAGCAGTCCGGTGATGCCGGCGAAGCCTGGATGGTCGGCGTGATGGTTAACGGTGGTCACCCGCCCAGCTTGCAGGTTCAGGCCGGTTCGACGTCATGGAGTTTTTTTCATCGGTTGTTGAGTGTTTACCCTGGCGGCGTTACCGTCGGGTATGGCCACAGTGCAGGCTCCCGATTCGGTCGATCAGGAGCTAGTTTTCGATCTTGGTTGTCTCGGCGCGGAGCTGCTGACGGTGGTGGGCGGTAAGGCGGCGAATCTCGGTGAGCTCATCGGTGCAGGTTTTCCAGTGCCACCAGGCTTCTGCATCACCACCGCGGCCTACCAGCAGGTGGCAGCGGATGCGTTCGACGTCGAGGCGCCGGATCCAGATTCTCTCGCCGAGCGTGCCCGCACTGGGATCCTTACCACGCCGGTACCGGCCGATGTTGCTGAGACGGTGGTCCGCGCTTACCACGCCCTGGGTGACGACGTGCCTGTCGCGGTGCGCTCGTCGGCGACCGCGGAGGACTTACCCTGGGCCAGTTTCGCGGGCCAGCAGGACACCTTCCTCAACGTCGTCGGTGCGCCGGCCGTACTGGATGCGGTGCGCCGGTGCTGGGCATCGTTGTGGACCGATCGCGCGGTCAGCTACCGGGCGACCAACGGCATCGATCACGCCACCGTGCGGCTCGCGGTGGTCGTCCAGCAGATGATCGACCCGCAGGTTGCCGGGGTGCTGTTCACCGCGGATCCGGTGACCGGTCACCGCGGGCACACGGTCATCGATGCCAGCCCTGGCCTGGGTGAGGCGGTGGTATCCGGGGCAGTAAACCCCGATCACTTCACCATCGACTCTGCTAGCGGCGCAGTCGTGGAACGCCGCCTGGGCGATAAGCGACTAGCCGTCCGTTCGCTGCCCGGAGGCGGCACCGAGCAGGTTGGGCTGGCCGTGGACGCCGAGCAGTCTTGCTTGCGCGATGCGCAGATCAGTGCGCTGACCGCACTGGGGCAGCGCGTGGCGAAGTACTTCGGTGTGCCGCAGGACATCGAGTGGGCCCTGGATGCCGCGGGCGCGGTGTGGCTGACCCAAGCCCGCCCGATCACCACCCTGTACCCGCTGCCGCGCCGGTTGGACGAGGGTTTGCACGTTTACCTCTGCGTCAGCCTTGCGCAGGGCCTCACCCGTCCGATGACGCCGATGGGTATCGCGGCCGCCCGGTTGTTCGCATCGCGCGGTTCGGAGCTCCTATTCGGCGTGGCAGTCGCCGACCCGCTGGTCGGCCCGGCCGTGTTCGCCGAAGCCGGAGGCCGGCCCTTCGTCGATGTGGCACCGGTGTTGCGCAGCCGGGTCGGCCGGGTGCTGGTGCCGCGGATTCTGGACGTGATGGAGGCACGGTCGGCGGTCGTGCTCCGGAAGCTGTATGACGATTCCCGGCTCACCGTGCGCAGCACGTCATGGTGGCCATTCGTCCGGCGAGTACTGGCCGTGGCCGTTCGCTACCGGATTCCGCTGCACGTCGCCCAGGGACTGATCTGGCCTGCCGCCGAACGGCGGCGCGTGGACCTGGTCGGCCGGCGGCTGCACACCCAGCTCACCATGCCGGCAGGGGCGAGCGCCGCCCAACGGCTGGCTCACGCGCAACGCCTGCTGCACGTGGCGGTCGTCCCGATCATGCCCACCGTCGTGCCGTCCGCGGGTGCCGGCTTCCTCGCGCTGGCGCTGGCGGGCAAGCTCGCCCGCAAGGACATCAAGCCCGGCGAGTTGGGCGAGGTGTTGCGAGGCCTGCCTCACAACGTCACCACCGAGATGGATCTGGAACTGTGGGCGCTGGCTGCCCGGATTCGCGCCGACGCGCCGGCGGCCGCCGCACTGTACGAGGTGGCCCCAGCGGCGCTGGCCCACCGCTACGCCAGCCGGGACCTCCCGCCACTGCTGCAGCAGGGATTGGCGGAGTTCTTGAGCCGCCACGGTCATCACGCGGTCGCCGAGATCGACCTCGGCATGCCGCGGTGGTCTGACGACCCGACCTACGTCCTCGGTGTGCTGGCCAACTACCTGCGCCTGGACGACCCGGATCAAGCCCCCGACGTGCAGTTCTCCCGGGCTAGCCGGGTGGCGCAGGCTGCGGCGAGCCGCGTGGTGGCGCGAGTTCGCCGCCGCAGCCGGTCGCGCGCTGCAGTGGTGCGCTTCGCGCTGAGCCGGGTGCGCGAGCTGGCCGGCCTGCGCGAGACGCACAAGGACTACCTGGTGCGCGTACTGGCCCACGTCAGACAGCAGTTGGCCGCCGTCGGGGCCGAGCTCGCCGAGAACGGGACGCTGGCACAGCCGGAGGACATCTTCTTTCTCGACCTCGGCCGGGCTCGAGCCGCACTCGCGGGCGCGGATCAGCGCGAAGTAGTCGCGCAGCGCCGCGAACAGTACGACCGTGAGCTGAGACGCCGGCAGGTGCCGCGGATCATGCTTTCCGACGGTACCCAGCCGGAGACGCTCGCCGCCCCCGGCCAGCAGCTGGCTGGGGGTCAGCTGGCTGGCACTCCGGCATCGGCCGGGACGGTGACCGCAACGGCGCGAGTGATCCTCGATCCAGTCGCAGCGCGCCTGGAGCCGGGTGAGATTCTCGTCGCTCCGTCCACGGATCCTGGTTGGACCCCGTTATTCCTCACTGCCGGCGGTCTGGTGATGGAGATGGGTGGGGCGAACTCGCATGGCGCCGTCGTCGCACGCGAGTACGGCATTCCCGCCGTGGTCGGGGTACCCGATGCGACCGAGCGCATCACCAACGGGCAACGGATCACCGTGGAGGGTGCGGCAGGCCGGATCGACTTGCATTGACTGGGCGTGGCGACCGCCGGTTTTCAGGCCTGTGCATGATCTTCCGGTATCGCCCGGTACATCGAGATGAACTGGTCCATGGCTGCGTCGACACCCTCACGATCGCCGGTGGCCAGCAGGTCGAGAAGCAAGCCCCGGCTCACAGCGACGCCCAGGCGGGCGGTGGAACGGGCCGCCGGTGGCGGCACACCTTGGCAAATGATCCATTCGCTCAGCGGCGCCAACCAGCTTTCGACGATGCCGTCCAGCAAGGGCGCTGCGCACGGATCGCCCTGCAGCGCTCGGCCGTAGAGTTCGAAGAACAGTCGCCCGTGTGGCCAGTTCGCCGGGTCGGCCAGCCGCCGCCAGAACCGCCGAGCGACGCGATGTCCAGGTGCATACGCGTGCGGAGGTGGAAGACGTGTACGCGCTGCTGCGAGACGGTGCGATCCGGATCTTCCGCAAGGGCAGGGTGACCGGCCGGGATCAGGTGGTCGAGATGATCCCCGGTCGCCGGTTCGCCTACCGGCACCTGTCCGGGCTGCCGGTCCGTGATTACCGCGGGGACGTCGAGCTGGAACCCACCGAGCAAGAAACCCGAATCGGTTGGCCCATCTTGTTCAGACCGGTGATCTTCGGCACCGGTTGGCTGTTACGGTGGGCGATCAAAAGATTTGCCCGGCGATGCGCCGATGGGCTGGCGGGCTACGCACAGACCACAGCCACTCGTGAGTGTTGACAGTCTGCGCGCCACAATTGATGGCCTGCCGCTGGTAGACCACCACGTCCACGGCGCGACGATTGCGACGCTCGACGCTGGTCTGTTCGAAGCCGGCTTCACTGAATCTCCGTGGCCGGCGCCCGCGGGTACCACGCACTTGGATTCCCAGCTGGGCTTTGCGGTCCGCCGCTGGTGTGCCCCGATACTCGATCTGCCTGCGCACGCGCCCGTCGAGGCCTACATCGACCGCCGACGAGAGCTCGGTGCCTATGAAGTGACTGGCCGTCTTCTCACGGCCAGCGGCATCGAGCGGTTCCTGGTCGACACCGGTTACCGGACTGGGCACATCCTGGGGCACAGCGAGATGGCGGCCGTCTCCGGCGCGGCGGCGTCGGAGATCGTGCGCCTGGAATCGGTGGCCGAGCAGGTCGCGGCCAGTGGCGTGGATGCCGCCGGGTTCGCCGACCGGTTCGCCGCGACGCTGGACGATCGTGTCCGGCACGCCGCCGGGCTCAAGTCCGTCATCGCCTACCGGTACGGCCTGGACTTCGATCCCGAACCGCCGAGCCCAGCTGCCGTGCGTCAGGCCGCTGGGCAATGGCTGCGCGAACGGGAAACCGCCCAACTGCGCCTGACCGACCCGGTACTGCTGCGCCACGTGCTGTGGGCGGGTTTGTCAGTGGGCGCTGCCCGGGGGCTTCCCCTTCAGTTCCACGTCGGGTACGGCGACCCTGATCTGACCCTGCACCGCTGTGACCCGTCGCTCATGACGGAGTTTCTGCGCCGGGTGCAGGATCGCCGGGTTCCGGTGCTGCTGCTGCACTGCTACCCGTATCACCGCAGCGCAGGCTATCTGGCCCACGTTTTTCCGCATGTGTACCTCGATGTCGGATTGGCCGTGAACTACACCGGGGCGCGGTCGCGGGCCATCGTGGCGGAAGCACTGGAAGTAGCCCCGTTCGGCAAACTGCTGTTCTCTTCCGACGCGTGGGGTCCGGCTGAGCTGCACTATCTCGGTGCGCTGCTGTGGAGACGGGCGATGGCAAGCGTGCTGGGAGTGTGGGTGGAGTCGGGGGAGTGGTCGGCCGCCGACGCAGTGCGCGTCGCGCGGATGGTAGGTACCGATAACGCCAAACGCGTCTACGGTCTGGCGGCGCCTGGGTGCGCTGGGGAAGGGACCTGATGCCCGACATTGCGCGAGGAATCAGCCCGGTAGTTGCACCCGCGCAAGCAACGCGCGACCCAGGCCGGGCAACGCCACGGCGAGGCGGCGGTGGTTAGGTACCGCGACGCGGCGAGCCAGGATGTGGTAGTCGGCTGCCTCGATCTCATCGAGGATGCCGCCGTACAACCGGAACGCGGTGGCCACGCAGGCCCGCGAGACCGGGGCGAGCATGGGGATCCCCGGTGCCGCCCTGCGGTAGATCGCTCGGGTGCGCGCCACCAGGTAGGCCAACGCGCGGTGCACCCGGCGATCGGGGTGCCCAGTACTGCGGCACCACCCCAGCAACTCCCGGTCCACTCCGAACGACGCCAGCTCGTCGGCGGGCAGGTAAACCCGTCCGCGGTCGAGGTCCTCTCCGACGTCGCGGAGGAAGTTGGTGATCTGGAACGCGATGCCCAGCGCAGCCGCGTGTGGCTCGGCACGTGCCCGTGGGACCACGGTGCCCAGCACGGGAAGCACCTGCAGCCCGATCACCGCCGCTGAGCCGTAGACGTAACGGGCGAGTTCGTCGAAAGTCCGATAGCCGGCAACGCCGCCCTGCTCCACCGGCCGATCCATCCGCATCGAGACCATGAAATCGACGAAGTGCTGCGGATCGATCTGGTAACGGACCGCAGCGTGCACCGGCGCGGCCAGCACCGGGTGATCCGAATGACCGTGCGCCAATCCGTCGCGCAGGTGCTGCGCCAGGACGTCCAATTCCGCGACGCGGTCGGCCCACGGCCGCGTGTCGGACAGGTCATCGACGATCTCATCGGCGTACCGGGCCAGCCCGTACAGCGCGTGGATCGCCGGCCGTTGGGCGGGTGTCAGCAGCCGGGTCGCCAAGAAGTAGGTACGGCCGTGCGCGGCGTTGAGTTCCCGGCAGCGGGTATACGAGGCGCGCAACGCAGGTTCGGTGATGCCCGCGGCATCGAGCTCGCGGCTCATTTCGTGCCCGCCCGTGCCGGGCAGGTGAAGGCAACGCGCGCCCGTAGTCCACAAGGATCGGGGCGCAGCAGCGAGGCACCCGCGATCAACGACACGGCCACCACCGCGAGCTGGTACGGCCACGAGGTGTAGGCGCTTTCTCCGGTGGGGTAGGTGCACACCACCAGCCAGGTACAACCGGTGACCACCCACGCCAGCGTACGTCGCGGCCACGGCCGGACCGCGCCGAGCACGAGAGCCCAGCTGAAATACCACGGAAGGGTGGCTGGGGCGAGCAGCGCCGCCCACAGCAACGCAGTCGATGCACGGCTGATGGTCTGCGGCGGCCCGTCGTTTCTGGCAAGCCACCACTGCCGGATGAGGATGGCGACGAATACCGCGGAGCCCAGCAAACGGCAGACCATGATGAACGGGTGGTCGCTCACCTGACCGAATGGGGCGACCACGGCGTGCACGACTTCGCCGGCAGCGGTGGGCAATGACATCCAGTTCACGATGAGTGACGGGGCATCCAGCGCGGGGATCCAGCCCAGCCCGACGCCGGAGACCAAGGTAATGCCGGCAAAGACCGTGGCGAAGACCACCATGCTGCCCGCGCTGGCGCGTTGCAGCTGGGTGCGCCGGGTACCGGGCAGCCGAGTCGCCCAGATCCACACCAGAAACGGCAGCACGACTCCGGCCGACGCCTTGATCGCCATCGCCATGGTTCCCAGCGCGATCCCGGCGGCGTGCCGGTGCTCCAACACCAGCAGCGTGCCCATCGCCAGCAGGCCGATCATCAGCAGATCGTTGTGCGGGCCACCGACCAGATGCACCACCGTCAGCGGATTGGCGATCACCAGCCACAGCGCGACGGCGGGATTGCCGCCGAGCCGGTGCGCAAGCCGGGGCAGCGCGAAGACCAACGCGGCGAAACCGCTGAGCAAGACCAGCCGCATACCGATGACCCCGAGGATCAGGTGGTCACCAGTCGCGGCGTTGATCATCTTGGCGATGTAGATGAACAGCGGGCCGTAAGGTGCCGGGGTCGTTTGCCACACGTAGTGCACGTTGTCGGCGACGGCTCCGGGCGGCAGCTTGGACGGGCCGACCAGGTAGGGATCCAGCCCGCGCAGGGCGAGCGCACCCTGTGCCAGGTAGCTGTAGACATCCCTGGTGAACAGCGGCGGTGACAGCACCAACGGAGCCGCCCAGGCCACCCCGGCGACGGTCACCTGCTGGGCGGTTGCGGTACCGGCGAGCACGTCGCGGCCCAGCCGCACCCACGCCCACACGAGCATCGCGACGCCGGCATATAGCCCTACCGTGGCCAGGTCATGCCCGTGCCCGTAACGGATCCAGGACAGTGACCCCCCATCGATCAATGGGTCGTTGACGAGGATGCCGCCTGCACCGACCGCCATAGCTGCGAGCAGCAGCGACCCGATCAATCCGAGCAGCGCCGTGCCGGAGAACAGCCCCGTCGTGCGCAGCCGGTCGAGGAGCAGTGAGTGCTCGTAGTGGTCTGAGCCCTGAATTGGCCGCTGCCTTCCGGCTGCCTCGAGAAGCGCGTGGCCAGAAGCGCCTGCGGCAGGTCCGGGGTTCGACGTCATAGCGGCCCGTATGGTCCCATAGCGTGACGCCACCCCGACCAGCGATGACCTTGTCGTGACCTTCTAGTGACCTAGTTGGTGTCAGCGGCCCGCGGCGGTCCGCTGGCGGTCTCCCGTCGCGCTGATCCGGGCAGCGGCGAGCTTGCCGGAGATGAGCGCGGTGGGCACGCCCACCCCGGGAGTGGTGCCGCAACCGGCAAGCACGACATTGCTGTGCCCGCGCACCAGGTTCGCGGGGCGAAACGGCCCGGTCTGGGCGAAGGTGTGCGCCGCGGAGAATGGTGTGCCGACTGCCAGACCCTGCTTGGCCCAGTCCGCCGGCGTGATGAGCTGCTCGACTTCGATGGCCTCATTCAGGTCGGTCAGGCCCCGCTGCTCCAGAGTGCCGACCAGCTCATCGCGGTAGGCAGATCCGAGGGTGGCCCAGTCCAGCGGCGCCGTGTGCAGGTTGGGACACGGCGCGAGGATGTAGAGCAGCTCCCGGCCGCCGGGGGCCAGGCTCGGGTCGGTGGCGGTCGGGCGAGTGATCAGCAGCGATGGATCGGTCATCAGTCGCCCACGGTAGATGATCTCATCGAAGGTGCGTTCCCAGGCTTGCCCGAAGGTGATCGTGTGGTGCGCCAGCCCGGTCCACCCCGGGTCGCTGCCGGGCCGGACGCCGGCGTGCAGTACTACCGCCGAAGGTGACCAGCGCAGCGGCACGAGCCTGCGTGGCGCGCGTCCCAGCAGCCGGTGTACCACCGGAAGGTCCGGCGTGAGCACCACGGCATCGGCGGCCACCCGGTCGCCGTCGGCCGTGTGTACCGCGGTGACCCGTTCCCCGCGACGCTCCAGCTTCGTAACGGTCGTGTTGTAGCGCAGGTCGGCGCCGGCGCCGTCGGCCGCGTCGGCCAGCGCCTGGGGCAGCGCCTGAATTCCACCGCGGGGGAACCAGACTCCCGCCACCGTGTCCATGTAGGCGATCACCGCGTACGCGCCGAGGGCGTGTTGTGGGGGCACTCCGGCGTAGAGCGATTGGAAGGAGAATATTCGTTTCAGCCGGTCGTCGGAGACAAAGCGACTTACTTGCGCTCCGAGCCGGCCGAAGCCGCCCAGGACGGCCAGCGTGGCCAGATCGCGGACCGCGTCGCGGCCGGCCACCAGGTCCAGCGGGGAGTCGAAGTTGCCGCCGATGAACCGGCCGATCTCGACCTGGTAGAGCCTGGTGAGCCAGCGCCGCAGTCGCACGTAGCCGAGTGCCTCCTCGGGCCCGGCCACCGCCCGGATCTCCGCCTCCATGGCCTCAGCGTCGGTGTGCACGTTGATCACCGACCCGTCGGCGAAACGGGCTCGGTAGGCCGGGTGCAGCGCCACCAGGTCCAACCGCGCGGCCAGTGAGTCACCCACCGCGGCGAGCGCCTCGTCGGCCAGCTCCGGCATGGTGAGCACGGTGGGGCCGGTATCCACCCGGTAACCGGCGAGATCCATCCGCCCCGCTCGACCGCCCGGGTGGGGCTGCGCCTCCAGCACGGTTACCCGGCGACCGGATCCGAGCAGGTGCAGTGCCGCCGACAAGCCGGCAAGTCCGGCGCCGACGACGACGACGTGATCGGTGGGTCCGGGCACGGTACGCATGGGTGGCACGTTACGCGCGGTCGTTCACTGCACCCGGCAGGTGGCCTGGGCGGCTAGCTCCGCCAGCCGGGTGCCAGCCGGCTCACCGAGGTCAGCGGTGCCCAGACTGCGCAGTGCTGAGTCGGTGAGCGTGCTGATCCGGCGTTCCACCTCGGCCACCGCGCCGATCTCGATCAGCAGCTCGCGGACCTTGATGACAGTGTCCTCGTCCACCTGCGGGTTCCCGATTGCGTTGCGGAGTATCTCGGCGGCTCCGGTCTGGCTTTTTTCGTCGGCGGCGCGCAGGCCGTAGGCCAACAGCAGGGTGCGCTTGCCCTCGCGCAGGTCGTCGCCGGCGGGCTTGCCCGTGATAGAGGGGTCACCGAACATGCCCAACAGGTCGTCACGGAGCTGAAACGCGATACCGATGTCGGCGCCGAAGCGGCGGTAGGCGCCGATGAGTGCTGGGTCGGCTCCGGCGATCGCGGCGCCCAGGTGCAGGGGACGTTCCACGGTGTAGGCCGCGGTCTTGTACCGGTCGATTTGTAGCGCGGTCTCGGGTGTCTCGTCGCCGCAGGCCTGGGTGAGGATGTCGAGGTACTGCCCGGCGAGCACCTCGGTGCGCATCGCCTGCCACACCGTGTGCGCCCGGCCTAGCTGGTCGGGCCACAGATCCGCGCTTCGCAGCATGTCGTCGGCCCAGGCCAGGGCGATGTCGCCGAGCAGGATGGCGGTGGCCGCGCCGAATCGCTCGGGGGTACCGAGCCAACCGGCCGCGCGATGGCGGGCGGTGAACTCGACGTGCACCGTCGGCGCGCCGCGTCGGCTGGTGGAGTCGTCCATGAGGTCGTCGTGCACCAGCGCGCAGGCCTGGATCAGCTCCAGGGAGCTGACGGCCCGCAGCACCGCGTGGGCCTGCGGGTCGAAGGGGGAACCTCCGGCGCCACGCCAACCCCACCAGGCGAACGTCGGGCGCAACCGCTTGCCGCCGCCGAGGACGAACTCGCTCAACGAATCCACCGCAGCAACGAACTGCGGGTCGATCTGCAGCGCCTCGTCGCGCTTGCCTTGCAGAAACGTGGCCAATTCGCGATGTACTTCGGCGCGTAAGCCGTGATCGAGTGGATGAACCGGCTGATCTTCCGGCCGTCTATCGAGGGATCGGGTTCCAGCGCGAGCGGTGACTGGGAGCGCGTTGCGCTGCGCCATCGAACCTCCTGCCATCCGGGAGACGGCACCGCGTAGCCGGGCCCGCACCCACTGTGCCTGCCGACGATAGGGGTAGTACGTGCCGACACGTGCCCCGGTTCGGCCACGACAGCGTCCCGGTTCAGTTGGTCGCCCTTCAACTACCGCCAACCCGTCTGACCGGCGTCGTTTACGACTACCAACCTCAGGCGTCTAGAGCGGCAGCGTGCGGCCCAGCACGGCGAAGTCTCGGGAATCCCCGGTGAAGTGATAGTGGCGCAGCAAGTCGGTGAACCCGAACCGGCGGTACAGCCGCCACGCCCTGGTCGGACCCTCGGGGGTGGACAGCAACACTCGGGGAGCGTCCACCTTGGACAACAGCTCGGTGAGCAGAGCAGCGCCGATTCCCTTGCCCTGGGCGTCGGGGTGCACATGCAACTCGGTCAACTCGAAGTAATCGGCGAGCTCACGTTGTGCCGCGGCGGGGTCGATCATTCTCAGCCCGCGGTGCACCTCGTCGTGCCACCACTGTCCGGGCGCGCCACGGTAACCGTAACCGATGCCGATCAGGCTCTCCCCCTCGAAGGCGGCGATACATAACCAGCCTGCCCGCAGCATGTGCTCCAGCCACATCGGGCTGCGATGTCCCGCCGTGCCGGGCGGGTAGCGCATGGCGGTGACGTAGATGCGCAGCGCTTCATCGAGCCGCATGCGCAACTGCGCGGCGGTCAGTTCGGTCAGCCGCGCTGGTTCGCGGACGGGCATTGCGGTCACCGCCGACCTCCTGAGTTGGCCTCCTGAGTTGGCCGGGTTCCTGCGACACGGGCGGAGTCGGCACGGTGCACGACTCCCATGACACCACGACTGGTCTCGACCTGCCGACTTTCCGAGATTGGCACTTGACGCACCCTCATCTCGAGGGGTTAACCTTTAACGGTGTCGAACATACGTTCGAACACGAGTCCGGTGGTGGCGCGGGGGAAGCGCGTCGCCGCCGGACTCCGCCGGCTTCCCCACGGCGGAGTCGCCCCATGGTGCCCATCCGACTCCCGACCCGGAGGCTGACGTGCCCGCTGTTGCTTCGTACACCCCATCCATTGGACCGCGGTACGACGGCCCCCGCCACTGTGATTCAGAAAGCAATGGTCAGTGCCCGCCCAACGCGCGTGTCCTGCTCGAACAAGCTCGGCAGACGTTGATCGACGCCGAGTACGCCACACACCCCGTAGAACGCTACGTCCAGGCGCACCTCGCGGCGCTACGTGGGGCGGCCGCCGTACTCGCGGCGCGCGCCCGGCCGCGCCGCCGCGCTGTGCCGACCAGCGCCTGGACGTTGCTCAGCACAGTTGCGCCGGAACTCTCGGAGTGGGCGGCTTTTTTCGCGTCCGCCTCCGCCACCCGCGCCGCCGCCGAGGCGGGCGTACATCGCCTCGTGACCCACCGCGACGCCGACGACATGGTGCGCCAGTCCGGTCAGTTCCTGACGCTGGCGTGGCGGTCGGCGACCAGGACACTCCGATGACGGCTCCGCGGTCACTAATCGACTACGGCCGGTTGCTCAACGTGATCGGAATAGAGGGTGAACTGATCCTCGATACAGCGGATTCGGCCTTACCTGATGCGGCTCAGGCTGAGGTACCTGGCTGCCCCGATCTCACCCTGGAAAAGACCCTGCGGCACGTGGGCAGTGTGCATCGGGTGGCCCGGCTATGGGTGCGCGATGGCCATCGACCCGAGCACTGGCAGCGATCGCCATCGGACGGTGACCTAGTGGGCTTTGTACGGATCGGTTTGGCGGAGCTACTTGCAGAATTGCGCCTGCACGACCCGGCGCAACCGTGCGACACCTGGTGGCCCGCAGACCGTACCCACGGCTTCTGGCGACGTCGGATGGCTCACGAGACCACAGTGCACCGTGTCGATGTGCAAGCTGCGGCTGGCGGTCCGGTGAATCCCATTGATCCCGACGTAGCCCTGGACGGCATCGATGAGCTGCTGTTCCTCTGGTTCGGTCACCGCCTCGGTGAGCTTCGGATGTCGTCACCGCGCCAGGGGGCGGTCGCACTATCAGCGGCGCATCGGCGCTGGCTGGCGATTTTCGAGCGTGGTCGCTCCATCGCCCGGCGGGTGAGCCAGGCCGAGGCCAGGTCCGCTGACGCCATGGTCAGCGGCGACCCCATGGCCGTGTACCTCTGGTCGTGGGGACGCCTGCCGGATCAGTCGGTCCAGATCTCCGGTGACCAGGAAGCCGTCGCCCATCTCTGGACGCTATTGCGTCCTGCCACCCAGTGAGCCGATCCCGACCACCGCGACATCACGCGCGCAACCGCAATCCGCGGGGCGTGGCGCGGAATCCAGCGTCGCGAAGCAACTCGGCCAGCGCAGATCCCAGTGCCGCTTCGCCGTCGGCGCGCTCAATGGACAGCGACCCCAACCAACCCTGCGCAACCGCGCCGGCGAGTGCGCCCACAGCAGCTCGCAAGGTGTCGGTGTTCTCAGTGAACGACAGCAGCGAGCGGCCACCTCGCTCGATGTAGAGCACAGCGGCGCCGTCCACCAGGATGGCCAGCGCTCCGGCCTTACGACCAGGCCGGTGTCGCACCTCACCTACGGTGGACGGCCATGGCAGCGCAGCCCCGTAGGGTTGGGCAGGGTCGGTAGCGGCGAGGACCACTGTCGCCAGGCGTCCTTCGACGGGCTGGCCGACGGCACGCATCCGGTCAATAGCGCCTGGAACGGCGAACTGCGCAGCGCCGAGTCCCTCGACCACGTATCCGCGCCGGCAGCGGCCGGACTCCTCCATCGCGCGCAACACCTTGTAGATCCCGGCGAACCCGCCGGCGACTCGTTCGGTGTCCAAGGCGCCTCGGGTGAGTACTCCATGACGCTCAAGGAATGTCTCGGCCCGAGCGTGTGCCCTGCGGGTCTGCTCGCATGACGGCGGGGACGGCTGTGACATGGCCGATGGGGGCACCGGCGGCGACATGGCCGATGGGGGCACCGGCGGCGACATGGCCGGTGGGAGCATCGGCGAGAGCGACCAGCGTCCCGCGGCGGTCGGCGGACCGGCGCGGTGGGGCATAGGCGGCCGCGCCGCGCGCATTCGCGCGTATCTGCCGCGCGGAGCGGACCGGCGCGGCCGGTGCGCGGCTGAGCGGCCGGACACGACCGCTCGCACCGGCGCCAGCGAATCGTTGGTCAGCAAGCCGGCCCACACCAGATCCCATACCGCGGCGACCATGTCGGCATCGCCGGGCGCCGGTTCGCCGTCAGCGAGCAGGTACTGACCGGCTCGGTCGGCGAGCTGACGAAAGAACAACGCGCCACCCGCGGGCGGACCACCGGCTGGATCCCAGCCCAGTGCACGCAGCACACCGCGGTGTGCCGGAGTGAGCGCGAGCTGCTCATCCAGGTCGGGTAGCACCAGATCGGCCAGGTCAGTGGGAGCCAGCGCGATCCACCCGTCGCCTCCGGGTAGCGACCCGCACCCGATCCAGCTCACTTCGCCGGAAATGGTGAGCTCATCGAGCAGGGCGGGCGAATAGCCCGGAAGCCTGGCGGGGAGCACAAGCGATTCCAACCCGCTCGCAGGCATCGGTGCCCCGGCCAGTTGTTCCACTACGCCGAGCACGTCCTCCGGTGTGGGCGCACTGCGCAGCCGCCGCACCGGTTCTGTGCTGGAGTTCTCCCAGGAGCGGACCCCGTGCCAGGCCGGCAGGAACCGACCCAGCGCCGCCTGCTCGACCGGCTCCACCTCGGCCCGCAAGCGGGCCAGCGACGCCCGCCGCACCCGCCGTAGCACCTCTGCGTGGCAATACTCCATGCCGCCGCCAGGCCCAATCGGGCACAGCTCAACCGGGCGAAGCTCACCCCGGACCAGAGTCCCGAGCGCGGTCAACCGATCCAGCGCTGCGGCCACCACGGCGACCCCGAGCCCGAAGCGAGTCGCGGCCGCGGCTGCGGTGAACGGTCCGTGAGTTCTGGCATACCGCAGGAGCAGATCCCCTAGCGGATCGGCCACCGGCTCGGTGAACGCCTCAGGCACGCCCACTGGCAGGGCCACACCCAACGCGTCACGAACACGCCCAGCGTCCTCGATCGCGATCCACCGGTGATCGCCGGCGATCCGAACCATGATCGCGCGCCGGGCTGAACGGAGTTCGGCGAGCCAGTCCGGGGCAGCCCCGCGCTGCACGGCCTCAGGTTCGGTGAGGTCGCCGAGCGTACGCAGCAGGTCCGCGGTGCTCTCCAAATCCCGAGCCTGCTGGTCGGGATCCAGCCGCTGCAGCTGCGACTCGATCTCCAGGAGCACCCCGGGGTCGAGCAGTTCGCGGATCGCCTCGGAGCCGAGCAACTCGGCCAGCAGCGTGGAGTCCAGCGCGAGTGCCGCGGCCCTGCGCTCGGCCAGCGGGGCGTCCAGCTCGTAGAGGAACATCCCGACATAACCGAAAAGCAAGCTGCGGGCGAACGGGGATGGCGATCGGGTGGCGACTTCTACCACGCGGATCCGCCGAGCGCGCACATCCGACATCAGTTCGCGCAGTCCGGGGAGGTCATAGACGTCCTGGACACACTCCCGCATTGCCTCAAGTACCACCGGGAACTGCTCGTACTTGGCCGCGACAGCGAGCAGCTGGGCCGACCGCTGCCGTTGCTGCCACAGTGGCGTCCGGCGCCTGGGGTCGCGGCGGGGCAGCAGCAGCGCCCGGGCGGCGCATTCCCGAAACCGGGAGGTGAACAACGCCGAGCTCCCCAGCTCAGCGATCACGATCTGGTCCACTTCATCCGGGTCGAACAGCACGTCCTCAGCGGTGGGTAGTACCTCGGTGCCGTCGGCGTCCAGCGCGTCCGGCAGCCGAAGCACGATTCCGTCGTCAGCGCTGGCTACCTGTGCCTCGACGCCGCGGCGCTCCCGCAGCCGAGCGCCGATTGCCAGTGCCCACGGACCGTTGACCTGCGCGCCGAATGGGGAGTGCACCACCATCCGCCAGTCGCCCAGCTCGTCGCGGAAGCGCTCCACCACAACCGTGCGGTCGTCGGGTATGTGGCCCGCGGCCTCGCGCTGCTCGCGCAGATACGACTGCAGGTTGTCGGCGGCCCACGTGTCGAGGCCGATGCCCTCGATGCGGCTGCGCGCCGCGTCGGCCTCGGTGGCGCCCAGCTCACGGACGAACGCGCCCAGCGCCCGCCCCAACTCCAACGGCCGTCCCGGTGCGTCGCCCTTCCAGAACGGCATCCGGGCCGGCTCGCCGGGCACGGGCTGTGCGATGACCCGGTCGTGCGTGATGTCGACGATCTTCCACGATGTCGAACCCAGCAGGAACGTATCGCCCACTCTAGACTCGTAGACCATCTCCTCGTCGAGTTCACCGACTCGCGAGCCGACTCCCTCAGCACCGCCGGGTGTCATGACGGTGAACAACCCGCGGTCCGGGATGGTGCCGCCGGAGGTGACCGCCAAGCGCTGGGCTCCGGGTCTGCCGCGCAGCTCGTCGCTGACCCGATCCCAGATGATCCGAGGGCGCAGCTCGCCGAATTCTTCCGACGGGTAGCGCCCCGCGAGCATGTCCAATACCGCGTGCAGCGCCGAATCGGGTAGCGCCGAGTACGGTGCGGCACGCCGGACCAGCCTGGCGAGGTCGTCGACTCGCCAGGTATCCAGCGCCACCATGGCCACCACGTGCTGGGCCAGCACGTCCAGCGGGTTGCGCGGGTAGCGCAGGGCCTCGATCGCCCCGGCTGCCATCCGTTCGGCGACCACCGCGCACGAGACCAGGTCGCCGCGGAACTTGGGGAAGATGACGCCCCGGGACACCGCGCCTACCTGGTGCCCGGCGCGGCCGATCCGCTGCAGGCCGGAGGCGACCGTCGGAGGTGCTTCCACCTGCACCACGAGGTCCACTGCTCCCATGTCGATACCCAGCTCGAGCGAGGATGTCGCGACCACGCACGGCAATCGGCCCGACTTCAGTTCCTCCTCGACGAGGGTTCGCTGCTCGCGCGACATCGAACCGTGGTGGGCCTTGGCGATCACGACGGGAGCGCCGCCGGCGAGCCCGGCCTGGCCCATCAGCTCGGCCGGCATCCGGTCCCGGGGCGCTGCGACGCGACCCGCCCACCCCGCCTCGACGGCCAGTTCGTTGAGCCGCGCCGTGAGCCGCTCAGCCAGCCGCCGCGAGTTGGCGAACACGATCGTCGAGCGGTGCGAACGCACCAGATCCAGCACTCTGCGCTCCACCGCGGGCCAGATGGAGGCGCGCTGTTCGGTCGCCCCGTCGGCACCTTCGGTCAGCTCCCCCAAGGTCGCCATGTCGGCTACCGGGACCTGCACCACAACCTCGATCGTCTTGGCTGATACCGGTTGCACCACGCGCACCGGCCGGCCGCCGGCGAGGAAGGCGCTGACCTCCTCGGCCGGTCGCACGGTGGCGGACAGCCCGATCCGCTGCGCGGGTTTGTCCAGCAGGGCGTCCAGCCGCTCCAAGGACAGCGCCAGGTGCGCGCCGCGCTTGGTGGCCGCGACCGCGTGCACCTCGTCGACGATCACCGTGCGCACTCCCCGCAGCGACTCCCTGGCCGCGGAGGTCAGCAGCAGAAACAGTGACTCCGGCGTGGTGACGAGCACGTCGGTGGGCATGCGGACGAAGGCGCGGCGTTGTTCGGCAGGGGTGTCACCGGTGCGCATTCCCACACTGATGTCCGGTTGGGGCAGGCCCAGCCGGTGCGCGGCCTGCCGGATGCCGGCCAATGGGGAGCGCAGGTTGCGCTCGACATCCACTGCCAAGGCCTTGAGTGGGGAGATGTACAGCACCCGGCAGCGTTTCGACGGTTCCGCCGCAGGTCCGGTGACGGCCAGCTGGTCCAGCGCCCACAAGAACGCGGCAAGCGTCTTCCCGGATCCGGTGGGAGCCACGACAAGCGCATGCTCGCCCGCCGCCGCCACTCGCCAGGCCCCCTCCTGAGCCGCAGTAGGCCCGGCGAATGCCCCCTCGAACCACTCCCGGGTAGCCGGCGAGAACAACCCCAACACATCCACGCCACTCATCATGGCCCGCCCCACTGACACTCTGCTTCCGCATCGAGCGGGCTCAGCGGGGTAAGCGACACCCGAATAACCCCGCTCAGCCCGCTGAATGCAAAAAACCGGGCTTTGCCATCCGCCGCTCGGCTAGGTGGTCGGCGGCGACGGCGGGTGGGACACCGTCGCGGTCGGCCAGCTCGAAGATCTCCCGGGTGGTGTCGAAGATCTTAGCGACCCGGGCGTGAGCTCGCTGGAAATCGAAGCCCCCGATCTCATCAGCGACCTGAACGACCCCACCGGCGTTGACCACATAGTCGGGTGCATAGAGGATGCCGCGCTCGTCGAGGAACTTTTCCACGCCGGGATGTGCCAGCTGGTTGTTCGCGCCGCCGCACACGATCTTGGCGTGTAACACTGCGACGGTCGGATCATCCAGGGCCGAGCCCAGCGCGCACGGGGCGTACACGTCGATCGGTTCGCGTACCAGCGTCTCGGTGGCCGGCGCCACGGCCACCTCGGGATGCGCCGCACACACCCGCTCGATCGCCTGGTCGCTGATGTCGGCCACAACCACCTGTGCGCGGTCGGCGAGCAGATGGTCCACGAGTAGCTTGCCGACTTTGCCGACTCCCGAGATGCCCACCCGGCGCCCGGACAGGGTGGGCGACCCCCAGACGTGTTGGGCGGCAGCGCGCATGCCCTGGAAGACCCCGAAGGCGGTCAGGATCGAGGAGTCGCCGGCGCCGCCGTGGGATAACGAGCGCCCGGTGACGAACCCGGATTCCAGGGCGACGACGTCCATGTCCTCGACGTAGGTACCGACGTCGCACGCGGTGATGTAGCGCCCGCCCAGCGACTGCACGAAGCGTCCGTAGGCGCGCAGCAGCGCTTCGGTCTTGTCTCGGATTGGATCACCGAGGATGACGGCCTTGCCGCCGCCGTGATCCAAACCGGCCAGCGCATTCTTGTACGACATCGCTGTAGACAGATGCAACACGTCCAGGAGGGCGTCGTCCTCGCTGGGATAAGGGTGGAACCGGGTCCCGCCGAGCGCGGGCCCCAGCGCGGTGGAGTGGATCGCGATGATCGCACGCAGCCCCGAGGGTTCATCGCGGCAGAAGACGACCTGCTCGTGGTCGCCGGATCCGAACACGTCGGTCACGTGGTGGCCCCCTCTCGTCCGTTGGCGGCGCCGCTGTGGGAAGCGTATGCCTGCGCCGGGCGGATCGGACGCAGTCGGCGGATGGCACCATCTCCCCGGGCAGGAGATCGGACCACCGAAACGCGGGAGAGATCATGCGGGTGACCGGAGTCGGGCACGCCGGGCTGCACATCGAAACCACCGCCGGCAGCGTGCTGTGCGACCCATGGGTGAACCCGGCTTTTTTCGGGTCGTGGTTCCCTTTCCCGGACAACAGCGACCTCGACTGGGACACCCTCGGGCAGGCCGACTACCTGTACATCTCGCACCTGCACCGGGACCACTTCGATCCCGAGCTGTTGCGCTGCCACGTGCGCAAGGACACCACGGTCCTGCTGCCGGACTACCCCACCGACGAGCTGGAGCGTGCGCTCGCCGGCCTGGGATTCCACACCTTCCTGCGCACGGCATCGGGCGTTCCGGTACACCGCGACGGGCTGCGTATCATGATCACCTCACTGACCGGGCCCAGCGACGGGCCGATCGGCGACTCGGCGCTGTCGCTGGACGACGGCCGCACCGTCATCCTCAACCAGAACGACGCTCACCCACTGGACATCGAGCAGCTGCTGGACTTCGGCGACATCCACGGGTATTTCACCCAGTTCTCCGGCGCGATCTGGTGGCCGATGGTCTACGACCTGCCCCACGGGGCGCGCCGGGAGTTCGCTCGCCGCAAGCGGGCCGGCCAGACCGACCGGGCGCTGCGCTACATCGACGCCGTGGGCGCCGCGCACGTGTTCCCCACCGCGGGCCCACCCTGCTTCCTCGATGAGGAGCTGTTCGAGTTCAACGGTCAGGGTCGCGACGGCGGCAGCATCTTCACTGATCAAATGGAGTTCATCAGCGAACTGGCCGCGGCACGTCCCGAGGTGTCGGCGCAGCTGCTGCTGCCGGGAAGCGTGGCCGAGATGGACGGCGCACATTGCGAGCTGACCCACCGGTACTCATCCGCCGAGATCACCCACATGTTCGGTGAGAAGACCGCCTACCTGCGCGACTACCAGGCCCGCGCGCAGCCGGCGCTGGGCCGTGAGCGGGCCGGCCGGGCGCCGGTACCTGCTGACCTGCTTGAGCAGCTCAAGCGGTGGTGGGAGCCGCTGCTCAAGCGGGCGGAGAACATCTGCACCGGGATCGGTGGTCCGGTCCGCCTGGACGTGGGCGAGCGCTCCATAGTGATCGACTTCACCGCTCGCGAGGTGCGCGAGTTCGCCGGCGAACAATGCCGCTACCGGCTGTCCACCGCGGCCGATCTGGTTGCTACCAATCTGGCCCGCCGCGAGGTGGACTGGTCGAACAGCTTGTTTCTGTCGCTTCGGTTTCGGGCAAGCCGGGTCGGCCAGTACAACGAGTTCGTCTACGTGTTCTTCAAGTGCCTGTCGCCGGAGCGCATCGACTACGTCGAGAACTGGTACGACGAGCGCAACGACGACGGCGCGGACATCTCCCTGGACGGCTGGCGGGTGCAACGCCGCTGCCCGCACCTGCGCGCCGACCTGGCGAAGGTCGGCAGCGTGTCCGACGGGACCCGCACCTGCGCGTTGCACGGCTGGCGCTTCGATCTGGCCACCGGTCGCTGCCTCACTGCGGCGGGCCACCAGATTCGTGCAATGCCGATCAGCGGGCCGGTCAGCGGTTCCGCTGTTGCCACCACCAGCGAATGAGCACCACCAGGGCAGACAGTAGGCCGAACAGGATCACCAGCTGCCCAGCGGTGGAGGACAGCCCGGTCGGGTCGTCCGGGGTGAACATCTCATCACGATAGCTCGTGGCAGGTACCTAATCTGGACGTATGCGGATCACCCACTTCCGGCAGCGGATGGACGAGGAATTCGGTCCGGTCCGGGCGGCTGCACTGGCTCATGATCACGTGTTCGCCGATCTCGGCGGTCGCACGGTGGAGGGGGCGCTGGAGGCGGGGATTGACACGAAGCGGGTGTGGGCCGCTGTGTGCGCCGCCTTCGACGTCCCCGAAGAGCGACGCTGAGCACGCAGTTCCCCCGTTACGGCGTGTCGTTCTCTCCTGCTCGGCGTGTCGACTCGTGGTGCGCGCCGCTGGACGCGGAAAATAACACCCCGGCGTGTCACTAAGGGTGTCGAACACCTGTTCGTCTAAGCTGTTGTCCACAGTCGGACCCTTATCCACAGATCCGGCCGTGTGCCCTCGCTGAATGTCGGTCCTACCGCCTAGCGTCGGCGCCGACTCAGAAGATCCTCAACCAGCGAGGTGGACCGTCAGATGGCATCAGTACCGGATCGGGAGAAGGCGCTCCAGATCGCGTTGGCTCAGATCGAGAAGCAGTGCGGCAAGGGGTCGGTGATGCGCCTCGGTGAGGAGGGCCGCGCGCCCGTCGAGGTGATCCCCACCGGATCCATTGCGCTGGACGTGGCGCTGGGCATCGGCGGTCTGCCCCGGGGCCGGGTCGTCGAGGTGTACGGCCCGGAAGCCTCCGGAAAAACAACGATCGCGCTGCATGCGGTGGCCAACGCCCAGCGGGCCGGCGGGATCGCCGCGTTCATCGACGCCGAGCACGCACTGGATCCCGACTACGCGAAGTCGCTCGGCGTGGACACCGATGCCCTGCTGGTCTCCCAGCCCGATACCGGGGAGCAGGCGCTGGAGATCACTGACATGCTGATCCGCTCCGGTGCGCTGGACGTCGTGGTCATCGACTCGGTGGCAGCGCTCGTACCGCGGGCGGAGATCGAAGGCGAGATGGGTGACTCGCACGTCGGCCTGCAAGCCCGGCTGATGAGTCAGGCACTACGGAAGATCACCGGCGCACTGAGCACGTCGGGCACCACCGCGATCTTCATCAACCAGCTCCGCGAGAAGGTCGGAGTGTTCTTCGGCTCGCCGGAGACCACCACCGGTGGCAAGGCGCTGAAGTTCTACGCTTCGGTACGGCTGGATATCCGCCGCATTGAGACCCTCAAAGACGGATCAGATGCAGTAGGCAACCGGACCCGCGTCAAGGTGGTAAAGAATAAATGCGCCCCACCATTCAAACAAGCAGAATTCGATATTCTGTACGGCCATGGAATCAGCAGGGAGGGTTCGCTGATTGATCTGGGCGTGGAGCAGGGTGTCATTCGCAAAGCAGGTGCCTGGTACACCTATGAGGGTGATCAGCTCGGCCAGGGTAAGGAGAACGCACGAAAATTCCTTGCCGACAATCCGGATATCGCTGCCGAGATCGAAAAACGGATCAAGGAGAAGCTAGGTATTGGGGCGAAGCTGGACGTTGATCAAACTGTGCCGGCTCCGGTGGACTTCTGATGGTCCGAACCCGTACAGCGGCGCGAGAAGCTGCAAAGAGCAACCGCGATTCTGGTGCCCACGAACCTTTCATGGGGGACTGCCCGGAGCGCGAGGTCATGAGCCCAGCGGCGCAAGCGCAGGGCATCTGCCTGCGGCTGCTCACTGCGCGGCCACGCAGCAGGGCTGAGCTGGCCGGCGCCCTGCGTCGGCGCGGGATTGCCGAAGAAGTCGGCGAGTCTGTGCTCGACCGACTAGGGCAGCTGGGTCTCATGGATGACGCCGCTCTCGCCGACGCGACGGTGTATTCCGATCATGGTCACCGCGGCTTGGGCAGGCGGGCACTGAGCAACGAACTTCGGCGCCGGGGAGTCCCCGATGAGGTCGTCCACAACGCCGTGGCGAAGGTGCGTCCCGAAGATGAAGAGCAGCGGGCGCACGAACTGGTTCGGCGCAAGTTGCGCACCAATCCTGTGCGGGACACCAGCACCCTGGCCCGCAGATTGTGCGCGATGTTGGTACGGAAAGGCTATTCCGAAGGGCTTGCGTGGCGGGTGGTGCGTGATGAGCTTGGCCCGGGGAATTGGCCTGGTGAGATCGAGTCGTGCCCGGACTGATCCTCAATTGGTTGAGTAGACGCGATGAACTCGACTCCAGCGGGAAGGCTGCCCCGCCGATGGGCATCGGTGAGCAGTTGCAACAGCGTGGAGCGGAATTCCTCGGCGGCTCGGGTGGGACGCACGTCGGTTCGGTGAGCGAGTGCAATCGTCCGGATTGGCACGGGAGGCGCGAACGGCACACCACACAGCTTGGGTCGATCTTGGAGAACCATGCTGGGGACCACCGCGATCCCGAGTCCCGCTTCGACGAAACTGAGTACCGCGTCCATCTCGCCTCCCTCGATGGCAAACCGTGGCGTAAAGCCAGCGCGCTGACAGGCGGTAAGTGTCATCGATCTGAGGTCGTAACCCTCCCGGAACATGACCAGCGGGTGATCGCGCAGATCTTCGATCCGAAACGAGTCGAGCTCGAGATTCATGCTGCGCGGCACGGCGACCGCGAGCTGCTCGCGCAGAATCGGAACGGTGTCCAGGGTGGGGTCGCCTCGGTGCGCGGGCGAAGTGATCATCGCCAGGTCGATGGCTCCCTCAGCGAGCTGCCGGACCAGGTCCCTGGACCCGCTCTCGTCGATGAGGAGTTGGATGCCGGGGTAACGCCCACGGAACAGTGCCAGGGCATGCGCGAAGGGCCCGGTGCACAGGCTTGGTGTGGCACCTAGCCGTAGTCGACCCCGTCGAAGCTCGGCCAACTCGTGCACCTGTAACCGGGCGGTCTCGACGTCAGCCAAGATCCGTTTGGCGAAAGGGACGAGCACCTCACCAGCGGGTGTGAGGGTCACGTTGCCCCGGGCCCGGTGGAACAACTCGCTGCCCAGCTCCCGCTC
>Ga0134128_10002076_pt1 | contig 25052 bp, 31 predicted proteins | sample KB31754_FD_96462 | JGI IMG/M metagenome (GOLD analysis project Ga0134128, IMG submission 96462) | Terrestrial soil microbial communities with excess Nitrogen fertilizer from Kellogg Biological Station, Michigan, USA - KB3-175-4 | ecosystem: Environmental > Terrestrial > Soil > Unclassified ...
CCGCTGGACGATCCGCCCGGCGAGAAGCGCACGTCATAAGCGTCGCCCGTCCGCCCGAACGAGGTCGAACGGCTTTCGTCCGAATTGGCGAAATCGGGCATGTTGGTGTGGCCGATGATGATGGCGCCCGCCGCGCGCAGCTTGGCCACCACCGGCGCATCCTTGGGCGCGAACAATTCGCGCCCCTTGATGGTGAAACCGGCCCAGCCATTGGTGGTGATCTGCCCGGCGATGGAAGTGTTGGCCTTGATCACGATGGGGACGCCCCAGAGCGCTCCATGCGCGCCGGTCTTGTCGGCGTCTTCCTCGGCCGCGTCGGCCAGCGCTTCTTTCGCCATCACCGTCTCGACGGCCTTGTAGATGCCGTCATATTTCTTGATACGGTCCAGGTACCATTGCACCACCTGAGTCACCGTGTATTTGTGATCGGCATAATAAGAGTGCAGCTCAGGCACCGTCGCTTCGATCATGTCGCGGTCCATCGAGGCCGGCCTCGCTCCTTGCGCTATGGCCGGCGCCGCCAGCAAGAGCCCCGCACCGATCAACCCCGTCGTCCTGCGCATGACATTCCCCCTCTATCCCGCAGCGCAACTTTGGACCCGCGGCCAGCAACCGACAAGCCCGGGCAGCGGCTGGTGAACCGGCGTGGAAATTCTGCTACATTCCCCCCGCTTCGCCCGGGCTGGGAGGCCGTCTTGAAGCTTGCGCTCCTGATTTTCGGCGTCCTGATCCTGCTGCTGGGTCTGCATTGGGTCAGCGAAGGCACGGGCGTGCTCGCCTATCCCCAAAGCCCGATGATGTATCTGCAACCGATCTGGACTTACATCGGTCTCGCCACCGCCGTTGCGGGCGGCGTGCTGATCTGGCTATCCCGCCGACCCCCGCTTTGAACCAACGCGACGCCGCCACCTTCGCGCTTTCCTTGTTCGGCGGCTTGCTGCTGTGGACGCTCACCTCGTTGCTTGGTCACCAGCACGAACCCTGGGACGCCGCCGCCTACTGGACCGTCGCTTATCCGCTGGCGGTCCTGCTATCGGCCGCGCTTGCCGCCTTCCATCCCGTCAAGCCTTGGCGATGGGCGGCGACCATCATCTTCAGCCAGCTTCTGGTGATGATCGCGGGCGGCTCGGATTTCAGTCTGCTGCCGCTGGGACTTCTGCTGCTGGTGCTTCTGTCCCTGCCCGCCATCGCCGCCGCATTTCTGGCGGCCTGGCTGCGGACCGGATTGCTGTCGCGCGAACCTTGATCAGGCCGGCATCAGCTCCGGCTCCACGAACTCTTCGCCGCGCTTGACCAGCACGCGCGCCGCAAAGCCCTGTTCGCGGAAGAACTGGGCGGAGCATTGGGCGTGATGCAAGGCCTTGGCCTCGTCGCCCGTGGTGCCCAAGAGGCTGCCATAATCGTCGCGCACTTCGTAATAACCGCTGGCGAGCCGCCGCACCCGGAAGATGCGGGTCGCCACTTCGCTTTCGATATCTGGCTCTGCGATGCCGAACTTCATCCGCCGTCCGCGAATCACTTCACGGCGAACAAAATACTCCCGCGAGTCTGCCGAGTGAATCCGTCCCAAGCCCAAGCGGGGGGCAGGCCTAGAGCACCCGCCCCGACCTCGCCAGCGACAAGAACACCGAGGCCGCCAACAGCAACGTCGCGCCCATCACGAAGAACGACGTGATCTCCTCCAGCGCCGTCTCCGCCTGCAACTTGGTGTTGAGTTGCTTGTAGATCTTCGCCAGCTCCGCTTCCGTCTTGGCGTGGAAATATTGCGCGCCGGTGATCTTGGCCATGGTCTTCAGCGTCTCTTCGTCCAGCTGCACCCTCATCACCCGGTCGCCCCACAGCGTGATCTGGCCGTTGGGCGTGCCGAAGCCGATGGTAAAGACCCGCACGCCGTAATTCGACGCGATGCGCGCCGCCTCGACCGGATCGGGACCAAGCGTGCTCTTGCCGTCGGTCATCAGGATGATGGCGGCGCTCTTATAGCTCCCCGGCGCCACCGGCGGCGGCCGCTTGGGCGGGGTGGGCTTCTTGCGCTGATTGTCCAGCGGCGTGCCCAGATAGAATTCGTCGCCGCCGAAGCCCGGCAGCATGGTGTCGAAGCGCTGGTCCGGGAAAATGGTCTGCAGCGAGGTCAACACCGCCGAACCGATCGCCGTCATGCGCTCGGGGCGTAAACTGTCGATGGCATTGTTGAGGTCCTGATTGTCGGCGGTGGGCGCCTGCACCAGGAACGCGCCGCCGGAGAACGCGACAATGCCGATCTTCACCGACTTGGGCCGGTCCTTGACGAATTCCTTGGCGGCCACCTGCGCCGCGGTGATGCGGGTGGGATTGACGTCCTCGGCGCGCATGCTGCCCGACACGTCCATCGCCATGATCAGGGTGCCGCGCTGGCTGGCCAAGGTGATGGTGGCAGCGGGCCTGGCCAGCGCCACGATCAAGACCGCCAGACCCGCGAAGAAGATTGTGGGCGGCACCAGGCGGTTCACCCGTCCCAACCAGGTTCTGGGCCGCGATGCCTGCATCAGGGCGGGATAGCGCGCGAACAATCTTTCGCGCTTCCGAAAACCCTTCACATACAGAAAGATAAGTGGCGGAAGCGCCAGGAGGAGCCACAGGGCCTTGGGCCAAATAAAGGTCATGGCGTCCTCTTGGGGCAAGGACAAAGCAATTTGCCGCTTTGGGAAGCTTATCCCCAAACGCCCCGCCGCCGCTACCGTTCCCGATAGGCGAATATTCGCCTTATCGGGGAAACCGGCTGGGTCCGCGCAAGATTATGACAAGGAACGGAACAGCGTCACGTCTTGCCGATATCGCGCAGCTTTGCCTGCAGCGACAGCCGGTCCAAAGCCGAGAGTTTGAGATTGGCGAAAGCGCCAACGCGATTGTTAAGCATGCGATAGGTCTCGGCGAAGGCCAGCGAAATATCCACCTCGCTACCCTCGATGGCCGCCGGATCGGGCATGCCCCAATGCGCCGTCATGGGCTGGCCCGGCCAAGCGGGACAGACTTCCCCCGCCGCGTCGTCGCAGACCGTGATCACGAAATCGAGTTTGGGCGCATCCGGCCCTGAAAATTCGTCCCAGGATTTGGAGCGCAGGCCTTCGATGGGATGATCCAGCCGCTTCAACAAATCGAGCGCATGGGGATTGACCGTGCCCCTGGGATGCGATCCCGCCGAATAGGCATTGAAGCGTCCCGGCGCCACGCGATTCATGATCGCTTCGGCGACGATGGAACGTGCCGAATTTCCGGTGCAGAGAAAAAGAATGTTGTATTTGTCCATCGGTTCTCAGCAACAGGCGGCGCGGCTGGCGACTTCGGCCAAGGGCGCGCAGATGGCGGCATCGCCGTTGCAGCAATCCTCCATCAGAAAAGACAGCAATCCCGTCATGCGCTCATAATCGGCGCTGTATATGACGGATCGCCCATCGCGCCGCGACGACACCAGCCCGGCATTGGCCAGCACCGTGAGATTGGCCGACAGCGTGTTGGGCAATACATCGAGCTTGCGGGAAACCTCGCCCGCCGCCAGCCCGCCCCGCCCCGCGCGCACCAGAAGCCGGAAGATCGACAGCCGGCCCTCATGCGCCAGCGCCGATAAAGCCTCCACCGCCTTGACGAGTTTCTGCGACGCCATCAGCAGCAAGCCTTGGCGTCTTCGCGTGGCGCGCAGCAGGCCGCTTTCGGCTCATCTGCCGGTACATCATCCTCGCCATAGCTGGTGGCCTCGCCGAACGTGAAGAAGGTTTCCCACTTCAGGCCCGAGGGATCGCTGATCCAGCTTTTGTGCGATTTGGCATAGCAGCAGCTCGCCGCTTCCTGGTCGCGGGTGGCTTCGCCCGCCGCTTTCAGCCGTCCCGCCAATTCCCGCAACTCGCCTTCGCTTTCCACCTGGATGCCGACATGATCGAGGCCCGCTTCCATGCCCCGCGCCGAGATGGCGAAATTCACTTTCGGATCGTCCAGCATCCATTTGGCGTAGTCGCTCTTGATGACGCTCGGCTCCCGCCCGAATAGGGTGGAATAGAATCCGATGGAACGTTCCAGATTCTCGACCCCGACATGCAAATGCAGGCGTTTCATGATGGCCTCCAAATTCTATATTTCCAGAAATATGGAAATATCATAAAAATGTCAAGCCGGATTCGGACGTTTTTTTTCGGCCACTTGCCGCCCGCCTGCCTTCCGGCGAAACTGACACGGGGATCGAGGGCAACATCATGCCGGCGTGGAAAGCTTTCCTTGGGGAATTGATCAGCGAATGTATGGCGGTCTTCATCATCATCGGGCTCGGCTGTTCGGTGGCCGCGATGTACAGCCTTTACGATCCAAGTCCTTATCAGAGCGCCTATTGGGGCCTCTGCATCGCCTGGGGCCTGGCCGTCACCATCGCCATCTATGTCACAGGCGCGGTGTCTGGCACCCACGCGAATCCGGCGGTGACCTTGGCCTTGGCGGTGTGGCGCGGCTTTCCCAAAAAGAAGATCTTGCCCTATTGGGCAGCGCAAGTGTTGGGCGGCTTTCTAGGCGCGGCGGTGGTCTATCTCCTCTTCGCGCCGGTGATCGATCACTTTAACAGCATCCATCACCTGACGCGGGCGGGCGATGGCGGCGCAGCGGGCGTCTTCTTCACCCATCCCGGCCTCGCCATCACGCCCCTGCACGCCTTTATCGATGAGATCGTCCTCACCGCGTTCCTGCTGCTAGGCATCTTCGCCATCACCGAGGAATTCAACAGCATGGCGCCCATGGCCAATTCGGGCGCGCTGATCATCGGGCTTCTGGTCGCCTGCATCGGCGCTTCCGCCGGCTATCTCGAAGGCTGGCCGATCAATCCCGCCCGCGATTTCGGACCGCGCCTCTTTGCTTATGTTGCGGGCTGGAATCAGGCGGCGCTGCCTTCGCCGGAAAATTACTGGTGGGTTCCCATCCTGGGTCCGTTGATCGGCGGGGTGATCGGCGGCGGCGCCTATCAGCTTTTGATCTATCCCTTCCTGCCCGCTCGGCATAAAGCGACGGAAGGCGTGACCGTTATCAAGGGGGTTGAATAGACGCTAATTGATCGCGCGTTCGATGCGCCGGTCGGGCACCAGCCACGACGCCGCCACCAGGGCATAGATCGCCAGCGACAGCCACGGCAAAAACGGCGAGGCCAGGATCGCCACTAGATACGCCACGACCGAAGCATTGCCCTTGAAATCACTGCCGATGGCGCGCGCCAACACCGAGCCCGGCCCTTCGTGCCGCAGCAAGAGCCGAACCAGGATGGAATAGGCCACGCCGCACATCATCAAAAGCCCGCCATAGACTCCGACCGGCAGGCTCTCGCGATAATGTTCGCCCATCCAGGCCGACGCGAAAGGCAACAGCGACAGCCAGAACAGCAGATGCAGATTGGCCCATAGAATGCCGCCGCTCACCGTGCGGACCACATGGAACATGTGATGATGGTTGCTCCAATAGATCCCGACATAGATGAAGCTCAAGGCATAGATCAGCACATGCGGTAGCAGCGCCAGCAGCGCGGGCCAGGTTGCTTCGGCCGGAACTTTGAATTCCAGGACCATGATGGTGATGATGATCGCAATGACACCGTCACTAAAAGCCTCAAGCCTACCCTTTCCCATCAGGGCGTTCCGATGGGAAGCAAATGCATTGCCGCCGACAACTCGCCCAGCGCCTGTCCCGCCATGCTGGAATCCGAGATCTCGCTGGGCTGCTTCAGCTCGACATGATTCACATAAAACGCAAACGCCAGATGCCGCCCATCAACCGTGGTGGTGTAGCCCGCCAGCCCCTTGCCGGTCAGCATGTGCCCGCCATTGAGCAGATCGCGCCCGCCATAGGTGCCGGTCTTGGCGAACACTTTTCCCACCGCCGGACTCTGCTTCTGGATATCCACCAACGTGCCGTCCTTGCCCAACACCGGCAGGCTATCATGAAACATCTGGTAGTGCGGCTGATGCGCCATCCAATCCAGATAACGCACCACGAAATCCGGCGTGTAATAGGCGGTGCCCGCCCCGCCCGCGCCGTCCGCCTGCGACGCGCCCGACAGATCGAGCCCTGCTTTCTCCAGGAACATGCGCTCCTGCGCAAAACCGGCTTCGTCGATCTTCTCTTTCGCATGCGCCAGCACCGCGCCCATCACGAACGGCATTGTCGAGGCGTGCAAATTGTGGCTCACCTTCAAGGTCAAATGCACATCGGTGGCGAGCGGAGTCGACACATGCTCGCCCACCTTCATCGCATCGCTATAGAAGCGCTGCACTTTCGCCGCCGCCGCGTCGTCCTTGATTGCATCCGGCTTACCCGCGAGTTTGATGCCTTCGTCGCGCAGCGCCCTGGTCATCAGCACGCCCGCGAAACGTGACGGCTCGCTCACCGCATAGGCCAGGATCACCGGCCCGCTCGTCTTCTCCACCGTACCCGTGACCGTCACGGTCTGGCTGCCGTCTTTGTTGTCGACCGTCACGGGGTCTTCCACCTTGCCCTTGCCGCTCACGATGGTGGTGATCTTGTTGACGAAGTGGATATAGGGCACGGCGGGACCGTTGATGGCGAATGTCGCCGCATCGCCCTCCTTGGCGCCAGGGCCGTAAGTAATGTCGATGGCATTGTCGTTGACGATCACGGGCGAGATGGTTTCGCCGGTGCCGAGATCTCGGTCGCCTTCGGGAAACAGGCTGATATCCACTCTGACCTTGCCTGCGATACGCTTGATGCCGGCGGCCTTCACCGCCTTGGCCAGTTCATGCAGCACGATGATCGGGTCCTTCCCCACCAGGTGGGAATCCGCGCCGCCGTAAGTGTGGTCTTCGTCCGCGAAGGCCAGCGTGCCGTTCGGTTGCACCCGGTCCGACAAATTGGGATCGCCCGATCCCACCAGAATCAGGTCGCCATGCAGCACGCCCGCCTTGTCCACCCTGCCGGTGCGATAGAGCGGCGTGTGAAAGCGATAATCGGGGCCCAACAGATAAAGCGCGGATCCTTCGGTGAAGAGTTTGGTGGTCGAACCGGGAATGAACAGCTTATCGCCATTCATCACATAAAGCGGCTTCCCCTCGTCTACCGACCAAACTTCCAGGCCCCAATTGGCGTGGGCGTAGGCGGGCCGCGATGTGACTTGCTTGACGGCCTCGATGAAAGTCTTAGGTGCTGGCGGCGCCTGGGGCGCGGCGTCTTGCGCCTGCCCCTGCGCGATCGCGCCGAGCCCCGTCAGCGTCGCCACGACACTTATAATAAGTCCCCGCATAACCATCCCCCGTTTGACCGCTGAAGAGTGGCGGCAGAGCGCGGCGGGGACAAGCGGTTTCTAAGCGATTCCTCATCCTGAGCCTCCCGAACTTGTCGAGGGACGAAGAATGAGGACTTCGAACTTAGCGGATGGTCCGACACTCAGCCGAGTACGCCCGGTCGGACACCATCGGGTCGCATTGCGCCGTGCCCAGATACCACCAGAAGCCGATGGAAAACGCGATCACGGTGAGCACGATCCCCACCATCAGCATGATGGGGCTTTCGCCAACCCGCTCCTGCATCTCAGCGCGCGCCTGGGCTTCGCGTTCGGCGCGATAGGCCTTCGCGGCGGCGATGGCGCGATCGGCGGCTTCGCGCCGGGCGACAAAGGCTTTCGCGGCGTCCGACTGGCCTTGCATTTGACCTGGGTTTTGGATGCGCGCGAGCGTGGTCATGGCCTTCAATATAGGCGCTCCGGCTTGAGGCGACGGTAAACGCCCTCGCAGTCTTGTGTAAAAGATTTGAAAATTCGGGGCGGGGAAACGGGCCCGATGCCGCAACATCAGGCCCCCTCCACCGCGATCTCAGCGGGCAAGCGCAGGCTCAGCCCGTTCCAGCGCAGCGCGCCGCATCATCCGCTCGCGCATATGGCGCGCGAACCATTGATGGCGGAGCGACTCATTTTCCGCCCGGATGCTCATCGGCACCGCCATGTCGGAGGTGAAAGAGCCCTGCGGCACCGCCGCGTCTTCCTCGCTATAGGCAAAGGCCGCGCCGGCCGTCATCCCAAGTCCAATCGCCAATGCCGATGCCAGAGCGGAGGCGCGCAAAAATGTCTTCAGCATGAATTTCTCCCAATTCGATTGCGTGACCGCAGGATCGCGGCGCCACCCAATCTAGGAATCGCGCGAAGAAACACGAGCCAAGAGATCGCAAGCCTTGCGTAAAAAATCCGAAAGCCGCTCACCGCGATTTCGTAAGCTCTGCTTCCAGCGTCGCGATACGCGCGTCGCGCTCCGCCAGCAATTGGTCCACTTCCTCCAACCCCAACAGGATCGGGATATGCTGGTTGCAATTGGTGTCCCAGGCGGAAACTGTGAAGATCATCACCTGCTCCACCTTGGCGGGATAATCGGCCGGCGGTTTCAGCCGCGCCAGCAACGCCTCGTCCGCCACCACCATCTTGGCCGTGCCCCACAGCTTCACCCGGCTTCGAGCCCGCCAATCCATCAGGAACAGCATCGCCCGGTCATTCTCGCTGAGATTGCCCTCGCTGATATATTGCCGGTTGCCATTGAAATCGGCGAAAGCCAGCCTGTGCGCGTCCAGCACATGGATGAAGCCCTTGGGCCCACCGCGGTGCTGAACATAGGGCTGGCCGTCCGCGCTGGCGGTGGCGAGGAAAGCGCTGTTGCGTTCGCCGATATAGGCCGCAAGCTCCGGCGTGATCGCGGTCCGCCAGCCGCCCCGCTCTTCCATCGCGCGATAACCCCGGCGCGAGCCCTTCTTTTCCTGAACCGCCTTCACGGCCGGGGAAAAGGCGACGTCGCTGGAATAGTCGAAAAACCGCATGGCGTCCTCCTTTGCGCCTGAATATGACCCCTTCCGATTTCTTGCGGTATTGCGCTAAACTGGGACGTATCCTCTCAATTTATGGGAGTTGGCCGTGGACCGTTTCGATGCCATGCGCGTCTTTCTCGCCACGGCGGAGGCGGGCAGCCTCTCGGCCGCCGCCCGCACGCTCAAGCGGCCGCTGGCCACCGTCAGCCGTCAGGTGGCGGCGCTGGAGGCGCGGCTGAAAGCGCCGCTCCTGATCCGCACCAGCCGCCGTGCCGAACTGACCGAAGCCGGGCGCGGCTTCGCGGAACAGGCGCGCCGCATCCTGGAAGAATTGGAGGACGCCGAGCGCGTCGCGGCCGGCGAGTATAGCGTCCCGCGCGGCACGCTTGCCGTCAGTGCGCCGCTGATCCTGGGCGTCAAACATGTCGCGCCCGTGGCGACCCAGTTTCTTGCCGCCCATCCCGACATCGATCTTCAGCTGCAGCTGGTGGACCGGCCGGTCAACCTGGTGGAGGAGCATATCGATGCCGCCATCCGCATCGGCCCACTCGCGGACCAGAGCCTGATCCAGTCGCGGCTGGGCACCATGCGCCGCGTGACAGTAGCGGCGCCCGCCTATCTTTCCCGCCACGGCACGCCCAAGGCGCCGCGCGATCTTGCCCGTCATGCCTGTATCAGTTTCGACGGCGCCCGCCGCGCCGACCGCTGGCGCTTCGAAGGCGCGGAGGCGGCGGTCCGCTTCCGTCTCGCCGTCAACAATGCCCAAGCGGCGGTAGATGCGGCGGTCGCGGGGCTGGGCATCGCGCGCGTCCTTTCCTATCAGGCCTTCGAGGCGGTGCGCGCGGGCAAGTTGAAAATTATCCTCAGCGCCTTCGAACTCCAACCGCTTCCCGTCAGCCTGATCTATCCCGGCCACGGCGCTTTGCCCCTGAAGTTGCGCGCCTTCCTGGACTGGGCGGGCCCCAGGCTCCGCGCCCGGCTGGCGAAGCACACGCTCGCCCGGTGACATTCGCGTGAAACGGTAGTTTGGGACGCTCCGCCGCGTTGACAGCACCTTGCCAACGGTTAGCGTGCGGCCTTCAAAAATTGGGAGGACACCTCATGATCTCACTCGGCTATGCCACCGTCGGCTCCAACAAGCTCGACGACGCCAAGAAATTCTATGACGAACTCTTCGCGCCCCATGGCGTGAAGTCCGCCTTCGAGCATCCCTCGGGCGGCCGCGTCTATGGCAAGGATGGCGCGATCTTCTTCGGCGTGCTGGGCCCTTACGACAAGAATCCCGCCACCGTCGGCAATGGCACCATGGCAGCCTTCAATCTCGGCTCGCGCGATGAAGTGAACAGCTTCCACGCCAAGGCGATCCAGCTCGGCGGCGCCGATGAGGGCGCACCCGGCGAACGCGGCCCGGGTTTCTATTTCTCTTACTTCCGCGATCTCGACGGCAACAAGATCTGCGCCTATCACATTGCCAGGCCCGCCTAGCTGCGGCTTGGCAATCATTATCGAACGCCCCTTGCCCGTGCGAGAGGCGTCGGTTTTTTACGGACGGGCATGCCTGGGCTGGTAAAGCCCCAGCATGCCACCGCCCGGAAGCCTTAAGCGCGTCAGCCGTCCCCAGCCCTGCTGCGTCGGCTCCTCGCAAGGCGTCCCCGCCTTCTTCAAGGCTGCCATCTCCGCATCCAGATCGTCGGTCATCAGGAAGAACTCGTGCATGTCGTTTTCGTCCGACGGATGCACCGCCACTTCCGAAGGCGGCAGCTTGAAGATCAACCAACCGCCATGCGCGTCCACGAACGGGAATTTCAGCACATCGCGCAGGAAGGCGCGGTCGGCGTCCGCATTTTTCGAATAGATCACAATATGTCCGCCATCGATCATCGCGCCGCTCCGCCTTGGCCCTGCGCTCACGAAATCATAAGCCAAGCCCCTTGCCAAATGTGTCAGCCTGGCCTGACACTTCCATTATGCCAAGATCTCGCGCCCACGCCGCTCAGTTCCGCCAGACGCTCGCCCTGTTCGCGATCTTCGGCCACCCCATCCGGGTGGTGATGTTCCAGCGCCTGGCGAAAACGCCCATGACGGCGGGCGAACTGGCCCGGACCCTGCCGGTCTCCCGCACGGCCGTTGTGCAGCATTTAAAGCGCATGGAGGCCGCGCGCCTGGTCGTGGCCGAGGCCCAGGGCAAACGCCGCCTCTACCGCATGGAGGCGCAAGGCCTCGCGCCACTCAGGCAATGGTTGGAAAAACACCGGAACAAGCCATCGACAAAGCACCCGCCCGCTTCGACAAACGCCGGGAATTCATGACGATTTGGCCGCGCCGATGCGCTAATTTGCGCCATGACCGCCTTCCAGCCAGGCCCGCCCTTCGCCGCCATGCGCGCGCCCGCAGCCGATGAGACGCCGCATGTGGAGACCAGGCTCGCCATCGGGTCGATCCTGGGCTTCTGGGTTTTCTATTATGTGCTCAACACCGCGCGTATGGCGTTCGTGCCGAGCGATCCTCAGCTCGACGCTCTGCCCCGACGTGCGGCAGTGACGGTGGTGGGCATCGCGCTCACCCTTGTCATGTATGCGATCCTGCGTCGTCTGGAAGGCCGCTCCATGCGAGTGCTCCTGACCACGGCTTTCCTCGCCGCCATTCCCGCCGCTTTCGCCTATGCCTATGTGAATTTCACCGCTTTCTATGTAGTGGCGCGGACCAGCTCCATGATGCAGGAGCTGCATGACATGCGGGCCAAACATGAAAGCGTGATGTCCGTCATCACGGAATCGGCAGTGAGCTGGTATTTCTTCATCGCCGCCTGGGGCGTGCTCTATGTGGCGCTGTCCTATGCTGCCCGCGTGCAGGGCGCCGAACGCAGGGCCGCCGCCTACCGCTCCGAGGCCCAGTTGGCGCAGCTGCGCGCGCTGCGCTATCAGATCAACCCGCATTTCCTGTTCAACACCCTGAACTCGCTTTCCACGCTGGTCCTGAAACAGCGTACGGTCGAGGCCGAGCGCATGATCATGAATCTCTCCCATTTCTTCCGCACCAGCCTGACCAGCGATCCCGCCGCCGACGTGGCGCTGTCGGACGAGATCGGCATGCAGCAGCTTTATCTCGATATCGAGAAGATCCGCTTTCCCGACCGCCTCGCCGTGCAAGTGGATGTGCCCGAGGATCTAGAAGACGCTCGCGTGCCCGGCATGATCCTCCAGCCCCTGGTGGAGAATGCCATCAAGCATGGCGTGGCCAAGTCGAACCGCCCCGTCACCGTCACCATCCGCGCCCGCGCCAATGGCGGCTCGTTCCACCTCACCGTGGAAGACGATGCCGATGCCGGCCTGCGCTTTCCCAAGCCCAATGGCGTGGGCCTGGCCAATGTGCGCGACCGGCTCGCCACCCGCTTCGACGGCGCGGCCAGCATCGCCTTCGGGCCCCGCGAAGGCGGCGGCTTCCGCGCCGATCTCACTTTGCCGCTTCTGCGCGATCTCGCCTAAAGCCATGAGCGAGGCGCTGCGCACCTTGATCGTGGATGACGAACCGCTTGCCATCGAGCGGCTGCAGCTTCTTTGCGCCGGCATTCCCGGCATCGCGGTGGCGGGCACGGCGGCGGAAGGGGGAAGTGCGCTTCGCCTGATCGAAAGCCTCAAGCCCGATCTTCTGCTGCTCGACATCCAGATGCCCGGCATGGACGGCATGGCCTTGGCAAAGACACTTGCCGGCCGCGAAAACCATCCGGCCGTGATCTTCATAACCGCTTTCGACCGCTTTGCGGTGGCGGCCTTCGACGTGGCGGCGGTGGATTATCTGTTGAAGCCGGTGGAGGCGGAGCGGCTGGAACGCGCCGTCTCACGCATCAGGAAAGAGATCGCGGCCCAGCCCGCGCCGCTTGGCGTGTCCCGCTTCACCCGTGAATTCTGGGTGCCGCACCGTTCCGGCATCGTGCGTATCGCCGCCCGCGACATCGATCTGATCGAGGCCGAACGCGACTATATGCGCCTACATGTGGGCCCGCGCTCTTATCTCCTGCACGAGACCATCACCGAGCTGGAGCGCCAGCTCGATCCGGGGGAGTTTGTGCGCCTGCACCGCTCTACCCTGGTGCGCCGCGACCGCATCATCGGCTTTCGCCACAATGGCCAGGGCGCCTGGGAAGCGGAGCTTGCGGACGGGCGCTGGCTGCGCGTGGGCCGCACCTATCTTGCCAATGCCCGCGCCATGGCGAACGCATCCGACAAGTCGGCAAAACGCTGAAAAAAGGGCGTTGGCTGTGCATTGCCTGCACTTATTGCCAACGCCCGCGTCCTGGCGTTTCCCCTGGTCTCAACAGAAGTTGCCTTGACGTTTCCTCGAACGCGTAGACGGCTGCGAAGCCTTACCGAGCCGGCGCCGAAGCGCTGCTCGCCATCTTGCGCGCATTCTCGGCGGCGGCGACGGCCGCATCCACCTGGGCCTTGACATCGACGCGGGCTTGTTTGCTGCAATTGGCATAGTTCTGCTGGTCCCAGGTCGAGCGGGAATGGGCGTTGCCGCAGATCTGATCAACCGCATGGGTGATGCGGCCCTCCAGCACGGCGCGTCCCGTATCCGACGCGAGATTGAGGTCCGATGTGTGAACATTGACTCTTGCTTGCTCCATCTCGCGCGCCGGAACATCGGTGGCCGAAAGGACCATCAAACCGGCGGACAGGAACAGAGAGCTGAAACGGATGGAATGATGCAGCATGATAAATTCTCCCTCAAAGTAAGCGCGACTTCTTCTTTTGAATCGTCGCGCGGAAGCTATGTGTCGCTCTTTGCGATTTGAACCCTAGGCGCACGCATAGCTGATGTCTGCAAATGTTCGATCAACGCGTGTTTTGCTTCCACCAGCGGTTCGGCGTGGACGAACGGCAAAGTGCAATCGACGAACGGCAAGACAGCAGCGTTGAGTGACATGCACGCGATGGATTTACGGAAGAAACGCGGCAATGTTCGGCGCAACAAAATTGTTTTACGCTGCCTCCAACGCCAACACGATTAATGACAGATTGCTAACGCGATCTATTCAAGATGCAGCGGAAGCGGAGCAATGCGATGGCGCCCGACACCAGGGTGAAAAAGGTCAGCGGCCAAAGATCGGGCCATGTCTTTGGCCGCGCCATCGGCCTCCAAAAGCAGCCTCGCGTGAAGCGCTCGAGGGGCAGATACCTCTGAGCGCCACGCGTAGGCACGAGCCGGAGCGCTAAGGAGTGCGTGCCGCGAAAGAGACGGAAGGGGTCTTCGAAACCAAACACGAGAAACCCAGTTAACAATTGAGGCGCGCAAGAGGGTTTCCATGGTTTCGCAGCTCACCGAAAAAATCGCTCACATTCCTCAAGCCTATGAGCACCAGGACAAATCCACCGCCTCGCTTCTCGAAGAAGCGGGCTTGCCCGGGCATCGCGAGGAACTGTCGGTGGAAGAGGTGGAACAGGTCCTGCGCGAGGAACCCGACCTCGCCCGGCTATGGCTCGGGCGTGGCGGCGATCAGCGCTTTTCCGGCGGCTGGGGTATCGAGCGCACCGGACGCGAATACAAGCTTCTGAATTTCGCCGACGGCGGCTCCCTGTCCTTCCGCGACCGGGCGCATGCCGTCGCGGAGTTTGCCGTGCGCTACATCCGCTTCATCGACGAGATGCGCAGACACTAGCGTTGAGCCCGAAACATTTAAGATTGAGGCGCCCGGCCCGCCGGAACTGCTCCAGACGGACCGGGCGCGAGCCGTGGGTGTAACACGGCCCTGGGGTCTATTCTTTGTCCTGTTCTCCGCTGGCGGCGTGACGCCGCTGCTCGGCGTCGCGCGCTAGGCTTTCATATTTTTTCGCCGCACGCAGGCAGGACGCCTGGAATGCTTCGATCTGCGTGTTCTTCGCCAGATCGTGCATGGCGCTTGCCTGGTCGCGATAATGGCGTGCGCTTTTCATGACATGCCCCCGATCATATTCTCTCTATAGCGCTTAAGACGGCGGCGCGCTTGCCCAATTCACGGCAAGTTGTGACTATAGTTTCTCTTTTATTTCTCGAGTCGCAGTGCGGCGGTTCCGCTTGCGTGCAGTATTACAACCTGGGAGCGGCAACAGGTTGTCATATTCGTGGAATCTGCCGCCATGTCCCAGCAATAATGCGGAACCTTGATGGATTCGATCGCCGATGCCGCTCAATCCAAGGTGCGGCGGAAGCGGAGCAGCGCGATGGCGCCCGACACCAGGGTGAAAAGGATCAGCGGCCAAAGATCGGGCCAGATCTCCACCGCGCCATTGGCCTTCAAAAGCACGCCCCGCACGATGCGCAGAAAATGTGTGGCCGGCAGCGCCTCTCCAATCCAGCGCGCCCAGACCGGCATGCCCATGAAGGGGAAAGCGAAGCCGGAAAGCAGAATGGCGGGCAAAAGGAAGAACAGGGTCATCTGCATCGCCTGCAGCTGGTTCTGAGCGATGGTGGAGAAGGTATAGCCCACCGCCAGATTGGCGATCACGAATATCGTGAGCGCGCCCGCCAGCGGCAGCATCGATCCCAGCATGGGCACATGAAAGACAAAGCGCGCCACCACAAGCACGATCGTGCTTTGAACGGCGCCGACCAGAACATTGGGCGCGATTTTGCCGATCATGATCTCCAGCGGCGTTGCCGGCATCGCCAGCAGATTCTCATAGGTTCCCCGCTCGCGTTCCCGCGTCAGCGCCAGACACGTCATCAGCACCATGGTCATGGTGAGGATAATTGCCAGAAGTCCGGGCACGATATTGTACTGGGTGTTGGATTCCGGGTTGTAGAGAAGATGGGAGACGAGATTGAAAGGCGGCTGATTCTGTGCGCGCGCCGCCAAGGGGCCCACCAGATCGTCCTTGAGTGCGCTGGCGCCCAGCTGGTTGAAAGCCGCCAACGCGAAGGAGCCCGCCGCGGGATCGGTGGCGTCTGCCTCGATCAGAAGATCGGGCTGCTGGCCCTTGACGATGTCGCGGGAAAAATTGGGCGGGATCTCCACCACGAACAGCACCCTACCCTGTTTCAGCAATTCGCGGGCATGGGCGGGATCGTTGGTCTGTTCAATGATCTTGAAATAGCTGGAATTGCTGAGCGCCGCCACGATGGAACGCGCCATCACGCCGGGATCGTTGATGGCGATGGCGGTGGGCAGATCCCTGGGATTGAAATTGATGGCGAAGCCGAACAGGAAAAGCTGCGCCAGGGGAATGCCCACGATCATCGCCAGCGTCAGCCGGTCGCGGCGCATCTGCAGAAATTCCTTCACGATCAAGGCCCAGATGCGGGAAAGCGAGAAATTCATCGCGCTTCCTCCTGCAGATGGATGAAGACATCCTCCAGGCTGGGCTTGGTTTCGGTCACGGCAAGTCCCGCCTGCTCCCGGTAGCGCTCCACGCTTTGTCGCAGCGCCTCATGGTCGCGCCCGCTCACATGCAAGGCGGCGCCGAAGAAGCCCACGTAATCCACGCCGGGCTGGCCCCGAAGCTCTTGTTCCAGCCGCCGGACGTCGGGGCCTTCGATAACAAAGGTGGAAAGACCCGATTGCGCGATCACCTCGCTCACCGATCCGCGCGCCACCAGCTTGCCGTTCAACAGGTAGACGATGCGATCGCAGCGCTCCGCCTCATCCATGTAATGGGTCGAGACCAGCACCGTCAGGCCTTCGGCCGACAGCGCGTGGATCTCCTCCCAGAAATCGCGCCGGGCCTTGGGATCGACGCCCGCCGTCGGTTCGTCCAGGAGAAGCAGCTTGGGATCGTGCAGCATGCAGGCGGCCAGCGCAATGCGCTGCTTCCAGCCGCCTGACAATTGTCCCGCCAGCTGATCCTGCCGTTTGGCGAGGCCCAGCCGTTTCAGCGTCGCATCGACCTTCTCCTTGCCGCGCTCGACGCCATAGATCCGCGCCACGAATTCGAGATTCTCGCGGATGGAAAGGTCTTCCCAGAAGCTGAAGCGCTGGGTCATATAGCCGACCTGGCGCTTGACGGCTTCCGACTGGGTGCGGAAATCAAGCCCCAGGCATGTGCCATGCCCGTCATCGGGGTTGAGCAATCCGCACAACATGCGGATGCTGGTGGTCTTGCCCGACCCGTTGGGACCCAGAAATCCCCACACTTGGCCTTCGGGTACCGCGATGTCGATATGATCGACCACGGTCTTGTTGCCGAATTTCTTGGTCAGGCCGTGAACGTCGATAGCAAGCGCGCTCATGATGACCTCGCGCTCAGATCTTCTTCACAGTCACCGGCTGGCCGGGATGGATGGCAAGTCCGCCAGCGCCCCGCGCTTCCAGCTTGAACACCAGCTTCTCGCGGTTTTCCACGCTGAAGATCACGGGCGGGGTGAATTCCACCTGGGCCGCGATGAAAGTGATCTCGGCTCGCATGGGTTTGCAGCCGTCGCAATCGACCTCCACATGATCGCCCAGCTTGACGCCCGCCAATTGGGACTGCGGCACGAAGAAGCGGACATAGACATTGGCGGGCGGCAGGATCGAGACCACCGGGGTCGAAGCCGGCACATATTCGCCGGGCCGGAAATAAATGTCCTGCACCGGGCCGCCGGTCTCGGCCACCACCCGCCGCTGCGACAGGCTGTAGCTAGCGCCTGTGAGGGCGGCCTGCATCTGGGCGATCTGGGCTTTCAGTTGCGCGATGCGCGCCAGTGATTGCTGATAATTGGTGAGCGCCTGGTCGCGCTGAACCGGCGTTCCGGCGTTGGCGCGCGCCAACCCGTTCTGCCGCGTCAGCTCTGTCCGCATGTAGACGAGATTGGACTGTTCCTGTGCCAGCGACGCCTTGGTTTGCGTGAGCGTGGCTTCGGCTTGGCCCTGGCTCGCCTCTTGCGCCGTGGTGTCCAGCACAAAAAGAAGATCGCCGGGCTTGACGGTCCTGCCGCGCTCCACTGCCAGCTCCTCGATCCAGCCCGGCTGCGGCGCGGCGATGAAGGCAGCATCGCCTTCGCCATAGCCCAGCCAGCCGGCATCTTTTTTCTCCTCGCAAGCCGCCAGCAAAAGCGTCAACGACAATGCGATCCATTTTTTCATGACGGGTTTCCTTCGTCTTGAAGTCCCCTCAGCAATGTCTGGATGTGCGTCTCCACCAAGCCTTCATAATCGTACGGTACGGAATCGAATTTCTCGAAATGCATGCGCCACAGCGCCATAACCAGCAGCGGCGCGATGCACAAACGCGCGGCATGCTGGGTCGGCAGCTTGCGGAATTCGCCTCGCGCGATGCCGCGCTTGATGATCGTTTCAAAAAGTCCAAGACCTTTGTCGATGATCTCGCGCCGCCAGAATTCCGCCAGTTCGGGAAAATTCCCCATTTCCGACAACAACACGCGCGGCAGGATGATGCGGTCGGTGGTGCGCAGGAATTGACCCATGCTCAGGATCACAAAACGCAGAAGCTCCGGCGAAGGCGTATCGCTGGTCTTCACTTGCTCGGCAATCGCTGCGATCTGTGCGCCCGCCGATTGCCGCGCCAGTGCTTTGAACACCGCCTGCTTGCTGTCGAAGTAAAGATAGATCGTGCCCTTGGTGATGCCGGCCCTGGCCGCAACATCGTCCATCCGGGTCGCCGCGAAACCCTTTTCCCCGAAGCAGGCCAGCGCGGCCTCCAGGATCTCCGGTGTCCGTTCCTCTTTGCGGCGTTTCCAGCGTGCGGATTTCATATCTAGTAAATAACTGACTGGACAGTTAGTTCCAAGAAAAATTGCCGGAAATCCGCAGTCTTTGAAATAGTGTAATTATATCAATTATTTGTCTACTTCAGCCGGTCTTTGATCTTGTCCAACCCGGCCTCAGCGCATTGCTCGTCATTCACCTCTTTGGAAGCGCCCGACACCGCGATCGCGCCCATGACCTCACCGTGCGCCACGATAGGAAGGCCGCCCGGCAGCGGAATCCCCATCGCGGGATCGACGGCGAGCTGGAACAGCATCGGATCTTCGGTCTTGTAACGCCGGGCCGCCTCCGCGCTCGATATTTTCAGTTTGGCGGCGATGTTCGCCTTGGCCGTGACCAACCTTTGGCCCAAGGCACCCGCGCCATTGGCTGACAGCATCGCGATGGGAAGCCCCGCCTGATCCACGACCAGCGCGGTGGTGGTGTTGCCGTGCTGGGCGCAAAGCGCTTGCGCGGCCTCAGCCGCTTCCACCGCCAGCGCAGCGGAAATCCCGCGCACGCGGGGCGCGTTGTCCTGGGCCAGAGCCGGCGCGGCCAAGCCAATGGCGCCCAATAGAAAGAACGGCAAGGCATATCTTTTCATCTGATCCTCCCAATCCGGCCACATTGTTAGCTGGAAAAGCCGCCTGCGCCACAGCTCCGTCACCACAATGAATGGAGAATGAACGCCGCACCCAGACTGCATACAGGCTGCCGGGCCCATTCTCCCTTCCAAGGATGGATCGTCATCCCCCATGAAGGAGCAAAATTATGAAACGTCTGATCGGTGCGGCTCTTGCTTTGTCACTGTTGGGCGCTACCGCCGCCAGCGCCGCCCCGGCTCATGGGGCGCTTCAGCAGGTCGATTACCGCGATCATTCTTATCGCCATCGCGATAACGGCAATGGCGCCGCCGTGGTGGCCGGGATCGGCTTCCTGGCGCTGGCCGCGATCCTGGCTTCGCAGAACAACCATGACCATGACGGCTGGTACCGCCAGGACAATGGCTGGCGCGACCGCGATTACGGCTATCGCGATTACGGTTATCGCGATTACGGTTATCGCAATGACGGTTATCGCGACTATGACCGCGGCTATGGCGGTTACGGTTACTCTCAGCCTTATGGCAGCTATCGCGGCTGGTAGTAATTAGTTGCCCCCATCTGTCTCTTTCGCGCAAGCGCTCAGAGACATCTTCCCCCGTCAGGCCTCCGGCCACCGGGGGAAGAAAGCCGGAGCGAGACGCAGACGGCCCTGGTTTCCCCGCCAGGGCCAGTCGCGTGTCTGCTACCAGCGAAGACTGATCGTGCCGGTGCCGGCGAGAGCGGTGGTGCCGCCGCCAAGCTGGCTGTCGATCCGCGCGCCAAAGGAAAGCGCATCGCTGTCGTGCCAATCGATACCCGCGCCCAAAAGCGCGGTGTCGGTGGCGATCCGCCCGCCCTGAACCGCGAAACTTGATCCCGACAGCGCCTGGAATGCAGCAAGCGCAAAGGGAGCACCATAAAGCTGATGCGCCCAGGCGGCGGAAAGCTCCAGCGCTATCGCGCCGTCGCCCACAGCGACATTGCGTCCGGCCTTCAGGCCCACCTCGCTCCGACCAAAATTGGTATCCTGCGCGGTGTAGGACAGCGCGAAGTTGGCGGTGCCAGACACTGCGCCTTCGGCGTAAGCGGGTGCCTGGAAGGAATCCCACACGAAAGCGGCATAAGGAACAAGGCCGTCATCCTCATCCAGCGCCACGCGCCAGCCGCCTTCGACCCGCACGCCCACATCATGGGCGGTGTATTTGGCACCGAGCAGATCGGTACCAAAGATGGTGAGAAGGCGCAGCGTATCGACATCATGCCAGCCATAGCTGAAGGCGCCTGCGACATAGCCCTGGTCCAGGACCCCGAGACTGCCATAGACGCCGAGCATGGCATCGTCGCTCGCGCCCCCACCATTGCCCGCGTTGAAGGAGCCATGACCGCCACCGGCCGCAGCGCCCAGGCGCAGAGTGTCGTCCACCTGCATCTCAATGCCAGCGGCGAAACCGACATCGCCCGCCTTCAGGCTATGCGTGCCCGCTGCGGCATCGGCAGCGATGCCGGTGTGGCGGCCATAGACCGTGCCCCAGGCGCGCATGCCGCCCACTGCCAGCTGTGCGGGCCCCGGCGCCACGTCTTGACCATAAACGCTGCCGGGCGCGAAATTCGCGGCCGTCATGGTGGGACTTCCGCTTATTCCCTCCGCCATTAGAGTCGAGACGAACGGCAGGAAGGCTTGGCTGGCGCCTTGCGCCGCATCCGCGCCGGCTTCTCCGGATAATTGCGTGACCGCCGTTCCCAGCGCCGCACCCGAAAGCCCAAACAGCGCATTGAAGCCGGCATTGAGCGGTGCCCCATTCGCGATCGCTGCATCGATCCCCTTGGCGGCATTGATGCCGTTGGTACCAAGCCCGGCCGGCAGGAACGGCGAAACAGCATTGACGCTAAGGGTGAGGAACACGGAGTTGGCGTCATATCCAACAGTGGGCTGATAAACCCCGAAGCCAGATGTGCTAACCGACGCGAAAGTTCCTGAAAGCCCGCCCACCGCTGATAGCACAGTGTAGTGCTGACCAATTGCGTAAGAGCCCGATGCCGCGTTCACGGTCAGCGCACCATCAACGCTGGCCATGCCGCTGACTCTGGTGAGCCCGGTGACGGTCGGAGAAATTGCATCCACATAATTCGCGCCCGAGGCCAGTGCCAGATTGCCCTGCACCGTCAACGTGCCCGGCACGCCCGCCACGCCGGGGCTCAAAGTGCCGCCGCTCGCCACCGTCACTGCGCCGACCTTGCCCGTGCCAGTAAGTTTCGCCCCACTCGCCACGCTAACCGCCGAATTGGCGATCGAACCGGTAATATTCAACGTGCCCGCGCTGACCGTCGTGCCACCGGTATAGGTATTATTCGCGCTCAGTGTGAGGGTACCAGTACCCGACTGAACAAGGCCACCATTCCCGGAGACTGTGCCGGCATAGTTGATATTTGCCGCACGATCGAAGTTGATTGTTCCGCTATTCGTTATGCTGCTGCTCGCAATCGATCCAGCAGTCCCAAAAAAATCACCGGATCCGACATTAAGTGTGGCACCGCCGCCAATATTCGTGACACCGGTATAAGTATTCGCGCCAAGCAGCGTCCAACTGCCGGATGCAATAGTCACACCACCAGTGCCCGAGATCACACCTGAAACATTTTGGGAAGAATTGGTGAGTGTCAGCGTTCGGTTACCCAGAACGACATTTCCCGGGCCAGTTAATTTGACGATCGAAGCGCCGCTGCTTGTGCCGGAAATGTCGAAAATGCTTTGGTTGTCGATCGAGATTGAGGATGCGATGCTGCCACTCCCCGACAATGCCAGAGCGCCCCCCTGTAGAATCTGGGTGACCCCGGAATAGGTACTATTACCTGTAAGAGTCTCAGTACCCGACACGATAATTCCGCCGGTGCCGGTGATGCCGCCGGAAAAAATGCCTGTGCCGCTCACTATCACCAACTTGCTGGCCCCCAGGACCACCGATCCGTCCCCGCTCAGAGAGTTCACCGCGGTACCGGTCGTCGCGGCCGAGATGTCGAACGTGCCGTTGTCAACCAAACTACTTGCTGATTGAATTGAGCCAGGCCCAGTTAAAGCCAGAGTTGCACCTGCATCGATACGCACCTGGCCGGTGAAACTGTTGGCGCCGAATGTGCCAAAACCCAACGTCTCGCTGCCACCTGACACGATCAGCCCCCCGCTGCCGCTGATAGTGCCGGAGAACGTATCCGAGGCAGCAGTGAGGGTTAGACTTCTGGCGCCGAGAATAACCGAACCGGCGCCTGCCAAAGATTTGATTGAAATATCCGAATTGGCGGCGGAAATATCGAAGCGGCCATCGGCGATAACCTGGCTGGTTGGGCCAACCCTGCCTGAGCCCGAAAGTGCCAGCGTATTAAAGATAAAGGGCGAACCAGCGATGGTCGTCACACCCGCATAGCTGTTCGCGGCCGTGAAAGTGATTACGCTGCTACCCCCGCTGATGGTAACGCCACCGCTTCCGCTTATAAGATTGGCAATGGTTGTGCTTGGATGGCTGATTATCAACAACCCATTGTCTACGACCGCGCCCAACCCCAATGTGCCGGTAGTCGGACCGAATCCCAGAGCTCCAACTTGGAGTGTGCCGGATGCGATCGTCGTGGTGCCGGCGTAGCTGTTGTCCGCCGTCAGAGTGAGCGTGCCGCTTCCAGCTTGAGTTAAAGAGCCGCTGCCCGATATAACTCCACTGAATGTAGCCGTACCTGAGTTATCAAAAACGAGCGCACCATTATCGACCACATTGCCAGTCAGCGTTCCTGCGGCTCCGCCATTGCCGATTTGTAGCGTGCCAGCCGAAATTGTGGTGCCACCGAGCGGTATGGCACTTCCGGTTAGAATAAGCGTACCGGTCCCTGCTTGCTCCAGTTGCTGCCCGCTGCCGCCACCCGCGCTGCTTATGGATCCGCCATAGACATATGTGTCTGACCGGTCGAACACGATTTTCGAAGAATTGAAGAGTTGGATATCACCGGCGATCGAGCCCGCCGTACTGCCATTGCCGATCTGCAGGGTACCATCAACTTGCGTAGGCCCGGTGTACGCGTTGGCTCCGGTAAAAATCAGCGTACCGGCCCCGAGTTTTCCCAACATGAAAGAGCCACCCGACTCCGAAATCACGCCCGACTGCGTCGCGGTGCCGGTCAATACCTGCAGCTGGGTGCTGTTGTCAGTCAGCACGATGGGCGACGTGTTGTCGCTGCCGTTGGGATAATCGATCACCGCGCCTAAAGCCGGCGCGGCCGCCGTCAGCGCCAAAAAGCTCACGCCCAGCCCAAAGCCAATTCTGCGATTCGACATACCGCCCCCGACGCGGTTTCCCGCGGCCCCCTGCTCGGATGGCTGAAGAGTCCGGTCTACTGCCGGCCCGCAAAATGACCCACCCGCCCCGCGTGCATGTTATGCGACCGGCAGCGCCAGCCAAAGCGATTTCTGCCGCCAAATCGGCGCAGCACAACCGCCGCAACCCGAGAAATCCCGAGAAGCACGCCGGTCAGCTGGCCCCGCTCCGTTAAGCCGCGGATCGCCCTACTTCACCGCCGGAAACACATCCTTGATCAGCACGTTCCGCAGCTCCATGCGCGGATCGGCCTTGGGATCGGGCTCGGTGTTGGATTGCGCGTGGGTCGCGTCCACCGGCGCGCCCGTGTCGGTGGTGTTGGACATCACGATGGCGGCGCTCTTGCGTTCCGGATCGATCATGAACTCGGCGGTGAAGCCGCCCTGATCGCCATCGTGATAGACATATTTGTGCCCATCCACATTGAGCGTGAAGAAGCCCAGCCCCATGGCGGGCGCCACCCCGCCCGGCCCGCCGGTGTACGCCGTGGCCGGCTCGTTGGGATTGGCGGTCGAGAGCGTGCCCGTCCACATCTCGTCCAATGACGCGCGTTTCAGTACGGTGTCATAGACCGGCTGTTTGGGATCGCCGATCAGGAAGCGGGCATATTTCAGCATGTCGGTGACGGGCGATTTCAGGCCGCTGTTCGACACGGTAATGCCGGAATCGAAATCGAAAGGCTGCGGCGCCAGCGCGCCGCCCGACCCCGCGCGCAGAAAACTCCCCGACACGCGACCTTGCAGATAATAAGGCGAACGGTCGAAATAACTTTCCGTCATGCCCAAGGGCATCAGGATATTCTTGGTGACATAGACTTCGTAGTCATCGCCCGTCAGCCGCTCGATGATCTGGCCCAAGAACACGTAACCGACATTGGAATAGCTCCAGCGCGAGCCCGGCCTGAAGGCGATGTTGGTGAAAGGCAGCATCGCATTCACTTGCGCCCAATGCGTGGGCTCGAACGGCACCCAGGAACAATCCGGCGTGGTGTCGCAATCCCAGGGCCAGGTGGGATTGCGGAAGCCGGCGCTGTGGCTCAACAGCATGCGGATGGTGATGGCATCGATCGGCCCGAACGGATCATGCGCTTGGCGCAGCTCCGGCACATATTTAACCGCCGGATCGTCCAGGGAGAGCATGCCCCGGTCGCGCAGTTGCATGATCGCGATTGCCGTGAAGGTCTTGGTGATCGAGGCCCAATTATAGGCCGTGTTCGCCATGATCTTCTGGTGATTGTCCTGCCTCGCGTCCCCAAAGAAGAATGTCGTGGCCGGATCGCCCGCATGCTGGAAGGCAAACGCCCCGCCCACCAGCCCATGCCTGGTGAAGGCCTGGTCGAAGCTGGGATGAAATTTGTCCAGCGCGGTTTTCAAGCCGCCCGATTGCGCAAAGGCCGCATCGGACATGAAACCAATGGCGGCCGTCAGCGCCAGACAGAAACCGCCGATAAAGGAAAGCGCCCGCATCCCGTCCCCCTGACTTCTATATTCGGGGCAACGTTGCACCAGCGCGGCGGCTTTTTCAAACCGGCTCAACCCTTGCGGAAATAAGCCTTCATCGGGTCCCAATAATGCGATTTCCAGCCCGCCACCAGCGAGGCGCGATCGCTTTGGGGATAACCCGCCTGGTCGAAGGAAACATGCGTGC
>Ga0134128_10002077_pt1 | contig 25049 bp, 13 predicted proteins | sample KB31754_FD_96462 | JGI IMG/M metagenome (GOLD analysis project Ga0134128, IMG submission 96462) | Terrestrial soil microbial communities with excess Nitrogen fertilizer from Kellogg Biological Station, Michigan, USA - KB3-175-4 | ecosystem: Environmental > Terrestrial > Soil > Unclassified ...
AGCCAAGAAGAAAGACGACGCGCCGACGACGCACGAGCCGTCAACTTCTGCTGCCGATAAAACCAACAAACCCGCTGATGTCAAAGCTCCGGCAACCGTGCCTGATGCGCATGCCGATTTGCATACGGCTCCAAATGCAGCGGCGCATGCCGACCAGAAGGCTGTGCTTGAGCTGACCAGTCCGACCAAAGCGACAGCCACCATGGTCGATGCGGGCACGCTGCCGAATACCAAAGTTGTCGAGAAAGACAAGCCCGCCGTCACCGACCAGTCGGTGGTATCAGACAAACCGCTCACCCCGGAAGAAAAATATTTTACCGACCTTTACCAGCACCGACTTCTAGATCCGAAAATTCTGGCGAAGATTACGCCTGTTCCAGAGCCCAAACAGGGTGAGAGCGCGCAGGAACTTGAGAAACGTTACGAGAGCGTTATAGGAGAGCGTGCCAAGGCAATCAAGCAAGAGATAGGGCGGACGGATCCGTCCGGGCACACCTGGGAAGTGCCACCAAAATTTGGGCCGGCCACTCAGGCTGCCTATAAGGACTACGTCGATTGGATTGAGAAAAAGGAAGTTCCCGGACAGATACTGGCCATGCAATCGGGCGGACTGCCATTCCCACCGGGCAACCCGATTCAGGTGCCGATTGAGAATGGTCGGCGAATCAGCCTCGATGATTACGATAATCGATTGGCGACCGGCAAGTTGCAATTGGATCTCGGCTTAGATACGAGCAAGCCGCCGACGCTTGCGAATGCGCAAAGACTCGAAAACGCACTGGATTGGTCTAATCAAACTAGAAATGCATTATCCGACGCTAGCCTAAAGCGCTTCGACGACAAGATGGCGGAGACCATCAAGACGCTTGGTTTGCCGGAAGGGTGGCAGTATCAGTCCGGACAAGATAAAAATGCTTGGCGCGTTTCGGTCGCGCAGATGATCGACCTTACCACTTCTGTTGGCCGCATGGCCAATCTCGTCGACAAGTTGCACCTCAACGACAAGGTGGGCTTGCCCCCGGGCGCGAAGGTCACCACAGGCGCCACCAACTCGAACATCTCTCTGGATTTGCCGGACAATTTGCGTCTGAACGATCCGGCGACGGCGGAGAAAGTTCGCGTTTTGCAGGAGTGGGAGAAGAACGCAAAGCCGCAGCTTGATGATGCGCTTCAAAAAATGCAGGCAGTCGCTAAGAATCCGTACCTGGCGCTTGCTTGGGGGGACACCACAATTCCCAAGGTCAAAGCACCTGACGGTCGTGAAGTGTCGGCGATGGTTTCACTGGACAAAGATGGACGGATGATCGGTATTGTCGATCCGACCAATCTCAAGTTGGACAAAGACGGCAAGTTGCTTGGTACTATCGATCCGAACAAACCGAAACCCCCGGGCGAAACGTTTAAAGAGGCGAATTTACTCGAGCAACGTTTTAGCGCCAAGACCGATCCGAAGACCGGCGAGATTGTCGTCAATCAGAATGTGCAGGGTCAAGAAGCTCCGTGGTGGAGTTATGAGAACATGGTCTATTCAAATGTCGGTAGACCTGCCGATCTGCCCGAGAGACGTTTCAAGCCCGATGAGCTGGTCGCGATTAACAAAGGTTCCGGGACTGAGTTCATGTTGGCTAAGGATCTGCAGGCATATGCCGCGACCGCAACGGCTTTCCACTACGGCGAAAAGGTTCTCACCGGTGTCATGGATGGTGCCATGCTGGCAACCGGTACAATTGAAATCGGTGCGGCCATAAAAGGGGCGCGCATTCTCGCTGCCGGCGCCGAAGCCGCCGCTGCAATTACCCGGATGGATGTAATGCGCGCCGCTGCGAAAGGCACGTGGGATTTAACGCTTGGTGTCACCGGCGTTACAAGCAGCGCGGAAATACAATCATCGAGCTTAGGGCGTCAGCTATCCAACGCGAGAAACGTGGCATTCCTTGGCACCATATTTTACGGTGCTGCTGCGTCGAAGATTCCGGCCTTGCGGCTTTTCGATCGCGAAGGCGCTTCGGCTGCCGAAGCTGCCGCCGGAGAAATCAGACCAGCCTCATTCGATGGCGATGCAGAGCTCAGCCGGACTACCCAAGCGCCCGGGCGGCCAATTACGACTGAGTCCACGCGGTTGGTGATCGGAACCAACGGCGACATCATCCACACGGCTACAGCCAATGGTACTGTGCGCAGTTTTGCCTATACTGCGGGCGCCGACGGCAAGGATGTTCTCACGAAGATTTATTCCGGCACCGGCGAGAATCAGATGACACTCGCGCGGTCGGGTGATCACGAATGGACCGTGCATACGCCACAAGGCGACACAAAGCTTCAGGCGGACATTAAGCTCAACGAAGATGGATCCTACACGGTTTCGCACCTCACGGACGAACGCGCGCAGTGGTACAAAAAGGCATTTTATTCGGAAAAGCCTGCAACGCCGATAGTACGCGAGGTGACATATCACCCGGATGGGACAGTTACCACCAGCGGCATCGACTCATCCTACAAGCCACCGGAGGGAAGCACCTATCGCAAAGACGCGAGATTCGGAGAATACTGGACGGAGCCCGGTGGCAGCCAAGTTTGGATAGACGGCGAAAATACCACTTGGCGCGAACAAAGCAAAGGCATTTGGCGGTCTGATCGCGGCGTCTTGATGGAGAACAAAGAATACATCAAGAAAGAACGCACAACAGCCGAAGAACTCAAAGGACCGCTCGATTGGACTCGCACGGAAAAAGTAAAAGATAAAGCCACCGGCGAAGAGACAATCATAGAGAAGCAAATGCATTCTCAGGCTGGCGATATGAAGATCATGGACCCGAACGGCAAAGGTTTTTACGTCGTCGAGAGAGATGTATTTGATCGGACATATCAACAAGTGCCGGGCGTTGAAAACGAATTTATGAAGAAGCCGGTGCGTGCCAGAGTCCTCACCGAAGAATTCAACGGCGTTGAAACCAGATGGGGCAAACAGCATGGAGACCCTGGCGATTATCTTGTCACCGGCACAGACGGCGAATCTTATCCGGTCAAAAAAGAAACATTCGAAAAACTGTATCAACGAACAACCCCGGACACCGACGTCTCGTCCTTCGCATTGCCGAAAGCGACTGGACCAGCCGTGCACAACGCGGATGGAACCACGACGATTCCACACGCCGATGGTGACATGATCTGGAGCCGCGACGGCGATACCGTCACGATTTCTAACAAGAGCACGGGTGAGTCATCGACTTATTCGGGAAGTGACTTGCACGCTGCCGGCACTCGATTTTATTTCGCCAATGGTGCTGAGGAAAGAATCACACCCGGTGGCTTGCGGTTTTATCGAACACCCGACATGCCTGAAGGCGAATATCGCGGCGAAGATGGCGCGGTTTTGCGTGATGTACCGCGAGCCGAACAGAGCCCGCTAACCGGCGACTCGGATCCTTCTCCTTCCAAGGGCAGCAATAGAGCGATGCCCAAAGATTTACCGCTTACTGCGGGAACAAAGGCGCCGGAGTTTACGCGTGTCGGCGATGGGCTGACCGCACAATGGCATGTAGCGGGGCGCCACTTCACAGTTAAAGCTTACGGCACGGAATGGGAAGAAAAGGATGGCAGCAAATATTTGATTGATAGCCGCAGTCGCATCTGGCAAAAGTCTGGTGAGAATAGCTGGGCAAATGATAACGGCGTGTTCAGGGCGGATGAGCAGGGGCAGCAGTGGCACTGGCGCGATGGCTCTGCAGATTGGGTGGACCGAGAAGGACGCCAGTGGCATCGCGACGCTAATACGCCAGACGGGCGCTGGACGTCGCCGGATGGTGCGACTTATGACGAAGGCTCCTGGCAGTATACGCGTCGCACCAAGGACGACGCCCACGTGCCGGCAGTAATCCAGTCGTTACGAACAGCTGCCTTGGCACAACCGGCTGTGCTCGGTGTTGGGAACCTGGCCCGTGCGGCAAGCGGAACCAGCACGGCTGATGCGCAAGTCGCGAATTCGTCTGCACCGCCGACACCAAATCCATATGGTGCCGGCATAGCCGAGCAGAGAGCTGCCACTCCCCAAGACCTGATGAAGGGACCCGGCGCCTCCAGTGTCGAGCAGCTTGCACACAAGCTGATGCTGTACTCGACCTATCCGGTGGTCGGCGAACAGATGCTCGACATCCTGAAGCAAGGACGGGACATAGTCGGCATGCAACTGCAGAGCATGGGCCGGCAGCTCGATCAGATGTGGGCTCCGAAAAATCCTTATGCGGTGGCGCATGCGGTGCAGGACTATGACTCACTGCATCCGTCCGCCCGTCCCGACGTGTCTCTTCCTGGAGTGCCGACTAATTCTGATAGCACCTGCAGTTGGTGCCCGCCGGGAGATGAGGCCAAGGTCGTTCAAGAATATAAAGACGAGTTCGCTAGAAATCTGCCGGATACCTGGAGTGGCAGAGCGAGTAAAGAACAAATAACGCAGTTGTTCGACAAGTTGGGACATGCGGTGTCGGCGGCTGGGACGCCAGCAGAACGAGAGGCGCTCAAGAAAGAGCTTGCGGCCAAGATCACCTTCGATAGGTTCCAGATTGAGCAATTGGATCAGGCCAACCAGGGTGCCCTTTCCGATGCCCAACTTCATGACTTACTCGATCCCGATAAGCGTGCCGCGCTGAAAAACCAGCAACTCAAGGAAATTGCCGACGAATTCGCCACCATGAAGGACAGTAACGTACTGGCTGCCACATCCATGGCATTGATGATACTGGCGCGCACTGCGGACCAAAAAGGCACCATCTCTCCTGCTGTCGCCGACGTTGATTCGTATGGGCACAATGCCGGATACAACGATCGCGGCCCAAGTTGGGTTCGTCCGAGGACTGCGCACATTCAACTGGATGATGCGTTGCTCACCAGAAATCTACAGCAGACTCTGCCCCAGATGAGCGCTGACGCTCGCGGACTCGCAGTTGGCGATTTAATGGTCAAGACCGGTACTATGAAGCCGCAGGAGTTTGGCTCGATTCTTCAGAATGTGCTGACTAACCCTAAATCGTCTGCTGCAGATAAAATGAATGCCCTTAGCGATGCGCATGGACCGCGCATGGCGGCGTTGGTCGGTGGCTTGATTGCGCTGCAGCCCCCTGATGCAAAAGGGCAAGCACCCGGACTGGCCACGGCCTCGGGATTTGGTGCCACCGTGTCCGATTTCATGTCCACCCTCTCGCGTGTGGCGAGTACGGACAGCGACAGAGACGTGCGCACGATGGCTGCGGGCTTGATGTACGGACTCAAGAGATTCCAAAAAGATGCAGTCATGGGTTCACGCTTGCTGGATGATCTAGGCGAGCTTCGCCAGAGTGATATCGATGACAAACACGGCGACTTCAGCAATGGAGACTTCAGCAAACATGCGCAGACTCTGCTGAATGTGGAGATGTCACCAATTGGACCCCGGGCCGGGACAGACCGCACTCTGGACGCAGCCGAGTCGCTCTCCTTGTTGAAGACAAAACTGCCGGCGGCGGAAGCGGCCGAATTGCAGCGAGAGATTGTCAGAACATTGGCTGGTGCGCTCAAGCAGTCCACTCCGGAGCAGGCTGATCGAATCGCGGCACTCATCACTGGCGACGGCATGAAGCAATTGAGCCAGACCAATCCACGACTGGCCGAGCAAACCCGCACCCAATTCGTATCGAAACTTCAGCTTCCGCCGCGCTACGACGCAACCGCGGAAAGCCAGCTCGTCAGTTTGGTCGGTAAGATGGTGGGCATCGCAAATGGTGCCAGTGACGCGACGAAGCAACAGATGTTTACCGCGCTCAACAATATCGCGCAGAATGCGCCGCCCGTTTACATGGATCTGAGATCGGCGGCGATGGAAGCGCTTGGCGGGCTTGGTTCGCAGTCCGCACTTCCGGGACTGGAGAAAACGGCTGCTTCTGACAAATTCCCGGCGTTGCGTTTGTCTGCTCTCAAAGCACTGGAGCAGTTGAAGGATCCTGGACTAAGCGAGCTGGTATCAAAACGGTTGGGCAGTTCGCCGGAAGGCGGCCCGCGTGCAGATGCCAGTGCCACCGAAAGCGATGCGACAGTGCTGTCATATTTGCGTGATCTGCAATATAGGCTTGGTGGTGACCGAACCACTAGTGTGCAGTACGGCGATGCGGCTTCTGCGCTGATGAAATTCCAGACTTCGATTAACGATCGGTATACGCCGTTGAAGTCGTTCAATGCTGCAGCGCAGAAGGACTGGACAAACGAACAATTCCCCTTGCTGGTCAGAGCAAACTATGATAAGGAAGTCGTCAAACAAAGTGACGGCAAAGTATCATTGTGGACGGGCGCACCCACCGATGAAGGTGGCGATGCCGTCACGGCCAAGCGGCAAGAGCAGTTTCAGCAGTTGGCGCAAGTTGCTCAAGGCAACGATCAGGCGGCCATGCAGGCGCGCAAAGTGCTTTACTCGATGATCACCGCTAATGGTGGCACAATTGGGGCTACAGAACAAATCCCCACTGTTATCTACGTGCCGAACAACGGCGATTCGCCATATACGCAGCAGGCATACTACAACGAGAAGCCGCACGACTGGGCGACAGATGCTGCGGTGGCACTGGCGAAAACCGCGAATGCCGGGTTTGCAGGCCGCGATTACACTGCGAGCTTGATCAGTCAGGCATTGGCGAGTGGAGTCAAAGGATCAGCTCGGGAGCAGTTGTTAAAGGCATGGGAAACTCTTGGTAGCACGACTGGTGGCGTCCGGACAATTCCGGAATCGCTGTACCAATATGTTCGAAGCAGGGCAAAGGAGTAGAGCAGTGGCAGACGGCAAGACCGAACAAGTGACAAAGAAACCCGACGAGAAGCAGCCGATAACGGCCGCTGCGCCTGAAGTACAGACTCCCGGGGCGGCAGCCGGTACTGACCACGGCGCCGGGAGCCACAAGGAAGATGTAGCTGGGCAGGCAATGCGCGCGGTCGGATACAGCGTTGTTCGGCCCGAGCCAGCCGAGGCTCCCACGCCTGCGACAGAGCAGTTCGGCAATATCACGTTGACCTCTGCCGACGGCAAGGTGATCACTGATGTTCGCGACCGTGCTGCTCTCGATCAACTTGCTTCTCCGTCCGTGACGTTTCAACCCAAGGAAGGCAATGGTGCCCAGGTATCGGCGAGGCAATTGACGGCGGATCATGAGTTTGCCGCTGCTGATGGTGCCAAGCCCATGAAACAGGGCGATTGGGTGGTGACCGCCCCGGACGGCAAAACTCAGTTAGTGCCGAAGGAGCAATTTCAAAAAGAGTTCAATCCTGCGGCGTATAAACCTGATGTACCGATGCAAAAGTACATCAAGTCGATGCCGATTGACGCCGAGCTGATCACAAAGCCAACAGAGTGGCACAATCCCGACGGCGCACCTGGCACCACCGAAATAGCGCAACCTGGTGATTATTGGGCCATGCCGAAAGGCCAGTTCAGAGATGGGGTGCAGGAAAAATATGTGATACCGGGGGAGTATTTCAAGAACAATTACGTGCAAATTCCAGGCTCGGGCGAGTATGCGCGCACCTCCATCACTAACGCGCAAGTTCTCGATAAGGCGGCGGCTGTGTGGTCTCCGAGCAGCGGAGTGACGAGCGGCCAGCCTGGCGACTTTCTGATCACCCGCGACAACGGCAACCAGGAAATACTGTCGGCGCAAAAGTTCAAGAATCAGTTTGCGCTGGCTGATGTTCCTCCGGAGCAGCGAGAGCCGTTAAACAAACCGCAGCCTACCGGCGAGCGTTATACATTAGATGAAAAGAACGGAATCACCGCAGAACAGTGGGAACATGGCCTGACAATTTACAACGGACAAACTATTACGATCACAGACAATCGTGATGCGTCCGCTAAAGAATATCGCGACGGACGATTGGTAGGACAGATCACTTCGGTAAAGACGGATGCCGGAGACAAGATCGTTACCCGCACCTATCCTTACGGCGATCTTCAAACCGTACGCGACTTGCCGACGCTCGATAGCTACAAAAACTTGCTCGAAACGCGGCCCGAACTCAAAAGGGCTCAGGAACTCGCCGACAGCATGCCGATGACTCACCTCATCAATACGCCCGAAAGGGATGCCTTGCGCGAGCAAGTTCGCGACAATGTTCGCCAGAAAATGGAAGCGATGCGAAACGCGCCGGCAGATGACGGCAGCGGCGCGCACAAACTGGAGCAGGGCCGCAACTTGCACATCGTCATGGGTTTAAGCGGTTCCGGTAAGAGCACGGTCGCCGAAAAAATTGCGGCGGAAAACCATTCATTCATTCCTGACGTCGACGAAATTAAGCCGGATCTTCCGGAGTGGTTCGGTGACATCAATGGGAAGAAAGTTGCCGGCATCGGTGCGGCCGCCACCTCGGTGGAGGCGCACATGATCATGAATCCAATCATTGCCGACTCTCTCAAACGCGGCGACAACCTCGTCGTGCCGGTGGTCGGTGCTACCACCGAGCACTTAGAAAAGCTGATTCAAAACGCGAAAGCTAATGGTTACGAGGTTCACCTATCTCTGGTGGATGTGCCGCCAACCGAGGCGATGAAGCGCATTGTCGGACGATTGGAAAAAGGCGGATTGTATGTCGACCCCACGTATTTGGCGTCGCTAGGCAACCGCCCGGTGCAAAATTTCAAATACCTGGCCGACAAATACATGGCCGACGGCACCATATCGTCGTACCACCAGATCAACAACATGGGAAGACCGCCAGTGCTCGTAGACGAAGGACACATTAGTGGTGCGCGCGGCGGGTCTGGTTTGCCGGATGAGTTCTTTGGTCGGGTTAACACAGTACATGACGAAGCGAAGGGCGACGCGGTCTGGAGACCAGGCGATCAATTCCGCACGTCCGAGGCGGCGCCTGCAGCGGCGGCCGAGCGGACGACCACGGCGGCACTCGATGCGATACCGGCGAGTGTTCGCCAAGCAATGATCGTGCCTCCGGAGAAACGGACGGACGCGCAGCGCGACGAAGTCGAAAGCTACATGAAGCAACTCGGGATGGATGCGAAGTCCAGAGGCGAGTTCGAGGCGAAGGTTCGCGAAGGAGTGGCTCGAGGTGTTCCTGCGTTCATTCTGATCGCCGGTGTTCTAGGGTATGCCGCTTCGGAGATGCGCGAAAGACAGACCTCTGGAATCACAAACAACACATATCGATAGAAATACGCGGTGTAAATGGGTGATTTGTGTGCGCGATGCCGGTTCGCTCGGTCGATTACAATTAAGGGCATGAACACGGACGAGAAAAACGAGCGCCAGGCTGGCTTAGAGAAAAAATGGGCCGCTTGGACCGAACGCGCCGAGGTGGCCCGAGCGCAAATGCAGCCGGAAGTCGAAGCTGCCGCGGACGCGATCGCGGCTGCATACAAGCAGCTTATGGAATCGAACGCCGCCGAGCCGGAAGTGCTCGTTAAAGCGAACAAATTGCGCAAACGCATTGAGTCGGCTGAGCAACATCGCACCATGGCGGCAGAGCACGGATTGAACGACGAAGCAATCGACGTCACGTATGAGATTCAAAAACTGGAGACAGAGTTGGTTGAACTGATCGAGCAGTGGGCGCGTCTGTGACGGCGGGTGTAAGCCGGCTTGTATAGGGTTCCATGCACCGCCGATGATGGCGACTCTAACTACTCAGATTCCTTCTTGAACATGCCGGTGATTTTCTGCCACACCGATTGTTGTTTCTCTACCGCTCGAAATTGCGCTGATGTGCGCAAAGCTTGAGCCTGCATTCGCTTGTCGGCGGCTAGTTGTTGCGCGTCTGCATCTTGCGACGGCGCCTCTTCGCCTTCAGCGGGCGTCTCGCCTGATTTCGCTGCAGCTGCGCGCGAGTGTAATGGCTTGATACCGCTCTGCGTATTTTTGACGCTCGACAGGCTGCTGAGGCCGCTCGTCGTCTTCTTTGCTTTAATGTTGGCGAGCTCGGTGGCATCGGCAATCGGCTTGGACTTTGACTGCTCCTCCAGCTCGGATTTGCTGGCGGGCTCATAGCCTATTCGCCGCGCCACGTCGATGATCATCTCATCAGTGCTACTTGCCGGTAATTGCAGCATGCCGCACAGCTTTGTACGGGCGGTTTCGATTGCCGCCTCGCCCGGATGCGACCCGGCCGGAAACCCCAGCAGGACAAGGAGTTGCGCCCGAACAGCTGATGTTTCCATAGGTCACCCGACACAAGAGACGCCACAACCAGTTTACGATACATGAGAGCAAGTTGGGAATTGTGAATGTCCCGCGGCGGATTGTGAAGCTGGAAGAGTACATGGTGACGTTCCTAGCCGACAATGATCACTCTTAAGTTGCATTTGCTTGTGCGCTGCGGCTGCTTGTCATAGGATATTGAACTGGCAAAAAGGAAAGAAAAATGCGCTCGTCTACGATGAAAAGCAGCGGTCAGGCACGCGTGAACGGAACCTCTCTCTACTATGAGGATGCAGGGAGGGGCGAGCCGATTCTGTTCAGCCACGGATTGTTGTGGAATACGACGATGTGGCGCGCGCAGATGGGCGCGCTGAGTGGCGCCTACCGCTGTGTAGCCTACGACCATCGCGGGCAGGGGCGCAGCGCCGATGCCCGCGGCGACGTAGTTGATGTCGAAACACTGTGCGCCGATGCTGCGGCGTTGATTGGTGAGCTTGGCTTGGGTGCTGTCCACTTTGTCGGGCACAGTTTGGGCGGATTTGTCGGGCTGCGCCTGGCCGTGCGGCATCCGGAGCTGGTTCGCTCGCTGGTATTAATCAGCACATCGGCTGACGCGGAGCCGGAGCGCAACAAGCCAAAATATCGCGCGATGAACTTACTCGCCCGCTGGATTGGTCCGCGCGTGGTGGCGAAGTCCTTGATGCCGATCGTGCACGGGAAAACCGCGCTGAACGATCCCGCACGCCGGGCCGAAGTGGTGGCATGGCAAGAGCAGCTGGCGTCGAATAAACGGTCGATTTACAGAGCCGCAAATGGTGTCATTCATCGCGAGAATTTTTTCGGACAACTCGGCAAGATTGCCGCTCCAACATTGGTGCTCACCGGCGATGAAGACCTCGCGCGAACGATGGACGAATCGCAACACATGGTGAGCGGCATTTCGGGCGCCAAGCTTGTCGTGCTACCACACGGCGGTCACATGCTGCCGCTCGAAGAACCATCGGCTGTCACCGATGCGATTCGCAACTTCATTCAATAGCTGCGATCCACACTGGGAGGGTAGGCTTCCAGCCTGCTCCTTCACACTACCAGGATCCCTCGCCGTAATTTGCTGACGCGCGGAGATCATATACTGCTACCGGTTTGCCGTCGGGCGTTTGTGGAATCTGCGACGATAGGTCGCCTGTCACTATCGTGATCATCAGCACTTGCTTTAGCCTGGCGAAAACGTGTTCGCAGGGTTGTGCCGCGCAAGTTTCAAAATTGATGATCGCTTGTTCCGTCGTTCCAACCATATCTGCCAGTTGCGTGCGGGTCAGCCCAGCCTCCTGTCGTGACTCCGTCATCATTCGCACAATCTTTTCATAGACGAGCGCCCCTCCCGGGTTTCGTTTAGCCAACCACCTCAGAAACTCTCCAGGCTGAGGATTGCCCGATAGTCTTTTGCGTCCCAACATGCGGGCCAATCTTCTTCTGCTAAACACCATATTAGTCGCCTCCGTGTTAACCATGGCGGCGACTATCTCACTGTTCGTTGGCAAAAAACCGGCAAAAACGGACTGAAGATTAAACGGGTGGTTTTTAATCTCGAACGAGGCTCGCTTGTCGCCATCAGTGGCCGATGCCGGCTTTTCATAGCTGCACGGAGGGCTTGCCAACATAGAAATGTGGGCGGGTCGTGACCGATTACAATGGGGGGCGTCGGAGGAGAAATCTTGTTGGGCGGGTGGAGAAAATCAGGAGTATTGGCACTCGCACTGAGCTGTGCGATGTCGCTTGTGTGGCCCGACGGTGTGCGTGCGGAAGAACCGACTGCTGCACTCAAGTCCGGCGTCGAGACGTCGAGGGCGGAGCGCATCGACGAAATCGACCGCTCGCTGATGCTCGCGTTCATCGATCTCGCGCGCTTCAATATTCGCTTTCATCAAGGCGCAAATCGACAGATTAGTCCGTGGCGATTGCTTTATCCCGCCGGTCGCGAAGCCGGCACTGCCGTATCGTTCGCAAGCAGCACTATGGATCTGCGGCAGCGCCTGCGTGCGATTCGGCGCAAGCGGGTTGACAAAGATTCCGTACGCAATATTCTCAACGTCGCGCTAGTTGGAAATCTAGTTAGCGGTTCGGTCTCGAGTATGGAACTCGCCCAGAATACGTGGGTGATGTTGCGTGCCACCAAAAACGGTTATTCGCCGCGCGACTCGGAAGCTCACGTACGCGAGATGGTAGCAACCACCGACGCGCTGTTCAAAGAGCGCCGGCAACTCGTTGCTGCGACGGAGGTCGCAGGCAGACGGCAGGTGTTCCAGATAGAAGATCGCCTGTTGCGTAGAATTCGCCAGCAGCTGCTGTATGAATTCGCGACGTGGAGCGCGCACTCCAGAGACACGATGTGGCGCGAAAACACTTTCTACGCGCTTGATGCGGGACAGAATTTCACGCGAGCCGGCGCCGTTATGACTGGATTGCGTGCGCTTAACCGGCCGCGGCTGGGTGGACCTTCGGCAATTACGACTCTGGTGGCAAGCGGACTGGCGACAGTCGATCCCATTATTGCGATTCTCGCCGGAATTGCTGTGCATCATTATCAGATCACGAAGCTCGCACGTGAGTTTCCGGTCGAGCGGCCTGATGCTCGCCCGGGCGAATCATGGGATGAGCTTGAACACACGTTGACCGTCTTACAGCAGAGTTCACCTACCGAGCGGCGGACTAGACTGTTGCACCAAGCTGCCAATCTAGCGAGCAGTTCGCAGATGTTTGATACGTCACTAGACAAAGAAACTGCACAGATCCAACGGCTGAGGCAGGTAGCTCAGCAGCAAGCGATTGTGGGGCCGGCGATCGGCTTGACCGCCGTGACGGGCAGCACGCTTGGAACGATTGCGTTCTATGGTTATCGTACGCACAGGACCTCATCAGCTCATCTTTTGCTGGCCACGCGTTTGTCCGTCATGCCCGGGCAGGCGGTTGCGCTCGCGTACACACCCTTCGCGATGATTTTGGCCGCCAAAAAATACGAGCACCTGAAGAAGCGTGGCGAGTTGCCCGCGCAATTGCTGGCGGAGCGTCTGCGCAATTTGGATGCATTGGAAGAGCTTGTAAAACAACACTGAATTTGGCATATGCTTCGGCTGGAACTGAGCTGACACTGGCTCGTCGTTAGGGGCCTCAATCAGGAGGAGCACTATATGAAACCCGTCGGAAAAGCTCTAGCAGTAGCAATGCTGACGGTGGGTTGCGGACTGGCTGTGGCACCAAATGCGATGGCGTACGATCTACGAATCACTCCGGTGGTGGATCTCAGCGCACGCGTCTTGTGTAACTACAACACCATGGTTCAACCTGCTGTCGTAAGCAATGGCTGTGCAACGATGTGCCAGTCTGCGGTTGTCGCGGCTCCCGCGCCCGCATCATTATTGACCGATACAGGTACCGGTATCATACACCGCCCGACAGAGTTGCTCAATCAGGACGTGATGATGGATACCACCGCGCGCTGCCGGCGTCGCGGTTTGTTTGGATTTTTGGGATTGAACTTGTTCTAGAGCGAAGCTTATTTGTAGAGGCGGCGGGCGAAAGCGCGCCGCTTTTGCTTTGGCGCGCCGCTTTTGTTTGGTACCGGCGGGCTTCAGCCCGCTGCTAATAACTCAACACTTTGTTGTTCGGGTCCATGAGCAAGCGGTCTATCTCGTCATCACTTACGAGTTCTGTTCCTGTCACTAAGTTGGGATTTCCGACGAGCGAGTAGTTTCTTGCATAGCGTTCTGAAATCAGAACTTTGCCACCACTTTGAATGAATTGGCTAAGTGCTTCCTGTGGCGTGGTCAGTTTCGCATTCTTGACAGTGGAGTCAAATCTACTGGGGTCCATCGTCATATTACCGACCTTTGTGCGGTCTGCGGCGTTCACGGCATCCATGGTCAACAGGATTGATACATCAGCACCGTCACGTTGCATGCGTTGCGCCTCGCGCGTGGCTTCCCACATGAGTTCTGGCATCAGCCCAAAGCTTTTGACCATTACGATAATCTTTTTCGCATGGGGAACACCCTTCGTCGGCTGTGCAGTTTCAAGTCGGGACGTCTCGGTGCCCATTCGATTAAAGCTGCTGCCGCTGGTGGCAATCAAGGCGGCCGTGAGTTGGTTGCCACCATCGTTGACGACGTATAGCGGGCGAGTGGCACCGGGACGTTCTGCCAGGTGCAGGACTTCGGTGTGTCCGAACGTGGTCGGATTGACCTGGTTGGCAGTCAGCATCAACCAGCCGTTTGATGTCTCGAACAGCGCCCCGCCTTCCAAAACGATCCGCACGATGCGTTCGGTTTCCTCCGGTGTAAGTCTGTACTTATCCTCGAGCGGACGCAGCTCGCGTTCGTAGTCGTACGCGCGATCGCCTTGCACTCGTGCACCTGTAGGATCGCCACCACGCCAGGCAACGGTTTCCAGAGTATTCGGGTTGCGCAACCTATCTTTGTCCGTGTCGGACAACGTCACCACTCTGGTGGCAGATGTGGTGACTTGAGTGCCGGGGTGGAAATTGGCGAGTTCTGATCTCACAGGCCAGCTTGCTTCCGTCGCTTCCGGAGTAGTTGCGGCCGGCGTTGGCACCGGTGTTGTCATCGAGATATTGGCGGCCGATTGATTCAATCGAATCAGCTCCGCCTGCACTTCTGCGTTCTCCGCTTCTTGGGTGCGTTTTTGCCGGCGCATCAATGCGGCGTAGTGCTCGAGCGTGTCGGCGAACAATGCGCTGTTCTTGCCGACGGATGTTTCCTTCAATTTCAGTGCGCGCTGATATGCTGCTTCCGCGTCCGATAATTTGTTCTGCGCTACGTAGGTGGCACCGAGGTTTGTTTCGAGCGCTGCTTTCGCGATGGTTGCCTTGGCGGCAGGAAGTTTATCCGCCAGGGCGATGGCCTGTTTGAACAACTCTTCCGCCTGCTGGAAATTGTTTTGCCGGTAGGCGCTGTTTGCCATATTCGCTACCGTCTTGCAATCCTGATTTGCCATCGCCGCCGAGTAAGCAGGTGTGGTGCTGGCAAACAAAACTGTGGCCGTCGCAAATCGCAGAAAGTGACGCATGTAGAACCATACTCCCTGGTGGTGAGGATTCTATAGTACACGGCGATTGTCGATCAGCCGGTATCAAACGGATGCCAAGCATGGCGTGCGTCATTGTCAATAACCGTGCGGCTCGTTGTTTATTGCCCGAGCTTTTTCAGAACCTCGTGAAGGCGTGGGTCGTGAAGCGATTCATAGTACACGGACGACACCGAGTCCTTCTCGCGTTTGAAAATGCGTATGTCCGTCATGTAGGCGATGCCGCCTTGTTCCGTCACCGTGACCGCGTACGGTTCTGAAACTGCCGCTGCCATCAGGCGCCGATGCGGTTCGGTGCCGGTGCATCCAGCGGAGAAAGGACCCCCGATATCCGACAGACCGTCGAGCGTCATTGCTTTCCACCACAGCTTCGGAATTTCAGATTTGCTCTTTACGTGGTGAAACTTGCCCGATGCAAGCAGCGCTTCTGCTTGTTGCTTCGTCATCATCTGCGGCTCAGCTGCTGACATTGATGCCTCGAAAGTGCTGCTCCCGACGAGCAAGGCTGCAATGCACATCCACGGGCGTTTGAAGTTTGACATGCGGATGCGCTCCATTAACTGTGCGGCCGAAAATGAAGTATCCCACGCGAGGCGGTACAATTCTACAGTTGTCTGCATGAAGGCCGTGCCGGCGGGCGGAAGCCCGCTGTTTCCGAAACTGTACCGGTGGGCGTGAGCCCGCTCGATTAGATGCCATGGGGTGAGCGATGTTCAAACGAATTGCTGTTGCGAAGCTGACGAATGTGGTGCTCGCGGCGACGATAGCGTTGTTGTCAGCGCAAAACATTGATGCTGCGCAGAGTGCGTCGCAGGCCCAGGCTGCGCACACCCCCCAAGAGTTTGCGAATGCCTATATGGCGGCCTTCAACAAAGGCGACCGCGCCGCGCTGAGTAAACTGCGCTACGCAATCAAAGGCACATCTCCGATGCAGGAGATGATGGATGACTTGACCAACGCTGAGTTGGGCGCGCACACGCAATACACTGTTTTCAGCCTGGAGCCTGTCGATCCTGAAATGGCGAAGCCGCATATGGGGCCGGACGGCAACATGTATGAACTCAATCTGAAGGCGACGCACACGCTGAAGTTGACTGCTACAACCAAAAATGGAACGTCGTCCACCTCTTTTCCCATCGGTATCAAGGATGGTGTCTACTACCAGGTCGGCATCGAGAAGGCATCAGGTGCGTCGCCGGCATTTTCTTTCGGATGGCAACGTTTTACGCCGCCGCAAGGGCACTGGTCGGTGATGATGCCTAACGAGCCCGAGCCAGGCAAAGCTGCGTTGCAAGCCGATGGTGGCAAGGATGCATTGAACAATCCTGACATTTACGGAGTCGTCAACAACACTGCCGACATCAAAACTTCCCAGCACTTCTTCATGTGTGGTGAGGAAGGCAAACGGTTGCGCGCGCCGGACAATCAGGAGCAATATCGAGCGGCCGTCACCACCTACGCGCCGGAGACGCTGCAAAAATGGTTTAGCGACGCGAAGAAGAATCTCGACGATGCAGTCGACGGCCGCGTCAGAATGAACGGCGGCAAGCTGGTTGCTCAGAAAGAAATTGAAGTTGCCGGCGCGCCTGGACGCGCGTTCGAAATCACGGACAAGGATGGAACCGTCTGCCTGGGACGCGCGTATTGGGTGAAAGATGCGCTCTACGAACTGACGGTTGAGAGCAAAAAGCCGACGCCCGATCGGGCGAAAGCCGAGCAGTTTCTCTCCTCGCTTAAAGTAGAGTAACGGCGGGCCCAAGCCTGCTTGGCTGTGAATGTGTACCGGCGGGCGTAAGCCCGCGGTTCGTACTCGCACCACCGTTTCGTATTTTCCCCACTGACCTCGGGCTATACCCCCAGTAGAGTTCCCTTATCTCTTTAGGTATGGTCCAGTAACCCGGTGGGAACAGCAGGCGAGAATTCGTCCATCAACCCGCGTCCGGAGCAGAAAGCTGCGCCGGCGCGTACCGATTCGCCCGACCATGCACAGACCCAAAAACCGGCACCCTCTGACTCCAACTGCCTGGTCGACTTCTACAAATCCGCCACCACTGCGGCGATCGGCGACCCTCTGAGGGGCATCGCTCAAATCGCGGATTCTGGACTTAATCTTGTCGGCATTCACGCTGACCTCGACGGCAAGATTAAATCGGGGCTGTCCACCGTCGGCATTGAAAAACCAAAAGACGCCGCTTTCGGAACAAGCAACTGGTATATGCAGCAGCTGGGCAGCGCCGCCGGCATGATGGTGCCGTTTATGGGCGCGCGTCTCGGCATTGGGCGCGTTGTCGGTAGCGCGCTGGGCGAGGAGTCGTCGCTTCTTAAGGCGTTTGACGAAAGCAAGACGTTCGGCGGCGGCACGTTGAACTGGGCGGGCCGCGAAGCGACGTTGTCCGCGGCATCCGGATTCACTTACGGAACCTTGTTGCGTCCAAGCGACGAACAAAATGTCGGAACCCTAAACTTCGTTAGCGATCGTTTGCACCAGGGCACCAATGACGGTGCGACTTTTGGACTGATGGGGTTTGCAAATCCGTTCATGTCTAAAGCGGTGGGCGCTGCTGCAACCATTATTGAGAAACCGCTCGCGACCGAGCGGCTGATCTCTCGCCTTGCGCTTGCTCAAAAGGTCGCAGCGTTGGCGATGCGTAATCCAATCTCGTCTGGCGCATTGTCCGGTTTGCCCGGCGGATTCATCAACGCCGAAATGGGCGCGCGCCAGAGAGGCCGCTGGTTACCGACAGGCGAAGAACTCAAAGAAAACTTGATTGGCATGTCGTTCATTGGTGGTGCGTTTGGTGGCGCTCACTGGCTCGTTACACCACCTGTGGTGCCGAAAGCGAATGCTAAAAATCTGGAATCGCAAACCACTCAAAGGACGGAAGCTCAAACGACCGCGCCACAAACGACACTCGTAGCGGAGCGCGGGCGTTTGGCGCGCGATGATGCGCAGCAGGAATCCGCATCGGCTGCGAAGCAGCTTACAGATCAACAGCAGGTCGCGATAAGAGCACTGTTTGGCGACAATTTTGCCAAGGCCGCGAATTCCGAATACGTGGACCTTTTTGAACAGGCATACACGAGGCTCGGACAACGAAAAGTTGACCAGGTCCGAGCACTAGGCGACTGGTACACGAAGTACGTCGTCGATCGCGACCACCCAGAAGGGACGATCACTTCTGAGGGCATCAGACGCGTCGCGCGGCATTGGTTTGACCTGGAACAACCCATTCGCGATCTTCCGCTCGGCAAATTCATAGAGCAAGTCGGCATTCTCGAACGAGATATGCCAAAGAAACAATATGGCGGTTTCTCAGGAGGCGGAGAAAACGTTACACCAAGATCGGCGTATGCAGCCATCAACATGGGTCGCGGAGAACTCACCCGCGGTGAACTTATTACACTCGAGAAAGCGATAGACGGGCAAGCATTGCGAAAGAGAGGCGATCGATTAAAAACTCTCGATGCATTCCAGCATGACATACCGACCATGGACGAACTGAAACGAGCAATCAAAACGTTTGAGATCGATCCGTTGATTCCGCTCGAGTTGGCAAAGCAAGATTTGAAGCCGTGGGAACGCGCGGCTCTCAGTCGGGCAACTAAGGACTATTTCAATTATTTAAACCATGATGCACCGGACCGGGACGGCGATCCACGGATCATTGCCGCTGGTATCGGTCAGAGATTCACAGAACTGTCTGAAGCGGGGAGGCGGCAAATCCTTGAATGGAACACCAATCCGTTAGTGGCAGCCCAAGAAATGCACCCTCATCTGTCGGACTTTCACCAACATTTCGTTGCAGCCGCCGCAAGCCGACATGGCGATGGGGCGGTGGATGTTGTCCGCAAAATGAATGGTCAACATTTCATTGAGCTCTTTACACCGTTCGATAGGGGCGAAAGTGAAGAACATCCACTATTGAGTTACGCTCAGGAGAATTACGATCAGCACATTCCAATAGTCCAATGGTTTGACAAGAATATCCAGGCAACAAGTTGGCCGGCTATGGACATGGCTATGAAGTTGAGCAGTATCTTTAAGGATGCTCCGTCAGACGTTGTGCACAGTTGGCTGAAGTCGCGGCAAATCGAGCAGTACAACAAGGAAGTTGAGAATTTTCCTATAGGATTTTCTTTGTCGCAGGAACACACGAACACGCTATTGAATCGAGCCCTGGAATTTCCTTCGGGAAGTGACCGTCCGCGTGTTGCAGAATGGTTGTTGAACAATCCATCGAGGGCCGACGAAACTAAAGTCACCATTGCGGATACCACTTCGGAATATTTGCGGTTGGGGCGGCTCAGTGGACTGGAAGCGCTGCACGACCTTGGCTTGATCACTGATGGCGACCTGCAAAATCAGATTGTTCGCCAAAGTGCACGTGCCGGATTGCGCAGTCTTCTCTCTGACACTATTATCGCCGCCTCGTCTCAGGATAGAGTACAACGCGCTGCAGATCTGTTTGGTGGTGAAGCACAAACAGACATTATTCGTCCTGCGCTAGTCGAGGCGCTCAGGCATCATTTGTCTCGCGGTGTCGTCGGGCAGGCGAAGGAAATTCTGAAGTTCAACATGCTGACGGACGACGATTTGAGGTCAGGTGAGGTATCCCGTGGGGCCATAGTTGGCTTAGTGAATGCGCTATCGAATGGTTCTGTCGATGCAGCGAACTCCATTCTCGATTTTAAGATTCTCAACGAGCAGCAGCTGACATCTGCTGCAATTAAAGGCGCTGCGTACGACGGACTACTAAACTGCCTCGCGAACGGGAATACATTTGACGCCATCAAAATCCAGCGCCTTGGACTTCTCGGCGACGTAGACATGAGTGCGAAGGATATTCATGCAGCAGCATACAAAGGTGTCATCGAGCAACTATCTGTCGGTAATATCACGGCGGTGCAAAACCTGGTTGATCTGAAGGCGTTAAATAAAGACGAGGTGGACAAAGCCCTGCGCGAAACGGCCGATGCCGGCAAGATGACCATCGCAATGAGAGCGGCGCTGCAGCAAAAGATAAAATTCGATACCGCGGTGAAGCGATATTTGGATATCGATAAGCTGGATGATCCTGCAGCGGAAAAACTACTCGAGCGCCTTCACCTGCTTGACGGCAATTGGCAGGACGAAGACAACGTCCGGAAACCATTCGAATCGGGCGCGGCCGTATTTGGAGCCGCAAGAATGGTTCGTTATGCCCTCAATGCGAAAGTTTCCCCGCACGATGCGCTTCATGGGTTCGATGATGTCGTCAACCTGTACCAACGCACAGGTGTCAGCAAAGACAAGTTCTACAACAACATACTCAAGCAAGTCGGTATCGATGATGCCGTAGACGATACTGGCTCATCGTACGCGCGGTTGAATGTGATTGCACGTACGTTCCCGCACGACATCAGCACGGTGCTGGACAAGGCGAAGGAGTATCCCGACATCAAGACTTTACAGGATCTCGCATCCGCATTCTCGGACTCGCAAAGCGTTGTCTCTTCTTGGCCGCATTTGCAACGTTTTGCAAAACTGCAGCAGTTTGTCGAGCAGGTAGAACTTTTGCCGCAGTTGCAACAATTGCGCCAGGAAGGAAAAACGAAACTTGCCGATTGGGTGGAAGCGTTGGCGTTCCATCCGGATAGCAGAGTCTCGACGCAAGCTATCCTTGATTTCTGGAAAAATCCGGAGAAGTTCATCGATTACAACGATGCACATTCCGGTAGGTCGCATGAGTTGAAGAAGCCGTCGAACTACACGGACATTCCGCATCTGGACATGACACCTACCGAACTTCGCGATGCTCTCGTGAATGGTGTTCTGGATCGCCTGCAGGTATTCACGCCGATGAAAGTGGAATACCAGGTCGGCGGAAACGACACATCAGTTGGTGCGGAATTGAGTCGCGCATTGGGATCGCAGCGGAAGGGCATTCGCGGTGAAGCGAAGAGTCCGACCAAACTGTTTGCAGAGCTAAATGCCGCGCTGAAGCCAGCGGGGCTCAACGTGGCCAAAGTTGTGGCCGGAGCTGAGGTGCCTGCTGATGTTCGCACGCAAGTCGACAAGCTTCTCTACGATCCCATCATCGGAGCCGATAGACCGGATGTGGGACTGAAGTTGGTTGCCGAGATTCATAGGAAGAGCGATCCTTTGGCAGTCGTCGCCGGCGATGATACCGTTTCATGCATGGGATTTGGTACCGGGAAAAACAATATTTACATGTTCAACCCAAATGATGCATTGTTCACCGTACGATTGGTCCGGGGTGATGGAACTTCGCGCACGATCGCGCAGAGCGTTTTGACCAAGGACAAGGACATCAAAATTCCATTTCCGCAGGTGCTGCAGAAATTCAGAGACGACGAGAAAACTTCGCTGCATTCGGTTATTCCAGAAGATGCTCTGCGGCGCGAGCAGGCGATTATAGCCGCGGACAACGTCGAGGTTCATCCAAATTATCGGCAGGGCGATCATCCACCTGCGCTCGAAGCCGTTTATCGTGATTTCTTCGGACGCTACATAAAAGAGCATGGTCAAGACGAGAACCTGAGAGGGGACAAGATTATTATCGGGCTCGGCTATTCCGATGCCCTCAATCAGTTGCCGAAAGAGCCCAACACGTTTGTGCCGCAAGCGCCGGTTGGCTATAGCGATAAGACGCACGATGAAGTTCTCGCTTTATCGCTGAGTGCACCGCAAAAGTTGGCGGTAAGAGTATCGAACGCTCAAAACGCGAATGTGGAAAATCGTATCGCACCACAGGGTGCAAACAAAACGGGCATTTCTCCTCTGACGTTCGAGGATACTTTGCCGGTGGCGTATCTGGAAGGAAAGGCGTTCGCGGACAATTCCTCTCTGCGCGTCGGATTGCACAATTTGGAAAACGCACTCATCGCGAAGGACATCAACAATGCGGCGAGGGGCCGTTCGAATCTGAGTTTGAAGTACGTAGACAGCGACGGCAAGATCAAGGGCTATTTGCTGGCTTACGAAGGCGAAGGGTATGACGGTGAGAAACGTCAACCGATGATCTTCGTCAGCGATCTCTCGAGTGATCGAGCAATGCGCGACGACGGAACTGCGAAGCCGACTCGGGTTGGTGGGAAATTGATGTACGAGTTCGCGGATCTGTATAAGCAGAATTATCTCGATCAAGGCAAGATGATGCCGATTTTCATGAATGCGCGCGAACAGACGTCATACAAGCTGATCATGGAGCACTTGCAGTTGCTCGGCAAACGGCTCGGCTACGAGTTCGAAGTCAAAGATCTCGGCGAGCACCTCGACGGCGACAGCACCATGCACGACATCGTTTTGGTGCCTGTCCGTAAACCGTAGCGGCGGGCGGCAGCCCGCTCTTCTCGACATATATAGAGGATTGCTTTCGCCTAGCTCGCCGCGGCGTCTTTGTTATCGAACGCGGCGCCATATGAATCGCCGTCTGCAGTCGGCAGCGCGCGATAAGCCGCCAGGCTCAGTCGCGGGTCTGGGCACATGCCGGCGACAAGCGCTAACATCCGGCACGCTTCGCCTTCTTGTCCGATCTGCCGGTACGACAATCCGAGGTAATACCAAGCCACCCAGTTATCGCGCTGGTGGCTCACCTGCTCAGACCAGGCTTCGATGGCTTCTTGGATCCTACCTTCCCGATAGTGTTCCATTGCCGCGTTAGGAGGTTGCGAGGTCATGCTTGTTGCCCCAGCGAAGTGTGTTTGTGTTTCCCTTCTACTTCGACTTTAAATGACGCTTGTGAATCAGGTGTGAAGAAGGGGTAAAACCTCAACGCGCCATCTGGTGGGCGTTGCGGGTGCGTGGCTGTCCACGAATCCGTATACCCGGTTTCGGCTACGTAACGACTTAACCCTCCACTGGCAGACCCTGAACGGCTTTTAATTCACTCTGGCTTGGTTGTGCGGGTAGGGTGTTGGACAATTGAGCGATTCACCCGAAATGAGGGAAAAGCCGTGCCAGCCGTGAAAGAATTGCAGCCCGATGCGTCGGGGCGCCAATTTAAAGTCGACTATGAAGGCTACTCCAGCGAATATCAAAAGCTGGCGTCGCGGCAAGATCGGGTGGGCAGCCGCACGAGGTTGATTCCGACGTGGTTGCGTCCGTTCACGCACTTGCACAAAATCCCAGTCATCAGACGCATTTGGCTGTATCTCGCGCTTTTGTCCGCTTATACGATTGGCGTCGATTGGTACGTCCGATCGCACAACGTCGCCAACCTGCTCAAAGATGGTGGCGCCGCTGGTGCCGTCGCGAGTTTGGTGCTTGGTCTGCTTCTCGTTTTCCGCACGGACTCAGCTTATGATCGCTGGTGGGAAGGTCGCAAACTTTGGGGCGATCTGATCAACAATGCGCGCAATATGTGCTTCAAGTTGCAAGCATTTGTCGAGATTCCGCAGATTGAGAAGCGCGATTTCGGCAAGCTCGTGATTTCCTTTGCGTACGGACTCAAGCACCACTTGCGCGATACTGTTCCCAGCCGTCCGCTTCCTGGAGTAGGCGCCGTTGCCGACGACATCAATTTGCCGATGCACATTTGCGGTTTGATGTACGAGCGAATTGCGCACTGGGCAAACAACGGCAAAATCGACGCCTATCTGCTCGAAGTTTTCAATGCGCACGTCAATAGTTTTGTGGATGTTTGTGGTGCCTGCGATCGCATCAAGACGAGTCCGATTGCGATTTCGTATCGCGCGTTCATGCGGCAAGGCATCGCGTTGAACCTCCTGTCGTGGCCATGGTACCTGACGCGCGACTGCGCCATCGGATGGAGTTTGCTTCCGATTCTGATCGGCGCGTATTTTCTGATTGGAATTGAACTCATCGCCGAAGACATCGAGGAGCCGTTTGGACCCGATGATGACGATCTGCCTCTCGACGATCTGTGCGTGAAACTAAAAGAGACCGTCAGTCACTTGCTTGAAGTGGCGGATCAGCAGAAGTTCACCACGTCCGTGGAAAAGCCGCGCGTCGATTTGCTTCGGGATTGATCACATTCCGTTTCACAATTCATGAACACTGAATACGCTTACTTCCGTTCGTATGCCGCGGTTTTTCCTAAGAAGTCGGTCAAGCCTTTTCCATCGAGCCACTGCCACGCGGCAGGATCATTTTTCAATGTTGCATCCAGAAACTTAAGTGTGACACCATCAATCAGCCGGTGAAACTCCGCATCGGTTTCTTTCGGCGCGCGGAACGATCTTCCGCCGAATGTCGCGTGGTCGGCACCATAAAAATTGACGAGATATTGATGCGGTGCGCGAATGCCGTCGTATGGAATCCGCCGATCTTCGGCTTTGGTTCCGCGAATCATGGAGTTGTCCTCGGTGCCGGTGAGCAGCATGCCTGGAATAGTGATATCGTCGTATGTGCCAGCCATGCGTCCGCCCATTACTGGCGGGCAAAGGTACAGTGCGGACTTCACGCGCTTGTCCTCAAGCTGCGAACCAGGACCAAATTTTTGTCCGGCAGCGACGAGTGCAGTGCCCGCACCGAATGAATGACCGGCGACCGCGATTGCGTTGAGATTCAGTTTTCCTTTCAAATTCGGATCCGTCTGATTGCGTCGTTCCAATTCATCGATAACGAACGTGACGTCGTGCGCGCGGTCCACGAGATTTTGGCCGTTCGCCGCGACTTGCATTCGTCGAATGAATTCCTGTCTGTTGGTGCCTCGCGCCGGCTCCCATACCGAACTATCGCTGCCGACATGTTGCGGAAAGACGCAGAAGTATCCGTGCTGAGACCAGTATTGGCCCAGATATTCGGCTGCGTCGCGGCTGCCGCCA